>JACCDY010539548.1_pt1 | contig 11060 bp, 8 predicted proteins | sample 7446391 | NCBI WGS metagenome assembly JACCDY01 (sample SAMN15323451, study PRJNA562643) | freshwater metagenome | isolation source: river surface water | place: USA:Blue River Watershed | collected 2017-08-18
CTCTCGAAACGCATTAATCCAATTATTGCTAGACGGCAAGTATAATTAGATTTGATTAAACCAATGCCTTCTGTCATAGAATTGCCGACATGGCAAAAGTGGCAGTCACTGGTGGCGCTGGATTCATTGGCTCGAACATAACTCGGCGTTTGATTTCCGAGGGGCACGAGGTCGTGGTGTTTGACGATTTGTCCACAGGGCTTATCTCCAATGTTGATCAGTCCAGTTGCACTTTTATCAATTCATCAATAACTGACCCTAAGTCACTCCAAAAAGGGCTAAGAGATTGCCAGACAATCTTTCATCTAGCTGCAAGAGGTTCAGTTCCGCGCTCGATCAAAAATCCTGTTGCAACCCATGACGTTAATGCAACGGGCACATTGAATGTGTTGGAAGTAGCCCGATCAAGTGGAGCACACGTAATCTTTTCTTCTTCTTCTTCGGTGTATGGCCGCAATATGCAGCTTCCCAAAGACGAGTCAATGTGGCTTGGGCCAATGACACCATATGCAGCAAGCAAACTTGCAGCCGAAGGATACGTACAGGCATACGCGTCGGCATATAAAGTGCCAACGACCCTTTTGCGCTTCTTTAATGTTTTTGGACCACGCCAACGCCCAGACCATGAATATGCCGCTGTTCTTCCCAAATGGATCTGGCTCGCTATGCAAGGTAAAGCCATCGATGTCTATGGTGATGGCAGCGCCTCTCGAGACTTCACATATGTTGACACCGTCTTAGATATCGCAATCACGGCCATGAACGAAAAAGTGTTAACTGAAGGTGCCATGAACTTGGCTTACGGAAATCGAATCTTCCTTAGCGACACAATTGAATTATTGAGAAAGCACTTCCCAGATTTGAAGGTTAACTATGTGGCGGAGCGATTGGGCGATGTTAAAGAATCTCAAAATGCACCAGAACTATTGAAAACGCTCTTTCCTAAGGTACAGCCAAAAGAGTTCGAAACAGCATTAACCGAGACAATTCAGTGGCTCAATGAGTTTGGGCAAAGTGTCGCTAACGGTCCTGTGACTACGGATTAATAACTCCCTTTATGTGTGGAATTTTAGGCGGAATCGGAGCTAGTGCGCCAAACAAGCAACTGCTTGATGCGCAACTAAAGTCAATCGAACACCGTGGACCAGATGATTCAGGAACCTATCTAAACCAAGAAATCGGCTTAGGTATGTGCCGATTGGCAATTGTTGAAATCGCTGCCGGTAAACAGCCAACTTCTGATGCTTCCGAAAAAATCCATATCGTGTGGAACGGTGAAATTTATAATTATCGTGAACTTCGCTCTGAGCTAGAGCAACGAGGCATTCACTTCCGCGATTCTAGCGAATCTGAAGTAGTCATCAATCTGTACCTTGAGTTTGGCTTGAACTTCATCAATAAACTCAACGGTATGTTTGCGATAGCAATTCATGATTCACGTGATAAATCACTTCATTTAATCCGAGATCGAATGGGTAAGAAACCATTATGGATTTCGCAGTTAAATGATGGGACTCTGTTCTTTGCATCCGAAGTACGCGCCTTGATGTTGGCACGTCCAGATCGCACATTGCGTACTGACATGGTGGCTGAGGTCATGCAATACGGCTACATCAATGCCCCACATTCAGCATTCAATGAGATAACTCAAGTGCCACCAGCATCAATACTTACCTGGCAGGATGGAAAGACAAGTACTAAAAAGTATTGGGAGCCAGATTTCGATACCAAAGTTCAATTCTCTTATGAAGAAGCTCTTGAAGTTACTAAAAAGTTAATTGAAGAAGCTGTCTCACGTCGCCTAATCTCAGAACGTCCCCTTGGATCTTTCTTAAGTGGAGGCTATGACTCAACTGTAGTTACCGCCTATATGGCGAAGTTGATGAGGGAAAAAGTACAGACGTATTCAATCGGTTTCCATAGCCCGCAATTCAACGAAGCACATCACGCAAAACAAGTTGCCAATTACCTCGGAACTAATCACCACGAAGAGATTCTCAGTCCAGATCCAGCGCTATTGGTTGAAAAAATCTCACATGTTCTTGACCAGCCATTCGCAGATTCTTCTATTGTGCCAACCTATTTACTCGCTAAATTCGCACGAGAAAATCTCATCGTTGCTCTAGGTGGGGATGGAGGCGATGAAGTTTTTGGCGGCTATGACCGTTACTTAGCAGCACCTGTAATGCAAAAACTCAATCCATTGCTAGGAATAGCACGCTCCGGATTAAAAATCGCTGGACAGCAATCCTTTGGCAACACTCGCAAAATTAATCGCGCTGGTTCACAGCTCTCACCAAAAGCATCACTTGCAGCGAGATATAGTTCAATTTTATCGTTAGCTCAACCTGCTGATTTATCTACACTTCTTAATCCAAGCTTCCAGACAAATGCTGCAGAAGTTACAAAGATGAATCAGTTTGAAGATAGTAAACTTTCCTCATTCGATCGGATGATTCGATCTGATCTTTATTCTTATTTGCCAGGAGACCTACTTGTAAAGGTTGATATTGCAACTATGGCAAATAGTTTGGAACTTAGGTCACCTTTATTGGATGTTAATGTAATCGAGTGGGGCGTTTCGCTACCCCGTAAGTACAAGATCAAAGGTTTTGAAACCAAACATATTCTCAAGGATGTTGCACGCTCATTAGTACCAGCAAATCTAATTGATCGCCCGAAGATGGGCTTTGGTATACCAAGAGCTGAGTGGTTGCGGACAGAAATGAAAGAATTAGTGATCGACACATTAACGGACACAACAGCCAGTCAACGTGGTTGGCTAGATCCAGTTCAGGTGAAAAAGGTACTGGATTTTCATATGTCTGGCCAAGACAAAGACAATCTGATTTGGCCGATGTTAATGCTAGAACTATGGGCTAGGACTTGGCTCGATTAGCTAGCAGTTTCTTATATAGCAGTTCATGATCCTTGACTAATCGACTCACGCCAAAGCTTGACAGCGTGAATTCTTGCGCAGAGGCTCCCATTCGTGCCCGTAACTCAGCGCTTTTTGCTAGTTTTTCTAGAGCATCAGCAACTTCCTGCACATCTAGACCAGTAACAAATCCAGTAACACCATCTAAAACTACCTCGGGCACTGAACCAACTCTTGTTGTTACAACTGGTAATGCTGACATTCCAGCCTGAATTAAACTTAAAGGGGTACCCTCATTATCGCTTGTAAGAACAACAATATCGGCAGCGGCCAAAACTCTTTCAATATTGCTTTGCCAACCTAGAATCTTTACAGGTAAATCATCACCGGCAATTCTTGCTCGACAACTTTCCAATAATTCACCGTCTCCAGCGATGAAGAACTCAATATCTAATCCCCGTCTTTCTATTTCACTGACAACATTTAAGAATCTATCGGGGCGTTTGATACGTGTAACACGTCCGATAAAAGCACATTGCAGTTTTTGTGAGGACAAACCATAGAAATCTCGCGAGGCTACTTTGTTTGGTAAAGCACTAATTTGTAAACCTGGCGGCATCAAAGAGAACTTATTTGGTGTGCCCACTCCTGCTGCCAATAAATCTTGCCTAACTTTGTCACCAACAGCTAGTAGCTGGTGAGAAAACATCGCTAAATTCTTTTCGGCTAACACAACTAGAAATTTTTTGAATGAACCAAAATATCCATTCAGTAAATGTCCATGAAATGTATGGACGCGGATAGAATGATGAAAAGAAAGAATGGATGCGATACGACCCAAGAAACCAGCTTTTGCTGTGTGAGTATGAATTACATCAGGCTTAAATTCTCTAACTTCTTTGACTAGAGATAGAAATGCCCGCAAATCTCCTCGGAGATTGACTCTTCGGCCAAACCCCTCAATACGGATGGCATTAATGTCCTTTGCAACAGTATCGAGATAGTCAGATTCATCAGGAGCACAAAAGCCTGTATATAAGCGGTGATCAAACTCAGATGAGTCCAGGTTTCGCATTAACCCTGAAACTTGCACCGCTGGGCCGCCCACATTCATCCGGGCGATGATTCGCATGACTTTTATGCGGCCTAGAGTATCTGCGCTCACATACCTATCTTCCCTTAAATTTCAAGCTCAGGGGCACAAAAACGGAAAGTTCTGGTGTGGCACTAAAATCACTACGAGAGGTTAGTATTCCATCCGTGATCGCTGAACGGCCCAAAGTCCTAGCCATTATTGGTCAAGGGTATGTTGGTTTACCCCTAGCAATGGCTGCAATTGATGCCGGCTGGATCGTGATCGGGGTCGACAACTTTGTAGCTAAAGTTGATCAAATCAATGGGGGTTCAAGCCCGGTGGAGGACGTTTCGGACAAGCAATTACAGGCTGCCATTTCCAATGGCTCTTACAGAGCTACGACCGACTTTTCTGAAGTCGCCAAAGCTTCAGTCATAACGATATGCGTACCTACTCCGTTAGATGATAAGCGTGAACCAGACCTAACACTACTGCAAAGTGCTGTAAAAGGAATTGCTCCCCATATTTCAAATGAAACTTTAGTCGTGAGCGAATCCACTTCTTATCCGGGCACTTTGCGCGAGATAATTATTCCGACAGTTAATGAGTTTAAACATGCGGACAGCAAAAAGGTTTACTACGCGTGTGCTCCAGAGAGAGTTAATCCAGGAGATAAACTTTGGAATCAAAAGAATACTCCGCGTCTTGTTGGTGCCATAGATCAAGAGTCCCAAATCAAAGCGCTCTCTTTTTATAAGTCCATTTGTGACGCTGTTGTATCGGTTTCAAATCCCGAGGTTGCTGAAGCTGCAAAACTTCTAGAAAATACTTTTCGCCTAGTAAACATTGCGTTGATCAATGAATTCACGCAATTATGTTCGTCGAGCGGCATCAATGTTCATGAAGTGATTAATGCCGCAACTTCAAAACCTTACGGCTTTATGCCATTTACTCCGGGTGTCGGTGTCGGTGGACACTGTATTCCTGTTGATCCTTTGTATTTAACTTGGTGGGCACGCCAAAATGGAAGTGAAGCCACCTTTGTGGAGTCCGCCGATTTAATTAATCATGAAATGCCAAAGTATGTAGCAGAACGTGCTTTGGGTATGGTCGACGACCGTATTACGACCCCGAGAGTTCTTATCCTTGGTGTGGCTTATAAACCTGGAGTCGGCGATGTCCGCGAAACTCCCGCTACCGCGCTTCGCAATTATCTTAAAGCTCAGGGCGCGGATGTTGCCTGGCATGATCCAATGGTGCCAGTCTGGGAAGGAACAAAACCAGTTGATGTAGATTGGGATTGTGATGTTGCAATCCTGGCTACAAATCAGCCTGGAATGGATTTAGGAAAATTAACTGCAAACGGCGTTCAGATTCTTGACTGCACAAATTCAATAATAGGACAAGCTGGTGTTAGTTCACTTTAAAGAGTTTTCTGCATTTCAGTGGAAATATCAGCAATCATGATTGATAAATCACGCTTTGGTTCCCATCCAACTAGTTTTTTGATCAAATCAATATTTGGAACGCGGCGCTCCATATCTTCAAAGCCGTCACCATATGCTTCTATATAAGGCAGATAGACAATTTTACTTTTTGAATTCGTTTCATCGATAACTCTTTGAGCCAATCCATTGATTGAAATCTCAAAATCATTTCCAATATTGATAACCTTACCAATTGTGTTTTGAGCAAAGGCAATTGCGATTACAGCATCAATTACATCATAAACATGTGCAAAACAACGTGTTTGATTACCATCCCCATAAATAGTGATTGGCTCATTAGTTATTGCTGACTTTACAAAGCGTGGGACAACCATCCCATATGCGCCTAATTGTCGTGGCCCTACGGTATTGAAAAATCTTACAATTCTTGTTTCTAACTGCTTTTCAATGAAGTATGCATAAGCCAATGATTCGTCTATCGCCTTAGCTTCGCTATAGGACCACCGCAAGGTAAAGGGACTTCCCAGGACGCGATCGTCACTCTCTTTGAGCGAGTCAGATACATTCTTGCCATACACTTCACTGCTACTTGTTAAGAAAACAGGCGTATTTCTTCTATGGGCAGCTTCAAGAACATTTTCGGTTCCGCGGATATTTGTAAGTAAACTGGCTAAGGGGTTATTGACAATATTGAATACTCCAACAGCAGCAGCAAGATGAAAAATGTAATCCGCTTTTTCAACTAGAGAGTTTAGGAGTGACGTATTTAGAATAGAACCTTCTATGAGCGCGAATCCACTAGCATCTTTTAGGCCATGTAAATTCGAAATTCGACCTGTCGAAAAATTATCAATTGCTGTGACAATATGCCCGTCGGCAATTAATCGTTCGCACAGATGAGACCCGATAAAACCCGCCCCACCAGTAACTAAGATATGCATAGGTTAAGTATAGTTTAATTCTTCTGAAGCCTAGGCATAAATGGGAAATGCGCTGGCAGAATGCCAAAAGAAGCTAATATGTACCCGTCCCGATACCCTAGAACGTAAATCTTATGAATTCCATTAGCGGGTTATATAGTCCTAAATTCAACCAATTTTCACGCCTTCCAGTACGATTCTTTACGTCAATCTCGAATCATAATCTCTTCAAGGAGAACAAATCCATTGAGTGCATCTCCGTATAGAGTCGATGTACAGGTCCTTCGCGGCATTGCTGTGCTAAGTGTGCTTTTATTTCACGGTAAGGAAAACCTTTTCTCATTAGGTTATTTAGGCGTAGATGTATTTTTTGTAATTTCTGGATTTGTAGTAACACCTCTAATAATGAGTGCCGTAGATAACGTTGAATCTCTTAGGGAAAGACTAAAGAATTTAAAGAATTTTTATAAGAGAAGAATTTATCGGCTTGTGCCTGCGTTGGGAACCACGCTAATTATCTCATTTGCTTTGATAATTTTATTTGGCAACCTTGTAGATCACAAAAGATTTGCAAATCAAGGGATCGCTACCCTTCTTGGAATCGGAAATATCGGAGCTATTTTGTTTTCTGGAGATTACTTTTCTCCAAACCCAAATCCACTAGTACACACGTGGTCACTATCTGTCGAAGAACAGATCTATCTGTTGTTACCATTAGCACTGTTACTTTTTGTTGGTAGAAAAAAAATTAAGTCCAACAAAGCTCTTATTATATTTACCGCAATGACAGTTACCTCTGGATTAATCTTTCTTTTTCCAGGCACCGTGTACTCTCCAAATTTTGGATTGGATAATTCAACAAGTTTGAGTTTTTATTCACCACTTTCAAGAGTATGGCAATTTAGCCTCGGCGGTATAATCTATTTAGTCAATACAAAGTTCCGAATCACTAAGTTTAAGTCACTGACTGCGCTCAATACCCTCCTATGTGTTGTACTTCTAACTTTAGTGTTTCCATACTTAGAGTTGGAATTTCGAGTAGGTTCAATACTTGCAAGTACAAGCGCTGCATCTATTTTACTGTTTCGCTCCCTGTTGATCTTGCCTAGCAGATTAATTCGATTATTACATTGGATTGGGGATCGTTCCTACTCAATCTACTTGATTCACATGCCTCTGTTGTACATTGTGAATTATTCCCCGATAGCTATTTTTTCGGAAAACAAGGAAATTGGGGTACTGGCTGGAATTACCTTAAGTATCTATCTTGGACATGTTAACTATATAAAAGTGGAGCAAAAGTTTCGGCAATCTTCTGTAGCGATAGATACGATTTCCATAAAAAAAGTCTTTACTTACTTTGTTATTTTCCCAATGTTACTCTTTATTATTCTAGCTTTCTTTTCAAGACAAAATTATGACAGTCATCAGGCTTCATTGCGTGGGTGCGTGGACACAGAATTTGATGCGATTAATTGCCTTTGGAACTCAGAAGGAGACAAAGGATTAGTTCTAGTGGTTGGTGATTCACAAGCATATGCAACTGCGGATGGTGTGATTTCAGCTGCGAATCAATTAGGATTTCAAACGATCGTTAGTTCCATTAGTGGATGTCCATTTTTAGATGTGGATACATCAGGGGATAAAACAATCAATTGCCGAGCTTGGCAAAATGATGTGTTGGATTTTATCCTCAGAGTTACGCCAGACTTTGTAGTTATTGCAAATCGTACAAATGGGTATGTAAATCCAGAAAGTGGTTGGCGAACTTTTTTGGATACCAATGAGGCTTCAATTTCATCTAGGACTGAAGCACTGCCATTCTATCTTGATTCACTCGATCGAGTTTTTCGTAAAATTACAGCTGCGGGTAGCCGTGTGATATTGATTCAGAATATTCCTGAGGCTTCGACAATGCGAGGCGATACTCTATTTTCGAAATTAACGAATTATAACAAGACAAAGTATGTCTTGATTGACAAAGTCTCAATTGATTCCGAAGTTGCAAATGCTGAAAGCTCTATTGCAAAGGATTATCCTGGAGTTAGAATAGTAAATTTACAGAAATTATTTTGTACGAAGATTCACTGTTTGGTTATTGAGGATGGTCGCGATATCTTTCAAGATAGTTGGCATATATCTGAATATGGCTCCCTTAAAATTGTACCCAAACTGCTTGCGGCACTTTCGAGTAAACCACAAATGTAGAAATGTATGACCCTCCAGGTGCCTAACTTGTAAGGTATTAGGGTAAAGTTCTCAAGGGAGTTGGTAGGTAAAAGCACCAACTGAATTGGAGTGAAATGCCAAACAAGAACGTGTTAGTCACTGGTGCTGACGGCTTTATTGGATCGCACTTGACGGAGGCGTTAGTTCGACAGGGATATAACGTCCGTGCATTTGTTTATTACAACTCCTTTAATTCATGGGGATGGCTTGAGCATTGTTCAGATGATGTAAAGGGTAAATTTGAGGTATTTCCAGGAGACATCCGTGACCCTTATGGAGTGAAAGAGGCCATGAAGGGGTGTGAGGCTGTTCTTCACCTCGCAGCACTGGTTGCAATTCCCTTCTCGTATCATTCCCCCGATACATATGTGGATACGAACATAAAGGGAACGTTAAATGTATTGCAAGCAGGTCGCGAATTAGGAGTTAGCCGCATAATTCATACATCTACAAGTGAAGTTTATGGAACTGCACAATTTGTACCTATAACGGAGGAACATCCGCTGCGAGGACAATCTCCTTATTCTGCCACCAAGATTGCAGCCGATCAACTTGCTAACGCTTTTTACTCATCTTTTGAACTTCCTGTTGTAACAATTCGTCCATTTAATACATATGGACCGCGCCAGTCTGCAAGAGCAGTCATCCCAACGATAATCACACAAATTGCAAACGGAGAGCGCATCATAAACCTTGGCGCTTTAACCCCTACGCGTGATTTTAGTTATGTTCAAGATACCGTTTTGGGCTTTATTGCAGCCCTCAAAGGGAAAGAGGGCATCGGAGAGGTGATAAATATTGGGAGTAACTTCGAGATATCGATCGAAGATACAGCGCATGAGATTGCTGAATGCATGGGTGTTCAAATCAAGTTGAACTCAGAAGATCAAAGATTGCGTCCGATTAAATCAGAAGTCGAGAGACTTTGGGCCAATAATTCTAAAGCGAAAGAGTTGCTTGGATGGCAACCAGCTTACGCAGGAATCGATGGATTCAAGCAAGGTTTGCGTGAGACAGTTCAATGGTTTAGCGATCCTGTAAATCTTCGGTCTTACAAGTCAGACATCTATAACCTTTGATCTCCATGACCCATTCACCCATGCTCGCCCAGGAGGTTATAGATGCTATTCGTAGCGTTATTGGTCCGAATCGAACAGTGCTTCATGAGCCTAGTTTTGAGGGCAATGAATGGATATATTTAAAGGAGTGCCTTGACTCAACCTTTGTTTCCTCGGTAGGAAAATTTGTTGATCGGTTTGAAATAAATTTGGCCGATTACACTGGTTCTAAATATGCGATATCAGTGGTTAATGGTACGGCAGCATTACAAATTGCCCTAAACCTTGCGGGTGTCAGAAAGAATGATGAAGTATTGATCCCGGCGCTAACTTTTGTCGCAACTGCAAATGCCGTGACTTACTGCAATGCGGTACCACATTTTGTAGACACAGAAGAAAAATCTTTAGGGATTGATGCGATGAAACTCCGTCAGTACTTACAAGATAAAACATCCCAACATTTTGGAAATTGTGTCAATAACATCACGGGACGAATCATTCGTGCGCTAGTTCCAATGCATACATTTGGGCATCCGTCAGACATGGATGGATTATTGTCTATTGCAAAAGATTTTAATCTGGTTCTGATAGAAGACGCTGCGGAATCTTTGGGGAGTTTTTATGGTGGGAAGCACACCGGGACATTTGGCTTGTTGGGCACCATTAGTTTTAATGGGAACAAAACGATAACCACGGGTGGTGGCGGAGTAATCCTTACAGATAATGAATCTCTGGCACGAAAAGCCAAACACTTAACCACTACCGCAAAGATTGCGCATGCTTGGGAATTCCGTCATGATGAAATTGGTTATAATTATCGGCTACCGAATATCAATGCTGCCTTAGGTTGTGCTCAGCTCGAACAGTTACCAGCCAAATTGATAGCGAAGAGAAACCTTTTTGCACGTTATGATCAAGCATTTTCAGACGTTGAAGGGGTAACCCTCTTTAAAGAACCTTTGAATACTCTCAGTAATTATTGGCTTCAAACATTGATACTAGATGAGAATGAGTCTGAAAATCGAAACGCTATATTGGAAGCAACAAATAACCAGGGAATAATGACTCGTCCTGCATGGGTACTTTTAAGCGAGTTAGAGCCCTTTAAAAACTTCCCGAGCATGGATCTGACAACCGCCCGCTCACTTTCAACTCGTATAATTAACATACCGAGCAGTCCTAGCTTGGGGATGGATAAATTGTGGCAAAAGATAACTTAATTCTAATAGGTGCGGGGGGTCATGCACGCTCATGCATTGAAACAATAGAACAAGAGGGCAATTATCGAATTCGTGGCCTAGTTGGCTTGGGAGACGAAATCGGATTGAGCCATTTTGGATATGATGTTATTGCTACAGATTCCGAACTAGATAGATTGGCAAAGCACTTCAAATATGCTCTTATTACATTGGGCCAAATTCATTCGCCCAGTCACCGAATGCGTCTCTATGA
>JACCDY010159608.1_pt1 | contig 11059 bp, 7 predicted proteins | sample 7446391 | NCBI WGS metagenome assembly JACCDY01 (sample SAMN15323451, study PRJNA562643) | freshwater metagenome | isolation source: river surface water | place: USA:Blue River Watershed | collected 2017-08-18
CTAGACCGTCTTTTACACCTCTCGGATCAGGCGGTTGTAAAAACGGAAATTGGGTTATGTCACCAAGGCCCAAGTTGGCCGCTTGAAGAATTACCGAAGCCAAATTAGTGCGCAGAATTTCTGGATCGGTGAATGCCGGCCGCGACTCAAAATCATCTTCGGCATACAGACGAATCACAATGCCAGGGCTGGTTCGGCCTGCGCGCCCGGCACGCTGATTGGCACTTGCCTGAGAGATAGCCTCGATGGGCAGGCGCTGAACCTTTGCCTTCGGGCTGTAACGAGATATTCGGGCTGTTCCGGCATCGATGACGTATTTGATGTTCGGAATCGTCAAACTGGTTTCAGCCACGTTGGTGGCCAGAATTACTCGCCGACGAAGCCCAACCAACTTGCTCTTTTCAAAAACTCGGTGCTGTTCAGCGGCGCTGAGTCGACCATAAAGCGGCAGAACCTCGGTGCCTTTGACCAGTGCACCGCTGGTGATGCTGCCCTCAATGGCATCCTGTGCGTCACGAATTTCAGACTCGCCAGACAAGAACACCAGGGTGTCACCCTCGGCCTCAGATTGCAGTTCTTTCAGGGCACGGATGATGCCATCGATGTAATCAGACGCCGTGGTTTCTTCATCGGGATCGGTGTCGTCATGGGCCTCGCGAGCCGTTGGCCGGTAACGCACCTCAATCGGGTAGGTTCGCCCAGAAACTTCGATAATCGGTGCACCACCAAAGTGATTGCTAAAAGACTCTGGGTCGATAGTGGCTGAGGTGATGATGACTTTGAGGTCGGGCCGCTTCGGCAGCAACTGTTTGATGTATCCCAGCAAGAAGTCGATATTGAGGCTGCGCTCGTGTGCTTCGTCGATGATGATGGTGTCGTACTGCTCAAGCTTGCGGTGCCGCTGCATCGAGTTGAGCAAAATTCCATCGGTCATGACTTTGACCTTGGTGTCGGCGCTCACCTTATCGGTGAACCTAACCTGGTAACCAACCAGGCCGCCCAAATCAACCTTTAGCTCTTCAGCAATGCGCTCAGCCACAGCACGCGCAGCAATTCTGCGGGGTTGGGTGTGGGCAATGCTGGTTCGACCCAGCTCAAGGCACATCTTTGGAATCTGGGTGGTCTTACCCGAACCCGTGGCGCCCGCAATAACCACCACTTGATGGTCACGGATAGCCTCGAGAATCTCATCTCGTCGCTGACTAACCGGTAGATCGGCCGGATAGGTAATTTGCAGGTCAGGCATTAGTCAGCAGCAGGCCAGCCACCCGGCGGGCCCACAAAAAGCAGCAGCGCAAAAATACCAACAACCACCAAAAGCAGTGCAACCGTTAGCAGCAATGGGCGCAAAATGAACCAGCGGTAAAGGCGGTCAAACCAGTGGTCATCGCGGGCATCTCCCGAATGCTCGCGGCGCCATTCACCGACCAATAGACCCTTGCGCTCAACCTGCTTTTCAAACGGGATGGTGGCGTACGGAATAACAGCAAGGACCACGGCCAAAACCGTGCGACCAAGACCCCAACGCTGGTTTACACCGACGAGTGCCGAAATTACGGCGTACCCAAGAAATACTGCTCCGTGCAGTCCTCCGACAACCGTGATTACCCCCGAAGGGAGTTCAGTGAGGGCGTTCGCGAGCAAGCCTGCCAAAAGGAGCGTCCAGGTGACACCCTCACTGAGTGCGAACACTCGAAACAAAGACCGTGGAGTCAACATTTCTTCAGTCTAATTCGACTAGTGAACGTGACTGCGTTCTAGCTTGGCACCCTCAACGTCAACGTCTGGCATTACTCGGTCTAACCACTTCGGAATCCACCAAGCTTTGTCGCCCAGCAAAGACATCACGGCAGGCACCAGAATCAAGCGGACCAAGAATGCATCAATCAGAACACCGATGGCTAGACCAAAACCGATTGGCCTTACCGAGGTGACGTGTGAGAACGCAAAGCCACCGAACACGGTGATCATGATGATTGCTGCTGCAACCACCACGGCACGACCAAGGTGAATTCCCTGATCAATTGCCTCACGAGCAGACTTGCCGTGCACGTAGGCTTCGCGCATTCCCGACACCAAGAACAGCTGGTAGTCCATGGCTAGACCAAACAAGATTCCAATCAACATCGTCGGCAAGAAGCTCAGGATTGGTCCAGGGTTGTGAATGTCAAAGAGGAACCCGAGCCAGCCCCACTGGTGAACTGCAACAACAGCACCAAGGGTTGCAAACACAGTTAGCAAGAAGCCAACGCTTGCGATGATTGGCACCGCGATTGACCGGAACACGAGAGTCATCAACAAAATCGAGAGCAACAAAACGGTACCGAGGTAAATCGGCAGGGCGTCGTTGAGCTTTTGAGAAATATCGATGTTGGTCGCGGTAATTCCGGTGACACCGAGGGTGGCATCGTAAGCCTCGGCAAACTCAGATTCCATTGCACGGATGTCGCGAACCAGGTTCTCTGTCTCTTCGGTTGACGGACCTTCTGATGGAACGACCGAGAAAATCATCGTTTTTCCGTCGTCAGAAACTCCGCCCGGCACAACGGCCGAAATATTGTCGAGGGCCATTAGGTCGCCGACAATAGCTGCCTGCAACTCAAGTTCTGCGGTCTCGTCGAGGGCAGACTCAATGGCCACCACTGAAATAATTTGCCCGTTTGCGCCCTCACCAAAAGCATCGGTGGTGAGTGTGTAAGCACGGTAGGCAGTGCTGTCTTCTGGCTCAGAACCACCATCTGGCAAACCAAGACGCATGCTTGAAGACGGCAAAGCTACGGTTGCCAAAATCACGCCGGCAAACAACAGTGCCAGCCACGGATGCTTGGCAGCCCAAACCGACTTGGTTGAGGTTTTGGCCTCGACTGCATCGTGCAACTCTTCAGCCGAGTGCACCGGCTTGGTTGCTGCCACAGCTGCGCGCTCTTTTTTACTAAGAATTCGCATGCCGACCAGGCTCAACAGAGCCGGCGTAAAGGTAAGTGCTGCCGCAACAGAAATCAGAATCGCGATGGCGCCCATTGAGCCCATCATTCCCAAGAATCCAACGCCGGTCAGGTTCAAAGCAACCAGCGCAATCACAACAGTCAAACCCGCAAACAGCACAGCGTTGCCCGAGGTTCCATTGGCCAGCGCAATTGATTCGCGAAGATCCATGCCGGTCTTCAACTGGCGGCGGTGGCGGTTGAGCACAAACAGTGAGTAGTCAATTCCAACAGCCAGCCCCAGCATGACGCCAAGAATCGGGGTAGTTGATGTCATTTCAATGACAGAGGCCAACGACAGAGTGATGGCTGCCGAAATGCCCACACCCAAAATGGCTGACAAAACCGGCAAACCCGCACCGATAAATGTGCCGAGCATGACAAACAAAACCACAGCGGCAATCATCAGACCGATTGCCTCACCGATTCCGAGGATGCCACCTAGTGACTGGCTTAGGTCCTGCGAAACTTCTACCTCAACCGAGCCCAAATCTGCGTTGGCAATCAGGTCGGTGGCGGCAGTGATTTCTGGCTTCTCAATTTGTGAGAGTGGGCCATCAAAATAGATTGCCGCGAGTGCAGTTTGGCCGTCATCAGAAACGGTTCCAAAATTCTCGGCAGCGGCCAAAAGCTGTTCACCAAGCTCAAGCTTTGGCAGGTTTTCAGCAATCTCAGCCAAACCTTCATCAATCTTTGCTTGCCCGGCAGCTAGTTCGGCCCGCATGTATTCAAGCTGCGCAGCTGGCATAAGCCCCTGGGCCTGCTCGAGTCCGGCCAGGCCTTCATCGATTGCTGCCTGCGCCTGGGCTAGCTGCTCTTTGGCAACTTCGATTTCGGCATAGCCGTCGGCAATTTCTTGACGGCTGGCATCTAGTGACTCCTGAGTCTCAAACGGATTCAGCGTGTCTGCAACGCTCGGCAGCTTATTTACCTCAGCCAAGACAGCGCTGATTGCGTCCTTCTCAGCCTGGGTAAAGGCCACACCATCGGTGGCATGAAAAACCACCTGGCCTGAACCGCGACTGGCATCAGGGAAAGACTTCTTCAGCTGATCAATCACCAACTGAGATTCAATGCCAGCGATAGAAAGACTGGTCGAGAGCTTTGCGTTGGCGGCAATCGCTAAACCGCCCATCGACGCCAAAATCAAAACCCAAGAAACGACAATTAGCCAAGCCCGTTTTGCGGAGAACTGACCAAGTCGATACAGCAATTCAGCCATTGTGTGACCATCTTTCTAAGCATCGATGAACTAGTTGTTGCACTAGTGCAATAACATTCTTGCATCGGTGCAAATTTAAGTCAACTTTGGCACTAAAGTTGTCCCCATGACAGACTTCGAGCCAGATTCAGGCAGCACGCACGCCGGCCGCCCGCTCAAATCAAGCCAGAACGAAATCATCCTGAAGGCCTGGCGATTGTTTGAAGAGGTGGGCTTTGAAAACACCACCATGAGTCAAATTGCTGATCATGTTGGAATTTCTAGGCGCAGTCTGTTCAATTACTTTGCGAACAAAAATGCCCTGCTTTTTCCTGCTATCGATGAGTTTATGGATGCTTTCAGGGCCCACCTGCTAGAGCGCCCGGCAGATGAAAAGCTATTTGATTCATTGCAGGCGACTCTAGAACTGACCGCGACTCACACAGATGATGTGCTCAAAATTTTTTCTCCCGGCCCCGAAGTATCACGGGCCCGGTTGACCGATGACGTTGTTGCTTTTTACCGCGATGTCTGGTCTCGCGAGATGCAAGAGGCGGCCTTGGACCGACTCGGGAACGATCAGAACGCGAGGATCCAGGCTGGTTTGGTTGGCGCAATCGCAGCTCAGGTGTGGACTGAAATTATCCGACTTCAGCGCGAATCAGGTACTCAAATGAGTGAGTCCGAAGCTGTTGCCATAATCATGGTTCAGCTCCGGACTCTCTTCAACTAATTTCTGCTTTATTTGGCAACGTCAAAGCGGTCAAGCATCATGACCTTAAACCATGCGGCCACAAAGTCGTGAACCAGCTTTTCTTTGGCGTCATCAGCTGCATAAACTTCGGCGAGCGCGCGCAGGACCGAGTTTGAACCGAACACTAGGTCGACTCGACTTCCGGTGAACTTCACCGCTCCAGTCTTGCGATCACGCGCGTCAAACAGCTCTCCGGCTGGTGACTGCGCGTGCCAGGTGTTGTCTAGGTCAAGCAGGTTCACAAAGAAGTCGTTTGACAGGGTCTCTGACTTATCGGTGAAAACGCCGACCTTTGAACCACCGGTGTTGGCCCCGAGCACACGAAGACCACCGATGAGTACTGTCATTTCAGGTGGAGTAAGTGCAAGTAGGTTGGCTTTTTCAACCAACAGGCGGTCGGCGATTGGGCCATGGCCCTTGCTGGCGTAGTTGCGGAAACCGTCTGCGTATGGGCGAAGGTATTCAAACGAGGCAACATCGGTCATTTCTTGAGTGGCATCAGTGCGGCCACCAACGAATGGAACCTCTACCTCGACACCTGCGTTTGCAGCAGCCTTCTCAACCGCCACACCGCCGGCAAACACAATGAGGTCGGCCAGCGATAGCTCAACACCAGGGTGAGAACCAATAAACGCAGCCTGAATACCTTCAAGTTTGGTCAAGACGGCATCTAGCTCAGCTGGAGAGTTGGCCTCCCAGTTGCGCTGAGGTAGAAGGCGAACGCGAGCACCGTTGGCGCCACCGCGCTTGTCTGAATCGCGGTAGCTTGATGCCGATGCCCATGCGGTCGAGACCAACTGAGCAACTGAAAGGCCTGAGGCCAGAACCAAAGCCTTGAGCGACTTTAGGTCTTCGGCGCTAGGTGCCTTGCCGGTCGGCGCAGGCACTGCATCTTGCCAAATTAGAACTTCGGCAGGAACCTCAGCACCTAGGTAGCGTGCGCGAGGACCCATGTCACGGTGAGTGAGCTTGAACCAGGCACGAGCAAATGCGTCAGCAAATGCATCTGCATCGGCTAGAAAACGGCGCGAGATTTTCTCGTACTCGGCGTCGTAACGCAGAGCTAGGTCGGTGGTGAACATGATTGGTGCGTGGCGCTTTGATGGATCGTGCGCATCGGCAACCGCGTCTGCAGCAGCGCCGTCTTTTGGAACCCACTGAATGGCTCCGGCTGGGCTCTTCTGCTGCTCCCACTCGTAACCAAACAGGGTTTCAAAATAGCTGTTGTCCCACTTGGTCGGGGTTGGTGTCCAGGCACCCTCAAGACCACTGCTGATGGTGTCTGCGCCGTTGCCGTTTCCGAAGCTGTTGTTCCAGCCAAGACCCATCGCCTCAAGCGGGGCAGCCTCTGGCTCTGGGCCAACATTGCCCTCAGGGTTTGCGGCTCCGTGGGCCTTACCGAATGTGTGACCACCGGCAATCAAAGCAACGGTTTCTTCGTCGTTCATAGCCATGCGGCCAAAGGTCTCGCGAATGTCGTTGGCTGAAGCCTGGATGTCAGGGTTGCCGTCTGGGCCCTCTGGGTTTACGTAGATCAGACCCATCTGAACCGCAGCAAGCGGGTTTTCTAGAGTCCCTGCGTCGCGGGTTGAGTCATAGCGCTTATTGGCCAACCACTCGGTCTCTGAACCCCAGTAGGTGTTGTCTGGCTCCCAGACATCTGCGCGGCCGCCACCAAAACCAAAGGTCTTCAGTCCCATAGATTCGAGTGCGCAGTTACCAGCCAAAATCATCAGGTCAGCCCATGAGATTTTCTTTCCGTACTTTTGCTTGATTGGCCATAGCAAACGGCGGGCCTTGTCTAGGTTTACGTTGTCAGGCCAGCTGTTCAGTGGCGCAAATCGCTGAAGGCCCTGTCCGGCGCCACCGCGACCATCAGTCACGCGGTAGGTACCGGCTGAGTGCCATGCCATACGAATAAAGAATGGGCCATAGTGTCCGTAGTCGGCTGGCCACCAATCCTGCGAGGTAGTCATCAGTTCGTTGATTTCAGCCTTGAGCTCTGCCAAGTCCAAAGACAAAAATTCCTGGCCGTAGTCAAAGTCAGCACCCATTGGGTCGCTCTTTGGAGAGTTGTGAAGCAGTGCGTCGGTCTTAAAAGACGATGGCCACCAATCGTTATTTGATGTTCCAACTGGCTCGTTGGTCGCTCCGGTGTGTGGGCACTTTGCTTCTGAAGACATTTACAACCTCAACTATTTGATTCTCAGGCTTACAAGGGTTAGCCAACCGCTCTGATTAAGCCGGTATTCCCAACAAACACCCAGATTCACCTTGATTTAGACTGCAGTTCATGAACCTTCCAGACACCGATCACCTCATCGCGGCCGAGGAGTCGTTGGCCGAGGCTGAATCGGTGTTGAAAATTTTTGAACGAGCCGAACCACACGACCTGCGACCGCGTGAAGCCTTAGCTGCGCTGCGGCTTTGGATGCGTGGCGAATTGGCAGTTGGACCAGTGCGCGATGCGGCTTTTGCTGCTCACGCCGCGGCCAGAGAAACCACTAATGAGGCGGCCCGATTTGCCGCCCGAACCTGCGGTCAGGCAGCCTCAGTCGCCCACGTTGCTACCCACAGTTGGCACGTCAAGCGATACGCCGATAAAGCACGCGAATCTGCTGCCATTCTTTGATATTGTTGAAGCAAACAACCATCTAAAGGAAAACATGACCGCACAGGCAAACATCGGAGTCGTTGGACTCGCAGTAATGGGTTCAAACTTGGCTCGCAACCTTGCAAGCCGCGAGGGCAACACCGTTGCCGTTTACAACCGCTCATTCGAGCGCACTGAGCTGCTTATCAACGAGCACCCAGAAGCAGGCTTCATTGCATCAGAGACCATCGATGAGTTTGTTGCCTCATTGGCCAAGCCTCGCACCGCAATCATCATGGTCCAGGCCGGTAAGGGTACCGACGCAGTTATTTCACAGCTAACCGAGCGTTTCGAGCCAGGCGACATCATTGTTGACGGCGGTAACGCACTATTCACCGACACCATCCGTCGTGAAAAAGAAGTTTCAGCCAAGGGCATCAACTTTGTCGGCGCCGGTATCTCAGGCGGTGAAGAGGGCGCCCTAAAGGGTCCTTCAATCATGCCTGGTGGTTCAGCAGAGGCCTACAAGACCCTCGGCCCAATCCTTGCTTCAATCGCAGCAATTGCTGAGGGTGAGCCATGTGTTACCCACGTTGGCACCGATGGCGCTGGCCACTTTGTCAAGATGATCCACAACGGTATTGAGTACGCTGACATGCAGCTAATTGCTGAGGCCTACGACATCCTTCGTCAGGCCGGCGCCTACAGCCCAGCCGAGATTGCAGAGATTTTCACCGAGTGGAACAAGGGTGACCTCGAGTCATTCCTAATCGAGATCACCGCTGAGGTTCTAAAGCAGGTTGACGCCAAGACCGGCAAGCCATTGGTTGATGTAATTCTTGACCAGGCCGGCTCAAAGGGCACCGGTGTTTGGACCGTTCAGACCGCTCTAAACCTAGGCACCCCAGTTTCAGGTATCGCCGAGGCAGTATTTGCACGCTCTCTTTCATCTCAGGCCGCACAGCGCGCCGCAGTTGATGGCTTGCCAGCAGATGCAACCGAGTGGACCGTGGCCGACAAGGCAGCGTTTGTTGAAGACGTTCGTCGCGCACTTTACGCATCAAAGTTGGTTGCCTACGCACAGGGCTTTGACGCAATTCGCGCCGGCGCAAAGGAATACAACTGGGACATCAACCTAGGTGCTGTTTCAAAGATCTGGCGCGGCGGTTGCATCATCCGTGCTCAGTTCTTGAACCGCATCGCTGACGCATACGGCAAGAACGCTGAACTTCAGTCACTCATCTTTGACCCTTACTTCAAGCAGGCTGTTGCTGAGTCAGTGTCATCATGGCGCACCGTGGTTTCAAAGGCTTCGCTTGCCGGTATTCCGGTGCCTGCCTTTGCATCGTCACTTTCTTACTACGATGGCTTGCGTTCACCACGCCTGTCAGCCGCTTTGGTACAGGGTCAGCGCGACTTCTTTGGCGCTCACACCTACAAGCGCGTAGACATGGAAGGCACCTTCCACACCCTATGGTCAGGCGACCGTTCAGAAGTTGAACAGGCTCCAAGCACCCACTAATTTGAAGCGGTATTCCGCTCAGAGAAAACCCCTGATGACTTTCTGTCTCAGGGGTTTTACTCTTAATGTATGCGTACAAAGTCCGGTCTTATTTCACTCATTTCTGTCACCCTGATGTTGTCTCTTGTCGGCGGTTCAGCGGCTATGGCAGCCAAACCTGAAAACACCGGAAAGCCAGAGACCACGGGCAAGCCGGTTGAGGTTGGCAAGCCGGTAGAAATCGGTGGCACTGGGGTTCAGACCAAAGAGTTTGTTAACGCCCGCCCAGATGACGCCGGTAAGCCTGCTGTTTCTGAATCTGCTGCATCATTCGGGGCAACCAAACGCCTTTCGGCTGCCGAGATTAAGGCCGCCAAGCTTGAGAAAGCTGCCGAAAAGAAGGCCAATGGTGGCAAGTTGCCATACATCGTTCGGTTCAATGAAGCAGCCACTCTGGCTACAGAAATTGCAGAGCTAAAAAACCTAAAGGCCACTGTTGGCAAATCAGTCACCAAGGTTTTCCAAGGTGTAGTTGTTGAGATGACCGATGGCCAGAAGGCGGCTTTTGCCAAGCGCTCTACCGTGGCTTCAATTACCGAAGACGTTGAAGTTACCGCCACCGATATTCAGGTGAGCCCAGCATCCTGGGGTATCGATCGAATTGACCAAACCGCCCTGCCGCTCTCGAGCAGCTACAACTATGGCGGCTCTGGCGCTGGGGTAGACATCTATGTGGTTGATACAGGCATCAAATCGGCGCACTCAGAGTTCACCGGTCGCATTAGCGCCGGTTATTCATCGGTGTCTGACGCAAATGGAACCGAGGACTGCAACGGCCACGGCACCCACGTTGCCTCAACGGCGGCCGGAACTCAGTACGGCGTTGCTAAGTCTGCGACCGTGATTCCGGTCCGCGTCTTGGGCTGCGATGGATCGGGCAGCATCTCGGGGGTTATTTACGGCCTTGATTGGATTGCCAAGAACTATGTTGCCGGCGATGAAGCAGTGGTCAACATGAGCCTCGGTGGTGGCGCCAACTCCTCTCTAGATGCCGCAGTAAATTCTCTAATCAATCGTGGAATCACCGTTGTGGTTGCCGCAGGCAATAGCGCAGCCGATGCTTGCACCGCATCTCCGGCTCGAGTCATTGGCGAAATTACCGTGGGCGCAACCACACGCACCGACGGGTACGCCACCTATAGCAACTTTGGATCGTGCGTTGACCTAGCCGCACCAGGCTCGTCGATTACCGGTGCGTGGATTGGATCCAACACCGATAGCGCAACTTTGAATGGCACCTCGATGGCCTCACCGCACGTGGCAGGCGCCGCTGCAGTGTTGCTTGGCTCTGGCTACCAGGCACCAAACATGGTCCAACTAGCCATCAAAGATGCAGCGAGCACGATTCCGGCTGCCCCTGCCGGAACCACCAACCGTTTGCTCTACCTAAACCCTGCAGGTATTTCGACTCCGGTTGAGCTGGCTCCGTTGGCACCAACCAGTGTTTCAGCCGTTGCGGTCAAACGAACCGTGACTGTTGATTGGACCCCGGCCGACAACACCGGAAGAAACGTACTTTCGCAAACCGTCAAGATTTGGTCGGCGGGCAATGTGGTCAGCACGGTTCGAGTCTCAGCCACAGCAACCACCGTCAAGGTCAACCTTCGCCCAAATGAGCGCTACTGGTTCACCGTCGTGGCTTCAAACGCAACGGCAACCAGCGTGGATTCACCGGTCAGCAACACTGTAATTCCACGCAGCAAATAGCGCGGAATCTATGGGTGACGCAGTGGGCTTGCTGGCAGGCGCTCTTGAGCAACCCACTTTTGGCTGAATCCAAAGTTCGAAGCCATTAGGTCAAGGAACGGCACAGCGTCGAATGCCTCAGGGCCGAGCACTCCCGCGCCTCGCCAGGCACCGCTAGCCATAAGCTCAAGGGCAATAACCGGCGCGTATGCGGTCTGGGCAACTACGCACTGAGCATCAAGGTCGGCCATCGTCTCTGAGTTATCAGCCACGTGATACA
>JACCDY010206575.1_pt1 | contig 11051 bp, 10 predicted proteins | sample 7446391 | NCBI WGS metagenome assembly JACCDY01 (sample SAMN15323451, study PRJNA562643) | freshwater metagenome | isolation source: river surface water | place: USA:Blue River Watershed | collected 2017-08-18
GGGCAATCGCCACTCTTTGTTGTTCTCCACCAGATAGTTGTTCAGGTCTTCTATTTGCTTTATCCAAAAGTCCTACTAGATCCAAAACTGCAGGAACTGTTTGTTTAATTTCATCGGGAGACTTATTCAGAACTTGTAAAGCAAAAGCAACATTTTCAGCAACTGTTTTTTCAGGTAATAATCTAAAGTCTTGAAAAACCATACCAATATTTCTTCTAAGTTTTGGGACTTCTTTTTCAGGAAGCATTCCAATATTTATGTCATCAATTAATACAGTGCCGTCTTGAGCTCTTTCTTCTCTAATCAATAAGCGCAAGATTGTTGACTTTCCTGCACCTGATTGACCAACTAAGAAAACAAATTCGCCGTCAGCTATTTCAAAGGAGACGTCATTCAACGCTGGGTTACCGTCTTTGCGGTAGGCCATAGTGACGTTTTCAAATTTGATCATTTTGTCTCCACTTTTGAGATTATCGGTTGAAACTGGAGATACGCGTGAGACTCGCCTCGAGAGGGCGTGTGGTGTTGACTACTTATTCAGTTCATTGTTGCTTGCGCCAGCGAATTCCTGCTTCTATAAATCCGTCAATTTCTCCATCAAGAACCGCGGCAGGATTTCCGGTTTCAAATTCGGTTCGTAAGTCTTTCACTAATTGATATGGAGCCAATACATAAGAGCGCATTTGGTTTCCCCATGAACCCGAAGTTGAATTTTTTAGCGCATCAATTTTTGCTTTTTCTTCTTGATGTCGTTTTTCTAATAATTTTGATTGCAATACTGCTAAAGCTGTTGCCTTATTTTGTAATTGACTTCTTTCGTTTTGACATGAGACAACAATCCCAGATGGAATGTGTGTAATTCTTACTGCCGAATCTGTGGTGTTAACTCCTTGTCCTCCAGGACCTGAGGATCTATAAACATCAACTCTTATTTCATCATCTGAAATTTCAATTTGATCACTCTTATCAACCACTGGAACTACTTCGACTCCAGCAAAACTTGTGTGACGTCTACTTTGAGAATCAAAAGGAGAAATTCTAACTAAGCGATGTGTTCCTTGTTCAACAGAAAGAATTCCATAAGCGTAAGGAGCATGTACTGCAAATGTTGCAGACTTAATTCCTGCTTCTTCTGCGTATGAAGTTTCGTAAACATCTGTTTTCCAATTTTGTCTTTCGCAATATCTCAAATACATTCTCAATAACATTTCAGCCCAGTCGGCAGCGTCAACACCACCTGCTTCAGATCTAATTGTTACCAAAGCTTCTCGTGAGTCGTATTCACCTGATAATAAAGTTTTAACTTCCATTTCTCGAACTGCAGGAATTAAACTATTAATTTCATTTTTTGCATCCGCCAAAGAACCAGCGTCGCCTTCATCAGTTGCAAGTTGTATTAAAACCTGAACATCATCAAGTCTTTGACGCAATGACAAGACTTTTTTTAGTTCATTCTGAAGATAAGAAAGCCTTGTTGTTACAACTTGAGCTGCAACAGGATCGTCCCATAAGTTCGGAACGGAAGCCTGGATCTCCAAATCCTTAATCTCAACTTCCATGTTTTTAACGTTAAGAACTTTTTCGATTGTCAGAAGAGTTGAACTTAACTCATTAATCAATTCAGAGAAGTCGTCAGCCATAATTCAATAAGTCTAATGTGACCATTGAAATCTTTCTATAGAACCTGCAATTTAGCGCTAGCCATGGCGCTAATCTTGACAAAACTTAATCCAAACCCAATAGGTAAATTACATTTCTTTTCAACAAAAATAGAGACGTTTGAATCAAATGTCTCAACGTTGATTCTAATTATCTCACTTTTATCGTAATTGCTTTCTACAAAATTTAAAACTTCCTCTTGAACCTTTGAGCTATCTAAAGCAACATTTCTAGAAATTCCAAATTTGTAATATGAGTCTAAATCAATCTGATTTGTACCTACAAAACTTGCTTGATCAACAACATTTCTCAAGTACTGTTGTTGACTCACAACTGAATATATGTTTACAGCACATATAAAGCACGAAATAAAAACTGACAGCATGCCCACAAAAATTAATAAAATGGTACCTGTTTCATTCTTATTCATAACTTAAGAACCTACTAACTGCGGCATGTTTGTTTAGCGAAATTGGAATTTGAATTCCCATGATAGATAAACGTTGACTAATCCTGAGATTGATTGATTCAGGATAATTTGAACAGCTGAAAGGTTTACATTGCACGAAATAATCAACGTGACTTAAATGGTATTTTTCAAAAAGTATTCTTTTTGTGACATCGCTATTCCATTTATCAATAGTTTTTGGATTCTGTGACACGCTTGATGTGATTAGATTTCCGACTTTATTCATCTCATTAACACTTCTAGCTATTTGATAAAAATCAATAAATATTTGAGCAAAAGTTACGGCAACCAATACGTATATGAGAAATTCAATAATTACATTTCCCCGCTCATTTTTATGTCGCATGGCTGGTTGATGTTAGATAGAATTCCATACCAAAGAATGTCTTGATTGGTATGGAAATTTTGAGTTCAATCAACTTTGTTTCCGCTAGATCAATTCTTTTAGTTTCAATCTTTGGTTTACCGTTAAAAAATTTATATTTTTCAAGTTCTAATGTTGTTTTACTAATGACCTCAGATGGCAAACTTCCCATACTAATGTATCGAGCACCTCGCTCTGATGCGATCGAAATATTTGCATAAGTTATTAGTAAAAATATTAATTGACAGAGGATTAGTGAAACAAGCATCACTAAAGGTGCAACCAAAGCAAAACTCACGATTGCACTGCCTGTTGAATTTGAATTTCTAAGGTTTTGAAACAGATTCAACGGCTTTACTAAACATCGCTGCTAGCGCAGTATCAGCGACAACCCAAAGAGCTGCTACTAGCCCTGCTGTCATCACAGTTACTAATACCCAACCTGGAACATCTCCTTTTTCGTTTTGCATAATTAATTTAAATAGTTTTTGCATATTTCTCCCTATCCTAGTTTTTGAAGCACTGTTAGAGCTGGATACATTGCAACTGCTAACACTGAAGGTAGAACAACAAATACCACTGGAATTAACATCGATATTTCTTTTGCAGCAGCCTGTTTCATTAAAAGATTTTTAAATTTAAGTCTTTGATCTTCAGCAAATTTTCTAGACACCTCTGCTAATGGAGTACCTCGGCTAATAGCTGTTTCCATTTGTTTAATTAGCGGTTTAAGAACTTTCGATTCCTTTTCATCACTCATTTCATTTAGCGCAATCATGAGAGGTTTTCCAAATGCATTCTCCCTAATTGCTTTACCTATTCCATCTTTGAAATCAGTTGGTAAGAACTCAGAAATTGTGTCGATGCTGGCACGTGGGTTTTGCCCTGCGGTTAAAGCAACTGCCAAAAGATCTCCGAATTCTGCGCTGTCTACTAATTTAGATAGACCTTCAGTGTCATTCACTCTTTTTCTGATAATGCTTTTTCTTTTGCTTTGCCTAATTTCTTGAGATGCGCTTTTGGCGGAGACAAAGCTAGACACTCTTCTTGCAAGAATTATCTTATTTACGTTCCATATTTTGATATAAATTATTATCGGAATTAGAGCACCAAAAATGAATAGAATGGTATTCATATTGTCTCAATTTTTCTAAAGACATCAATTCGTCCGATTCTTTTCATAACTAAATATCCAAATAATCCAATTACGGCAACTAAAATTAGAATCAATTGCCCAATTAGGTTTTGATATGCGTTTCGGACACTTTCCTGAGTCCATAACGCTAAAAGAACAAGCCAAGGAGAAATAACCGATATTCTCGCACCGTTGAGAACCCAAGATTGTTTGGCTTTCAGTTCTTGAATCAAATTGTGATTTTCTCGAGATGAGTTAGAAAGTATTGATAAAGAAGTTGCTAAATCATTAGCTCCTGTCTTCAATACAACCTGTAAGAGTTTTAATGTTGCAACCCCAACAGCATCTGTGATTTGATTTTTTAATATTGAAATAACTTTTGAAACTTGACCTGATCGATTAATCTCTAATATCGCCTCTTGAAAATCTGACCTCAAGGGTTCTTCGCAATTTTGTAAGGCTTGGGCTAACGCTTCACCGATAGTTAAACCTGCTCTTACACCACTTGTTAAATCATCAATTAATAGTGTCCACTGCTGCATTTTTTGATCTTGCATTTTTGTTTTTCTTTGATTTAACAGTATGCCTGGTAATAATATTGCTACAGCTAACGAAACAGGTGCGATAACAAAGACTTTGGTTGTGATTGAAATAACTATTCCCATAAAGGCAACGGAAACCATAATCAACGTATTTTCCTTTATGTTACTTAAAACATTCTTTAATTTTTCTATTCTTAATAAATCAAATTCTATGTAGTAGCTGATTAGCGCCATCCACATACCTGAGATCAACATCAAAAGACTAATTAATTGAATACTCATTAGACTGCCTCTGATAATTTTCTGTTGCTTTGATTTGCTGTGTAAATCGAATTGATTTTGATGTTGTCTCTTATCGGATCATTTGAAATTTCAATGATTTCGGCTACTTGTCTAAAACCGGTCTGATTCCTTTCTAGATGAATTACAAAATCAATAACTTGACCAACGGTCTTCTTTACAAATTCCGCTTGAATATTTGGTCCACCTAAGAGGGGTAATAACATCAATTTATTTATTGCTTCTCTAGCTGAATTTGCATGGATTGTTGCCATTCCTGACATTCCACTATTCAAAGCAATCAATAAATCAAGTGCTTCTGCCTGTCTAACTTCTCCTAAAACTAATCGATCCGGTCTCATTCTTAAAGCCTCTCGAATTAAACGTCTTAAGGAAACTTCTCCTTCAGATTCCAAATTCATTTCTCGTGTTTGCAAAGCAACCCAATCACTTGAATTAATCTTCAATTCAAAGACTTCTTCGCAAGTAATGATTCTTGTATTTGCAGGTAAGGTATTTAGTAGTGAACTTAAGAATGTAGTTTTACCTGCACCCGTTGTGCCACTTATTAAGATGTTTTTAGAATTACCTACTATTTCCTTGAGTAAAGAAGCAATTTGAGAATCAAGCATTTGTTTTTCAACCAATAATTCTAAATTGGGTGTCGCAGTTCCAAACTTTCTTATGTTTATAGCTGGCCATTTCTTTGTGATATCAGGAATCACTGCATGTAATCTGCTTCCGTCAGGAAGTGTTGCATCCACAAATGGATGAGAAATATCTAATCTCCTACCTGTATTCCTGAGCAGTTGCTCCACTAAAACAATGATTTCGTTTTCTGATAAAACAACACTTGTTAATTCCGAAATTCCATTTCGAGCTACGAAGATATGTCCAGGTCCATTTATCCAAATTTCTTCAACAGAATCGTCTTGAATGAAATCATTAATCAATGAATTTGAAACAATGTGATTTTTCATCTGGCTCCTAGGTATAGGAACCTTAAAACTTAGATGGAAATATTCAATTATGAATGGGGCAAATAATACTCATCAATTCTTAACTGTTACCACGGAACTATGGCACGATCTTCCCAGAGAAATCCGGTTTTCGTGCTTTCATTAACTTCTCGAGATGCAAGCCACAAAATAGTTTCCGCACCTTGCTCAGCAGTGCGTGGAGCATCAGGTCCACCCATGTCGGTCTGGCAATGTGCTGGACACATTGCGTCAACAAAAACTCCACGTTTACCATTTCCAGTTTCTGCTGCAAAATTTTTAGTCAATGCATTTACTCCAGCCTTTGAAATTCGATAAGGAGCAAGCCCACCATTTGTTCCAGGTCCTGACATTCGCCCCAAGCATGCAGTCACATTTATAATTCTGCCTAAACGATTTTCTACCATCACCGGAGCAAAAACTCGAATTGAGTTAAATACTCCTGTTAAATTGATTGAAATAACTCGATTCCATTCTGTAATACTTGTTTTTAAAGTCTTGGCAGTTTTTTCACTCATCACACCAGCTGAGTTAATTAAAATTGTCGGAGTAAATTTACTTAGTATTTGTGAACCAACTTGATCGATTTGTTCTGAATCTGAAACATCACACACAAAACCTTCGCTTTGAAATCCATTAGATTTAAGTTCTCCCGTAGCTTTAGATACGTTGGCAGCGTTTTGTCCAATAATTAGAACATTTGCGCCAAGTTTTGCCAAACCGAAAGCTGCAGCAAAACCAATTCCCCTACTACCGCCTGTAACAACTGCCACTTGATTAGTTAAGGAACCTTCCAGCAATGGCGCATCGTCAACAACCATCGCCCCGGGGTTATGTTCACCACTCATGACACCAAGCCTGCTACTAGATGCAAAATCACGCATCTTTGACTTAACTACTACGCTAGATATACGGCTAAAAAACGAAAGAGGTCGTGACAGCCAACATGTCGGGTGAAGCGCCAAAGAACCCTTCAAGCACAGGTTTTGGACCTAATGAATGGTTAGTCGATGAGATTTACCAACAATATTTAAACAACAAAAATTCCGTAGATCCTTCATGGTGGGAATTTTTTGGAGACTATTCTCCTACTGAGCGAAATGCTGCAAAAATTGCAAACGAAGCAAAGAATTCAACTCCAGTTGTAGAACCAATTGCTAGAAAACCTGTTGAAGAAATAGTTCCTATACGTAAAAAAGTTATTGAAGTTCCTACTTCAAATGATGCAGTTACCGAAACAATTCGCGGAACTTCTGCACGAGTAGTAACCAACATGGAAGCAAGCTTAAAAGTTCCAACAGCTACTTCTGTTAGAAGTGTGCCGGCAATCTTGTTACAAGAAAATAGAACATTCATTAATAATCATTTAGCTCGCCAACGTGGTGGCAAAGTTTCTTATACTCACATCATTGCTTACGCCGTTGCAAAAGCAGTCAGTGATATTAAAGAAATGAATACGGCTTACACAGTGGTTGACGATAAGCCAGCAATTATTAAATATCCTCATGTTGGTCTGGGTTTAGCTATTGACTTAGCAAAACCAGATGGATCTAGACAATTACTAGTGCCAAATATTAAATACGCAGACGTTTTAGATTTTGCACAATTCTGGTCAACTTATGACGACTTAGTTAAAAGAGCAAGAGCTGGAAAACTAACTGTTGAAGATTTTCAAGGCACAACAATAAGTGTTACAAATCCAGGAACAATTGGAACTCAACATTCAGTACCTCGTTTAATGGAAGGCCAAGGTGCCATCATCGGTGTTGGTGCACTTGATTTTCCAACCGAATGGCAAGGCGCTGCACCTGAAACTTTAGCCAGACAAGCCATCAGCAGAGTTATAACTTTGACATCAACTTATGATCACAGAATTATTCAAGGCGCTCAAAGTGGTGAATTCTTAAAGAGAATAAGTGACTTGTTACTTGGTAAAAATAATTTCTATGAAGATATTTTTGCTTCCCTTGAAGTTCCTTACAAGCCTTATGTTTGGGCAGTTGATATTGCAACTACACATGATGAAGACATCAATAAGGTTGCTCGAGTTCAAGAATTAATTCATTATTACCGCGTTCGCGGTCATTTAATTTCTGATACAAATCCATTGGAATACGCCCAAAGAACTCATCCCGATTTAAGAATGGCAAGTCATGGATTAAGTGTGTGGGACTTAGAACGAGAATTTGCTACAGGTGGTTTTGGTGGAGTTCCATTTATGAAACTTCGAGATATTTTGAATCGTTTGCAAGACTCTTACACCAGAAGTATTGGTGTGGAATATATGCATATTCAAGAACCTGAAGAACGTAAATGGATTCAAGAAAGAATTGAAAAACCTCACGAAAGAATGGATAGACAAGAGCAATTACGAATTCTTAGACGTTTAAATGCCGCTGAAGCTTTTGAGAAATTCTTACACACTAAATATGTAGGTCAAAAGAGATTTTCACTTGAAGGCAGTGAATCTGCAATTGTTTCTCTGGATTCAATTCTGGTTGAAGCAGCTAATGACAATCTGTTAGAAGTAGACATCGCAATGCCTCATCGTGGTCGACTAAATGTATTAGCAAATATTGCCGGCAAATCTTATGAAAGAATTTTCCGCGAATTTGAGGATGTTGGTGCTGCTGGTTTCGTTCAAGGTTCAGGAGATGTTAAGTACCACTTAGGAACTTATGGAAAATTCACATCTGAAGAAGGAAATAGTGTTCCAGTTTATTTAGCAGCAAATCCTTCTCATCTTGAAGCAGTTGATCCCGTACTTGAAGGAATCGTAAGAGCAAAACAAGACAAATTAGGTAAAGGTCACGATCATCCGATTTTGCCAGTTTTGATGCACGGAGATGCTTCTTTTGCAGGTCAAGGTGTAGTGCTTGAAACTTTAAATCTTTCTAAATTACGAGGTTACAAAACAGGTGGAACAATTCATTTAATTGTAAACAACCAAGTTGGATTCACGACTGCTCCTGCTGATGCAAGAAGTTCAACATATGCAAGTGATATGGCAAAAACAATTCAAGCGCCAATTTTTCACGTAAATGGTGATGATCCAGAATCTGTTTCACTTGTATCAAGACTTGCCTATCAGTACAGAAAAGAATTCAAAAAAGACGTAATTATCGACATGATTACTTATCGTCGTCGTGGTCATAACGAAGCTGATGATCCTTCATTAACTCAACCATTGATGTATCAAGTAATTGACGAGAAACGAAGTGTGCGAAAACTTTACACAGAATCATTAATTGGACGAGGTGATATCACTGTTGAAGAAGCCGAGAATGCGTTAATTGATTACCAAAATCAATTAGAAAGAGTATTGGCTGAAACAAAAGGTGATTTGAAGAAAGTTGATCCAATTCCAGTTGATAACAGACCGTCATTTCCAGCCGAAGTTGAAACAAAAATTTCTCGTGAATTGATTGACCGAATTGCGCAAACTCAAGTTAATTTGCGCGAAGGTTTTACTCCTCACCCAAGACTTTGGCCACAATTAGAACGTCGCGCCCAAATGATTAAAGATGACACCATCGATTGGGCAATGGGAGAAGCATTAGCTGTTGGTTCCCTACTTTCAGAAGGTCACTGGGTTCGAATTGCAGGTCAAGATGCCAGACGCGGAACATTTGGTCAGAGACACGGTGTAATTGTTGATTACAAAACAGGTAAAGGTTATAAACCACTAAAACAAGTTGCAAAAGAAGGTACAAGATTATTTGTTATCGATTCAGCTTTAACTGAATTTGCTGGCATGGGTTTTGAATACGGTTATTCAGTTGCAAGCCCTGAATCACTTGTTATGTGGGAAGGTCAATTCGGAGATTTTGCTAATGGTGCACAAACAATAATTGATGAATTTATTTCATCTGGAGAACAGAAATGGCAACAAGAATCTGGTTTAGTTTTGCTACTGCCACATGGAATGGAAGGACAAGGTCCAGATCATTCATCTGGAAGAATTGAGAGATTCTTAAGTTTGGCTGCACAAGACAACATGACTATTGCCCAGCCATCAACGTCTGCTTCATATTTTCATTTGCTTCGTTGGCAAGTGTTAAATCCACACAACAAACCACTAATTATCTTTACTCCTAAATCAATGCTGAGAGCAAAACCAGCTACTAGTGCAACTAAAGAATTTACTGATGGAAAATTTGTGCCAGCTATAGAAGATGTCAAAACAGATAAGTCAAAAGTTAACAAAATTGTGATGTGTACTGGAAAAATAAGTCACGAAATTGCTGCAGCAAGAGATGCTGCAAATCTAGAAAACATAGCGATTATCAGACTTGAAAGACTTTACCCACTTCCTATCAAAGAAATTAAATCAATTTTATCTGGCTACTCAAATGACGCAAAAATTATTTGGGCACAAGATGAACCTGCTAATCAAGGCGCCTATCCATTTGTTATGACTGAACTTGCTCCTCAATTAGGGCGCGTAGTCACAAGAGCTTCTCGACCAGCTTCTAGTGCTCCTGCTGTTGGTTCTCATACCAAGCACGATCAAGAACAATCAGATTTAATTAAATCAATAATCGAATAATCCCCTCAAAGCTAAATAGTTATTAAGCCTATGAAAGGCTGTAGCCATGAAATCATTTGCAAGCGATAATTATGCTCCAGTTCACCCTTTAGTTTTAGAACAAATTTCAGAAATTAACCAAGATCACGTAAAAGCCTATGGCGCAGATGATGTAACTCTTAAAGCAATTGAATTAATCAGAAATACTCTTCGAGATTCAAAATGTGAAGTTAACTTTGTATTTAATGGCACAGGTGCAAATATCACAGGCCTACAAACAGTTATGGATTCCTGGAATTCGGTAATTTGTGCAAGTACTGCTCATATAAATGTTGATGAAGGTGGCGCACCCGAACGACTTTTGGGAGTTAAATTATTAGATATTCCAACTAAAGATGGAAAGTTAACCCCTGAATTAATTGCCCCACTTTGGATTCGCATGGGAGATCCCCACACTTCGCAACCTAACGTTGTATCAATCACCCAATCTACTGAAATGGGAACTGTTTACACCCCTAGTGAAATAAAGGCTTTGGCTGACATTGCTCATAAAAACAATTCATATCTACATTTGGATGGAGCAAGAATTAGCAATGCTGCTGCAAGTCTTGGGGTTTCGATTGCAGACTTAACCAGCAAGGCTGGTGTTGATATTTTTTCATTCGGTGGAACTAAAAATGGTTTGATGGGTGCCGAAGCTGTTGTGTTATTTAAACCAGAATTAGCAAAGAAATATCCCTGGATAAGAAAATCTTCCATGCAATTAGCTAGTAAGCACCGTTACTTAGCTGCTCAATTTATTGCATTACTAACAAATGATTTATGGAAGCAAAATGCATCAAATGCCAACGAAATGGCAAAGTTACTTCGTTCAAAAATAGAGAATAATCCAAAAGTAAAGATCACTCAGTTAACTCAAAGCAATGCGGTGTTTGCAATTCTTGATCCACAACACACAATTGAATTGCAAAAGAAACATAATTTCTATGTCTGGAACGACAACACAGGTGAAGTAAGGCTTATGTGTTCATGGGATACCACGATGGAAGATGTTGAAAAATTTGCAGCTGATATTAA
>JACCDY011399994.1_pt1 | contig 11048 bp, 36 predicted proteins | sample 7446391 | NCBI WGS metagenome assembly JACCDY01 (sample SAMN15323451, study PRJNA562643) | freshwater metagenome | isolation source: river surface water | place: USA:Blue River Watershed | collected 2017-08-18
CTCTGTTCTTCTGCCATTTTTGTTTATGTAAACGACCTGGAGGTCAGGATTCGGGGGAACTTGAACCCTTCGAGCGGTCCCTATTGGGTGTGCTCTTTATATTGTTAGTGTAGCATCGTTGTGAGCTGCGTCAACCGGGCCTTGCTACTATGCCCTGGCACCACAATGTAAACACATCCTCTTCGTAAAGGAACAGGGAGATCCACAGTGAGCCGATCTGATTTATATGATATTTGGGGAAGTCCTTAATCTTGAAATAGTCCGCACGGTTGATGATGTATAGCTTCCGCATTAGTAAGCCTCCTTATACCACGGTTCTTTGGAGTAGTCTTCTTCGTGGAAGGGGACTTGATTGCGCCACATCTGCTCATCATTGTCCCACATAAAATGGACTTCCCACCAGTGGACTAGTTCCTCATGCGTATAGTTCCACATATGGCGGCCTTTGACTCCATAGAAGTCCTTATAAGCTTCGTGGCACCATTCATAGAGATAGCCGTGGCTCATAGCGCGGATCTCATCCATAGCTTCTTGGTAGCCCTTAGTCATGTGCTGCTCCTTGTGCCTATACTGTATAGTAGCATCAGCGTGGGACAAGTCAACCACAAGATATAGTCCCAGGGACTAGATATAGTGTTTATGTAAACATCGCGGTCGTAATGTGAATGTAAACATCATTGATTTTATTACGGTTGACGTTTTGGATTTTTGTGCTACTGTAAAGCATAAGCAATAACACACAACGGAGATTATATATGTTTACAGATGCGATGCTTGTGCTTAACAATAACGCTAATTTTAAGCTGCTGGAGGCTGCGGAGAACGCTGCTGAGAATAGATACGATTACTTTTACGAGTGCGACTTTAATGTTGCGTTAGAGGACGGTAGTGTTGTTAATGTTAGCGGGTTGAACATTTTTAATACTTATTGGACTGTTAGCGGGAGCACTAGTACTGAGCTGCATTTAACGCATGACACGGACTATGTATACGGGAGCAGAGCTTTTGAAGCTGCTGTTAGCGAGCTGCTTGGCGTTGCTGTACAGTTTACAGAGAGCGGTATGCAAGACGAGAACTTTGCAAGTATGGAACTTGCATAGTCTCGTGGCGTATGTAAACAAGCGTCCGGTTGACGTTTTGGACTTTTGTGCTATTGTAAAGCATAAGCAATAACACACAAAAGGAGTTTTACATGCAAACTGTTTACGCTGTTAATGTGCAGGGCTGGGGCGACTGCGAGGAGCAGTACTATAACTGCGGAACATTTTATACGCTGTCCGAAGCACAAAAGCATGCCGAGCACTTGCTATGCGAGTGGGAACGTGCCGGTGGGCTACGCGAGCACGTTGTATACAATATCGAAGAGCTTGCTATAGCTTAACAATAGGGGACTATATATAGTCCCCACTCCACTATATCTTGTGTTTATGTAAACATGCCGGTCGTAGCCGGGGTTGACAAGTTCGGACGAGATGTTAGTATATGACTATGGACAAAAAAGCACCCCGCAAAAAAAGATCGGACCGCAATCATATTGTGTATTCGATCACCGTAGGTGGAGACCTGTATGTCGGCGTCACTGCTAAGACTGAATCTACTGTTGATAAGAGCCTCTGGTCGCGTCTCTCCAAGCATTGGTACAGGAGGAATGATCCCGCCCGGCTTCATTGGGCATTGTATACGGCTTTACGGGGCTTGACAGAAAGGACAGAAGCGGTTATAGTAGCTGAACATATAGTGCGTGGGAAGGAAGCTGCTCACAAGCTAGAGCGTGAGTTGATTAGACAGTATCGTCCAGTTCTTAACACAGACAAGAGGGGCTAACATGGCTACCAAGTATCGCATCTTCGTTAAGGAAGTTTGGCTGGATGCCTGGAACAAGGATCTTGAGACTTGTTGGATTGAGAAGTTCAACTCGCTTCGTTCTGCCCAGCGTCGTGTTAAGCAGATTCGTGAGACGGATCGTTGGGACTGTGTGGGTGATTGGAAGTTGGAAGTAGAGGGTCCGATTGAGGCCTACCAAACTGCTTGACCTTTGTTATTGTCGCTGCTATACTGCAAAGACGCTGTAGATAGCAGCGACTAAACAAAAGGAATAGGCAAAAATGGCATTTACTAAGATCTCCACTACCCAGGTTGAATTTCTTGAAGACTATCTTCGTGGCACCGGCCGTACGTTGAGTGAGGCTCAGGCTCGCGCATTGTATGGTATTGAGAACCTCCGTGCTCGTATGACTGACCTTCGTCAGGCTGGTTTGAAGGTGCGTCGTGAGAAGAACACCGAAGGTCGTGCTCGTTATGCCGTCAGCGCTCGTGATGCTGCTGGCAGCCGTGCTAAGACTTTCGCCTAATAAATAAACAGTGGGTAGAATCGTTCTGCCCACTCTTCATCTAAGGAGCTAATATGTCAGACGGTTATAGCTTTCAGCAATATGTAAACGCTCTTCGTGATATCGGATTTCCGGTTGACAAGATCACTGGAGGTGATATATACTCTGTATATAAGATGAAGATTGATATTAAGGACGCTGTCCTTAGACTACATGGGGTTGCAGAGGTTCGTCGTAAGCTCAAGCAATCCCTAAAGACGCCCGGCTAGCTCAGCTGGTAGAGCAACTGATTTGTAATCAGTAGGTCGGCGGTTCGAATCCGTCGCCGGGCACCATTCGATTCCGTAGCTCAGCTGGATAGAGCATCTGCCTTCTAAGCAGAGGGTCGTAGGTTCGAGTCCTACCGGGATCGCCATTTCGTTTACATTCCCTCCCCAGGTTGACAAGCCCTCGTTATATGCTAATATGAGTATAACAAAGGAGCAGATGATGTCCACAATGAGCGCTTTTGATGCCCACCGTTTGGAACTCCAATGTGCTATGATGGAGGCCGAGATGGCCGGCGATATCGAAGCTGCTGAAGAGTTCCAGCGTATGATCGATGAGTTCGACGAGAATTGCGAGGAGGACTTGGGACTATGAAGAACGCTCTCCATTTTGTAGGGTTCAAGGACGATCGCTATAACAGGGCTATCAGAGTCTTTGGCAAGCCTGACTTTATCCACAGATTTTGGGATCGTAGGGCCCAGAGAGAGATTGACGAGGGCGATGTTATCGTGTTTGCTAAGGGGGATGAGTCGCAGGCATTCGGCCCTAACGGCAATGACATCAACGAGTTCACCTACGACGATTCAGCTCACTTCTAGGAGGAACAATGCGTAATTGTAAACAAGAACTAGACTTCACCCTTGATGGACATGCTATCTGGGTCATTGAGTTCTACGAGGACGAAGACTATGCGTTCTCAGTGGGTTATAAGGACATGGCCACAGCTAATGAGGCCAAGCGTCGCTGGCTTGTAGGAACTGCTATAGAATTCAGCGACTTAACCGAGGTTGACAGGTTCCGAGAAGATGTTATTATAACATCATAGGAACTAGCAAACGGAGTAGGCAAATGGGCACTCGCAGCACAATTGGCGTTGTTGATGAGGACGGCTTCGTTCAGGGCATTTACTGCCACTGGGATGGTTATCCCGAGCACAACGGTCGCATCTTGCGCGATTACTACACCACTCCTAGGAAGATCATGCAGTTGATCAAGCTGGGCGACTTGAGTGCGCTTGGTGCTGAGATTGGACGCAAGCATGACTTCATGGCTACGGACACTCACAACCAATGCACCGCTTACAAGCGCGATCGCGGCGAGAAGGGCACAGAAGCACAGACGTTTAAGGATGTCTTTGAGTTCCTTGCAGATGATCGCGGTCAGGACTATACTTACTTGTATGTCAACGGCAAGTGGGAGTGCCGGGATGTATACAAGGAGAAGGTCATTGACTTGTACGCTATGGTTGACGAACTCGCTTAAGGTGCTATTATAACATCATAAGCAAGGGAGTGAGCAGATGGCTACGTTCAAGGTTGTTACGACAGAGCTAAGAACCATCGTTCACTATGTAGAGGCCGAGACCGAACAAGAGGTCTGGGATACGTTCAATGACTCGTCCGAAGAGGGTGAGGAAGTGGACTTTGATTATCAAATGCTCAAAGTAGAAGAAGTGAAGGAAGACTAACATGTTTACAGTCAAGATTGGTAAGGTGTCGCAGAAGTTCAATATCTGGGAAGACGCTAAGGCGTTCGCTGAGAAGGAGTCGTGGCTCCAGGCTAAGCCCGCTCGCATCTTTAACCAGGCTGGGGATATGGCATTCGTCCAAGTCCCCTGATTGTCAACACGGAGGCCGTAGCCGGTTGACAAGGCGTTAGCCGGTGCTATAATAAGGTATAAGATGAGGAGCAGACAATGACGAAGTACCAGGATGCTATTGCGTACGTTCAGGGTCATGCTACGGACGACGAGCTCCGTTGCTTTATCGAAGCTATCAAGATGCGTCGCGCTTGGCTCGGACGTCAGAACATCCGTGCTACGGTTATTGGCGACAAGGTTTCATTCACCGGCCGCAACGGTTTGACCCTTACGGGCACCGTGACTAAGGTGATGCAGAAGAACGTCCTAGTTAATACGGGTCGTGCTGTTTACAGAGTTCCGGCAAACATGTTGAGTGCCGGTTGACAGCATCCATAGAGGTGCTATTATATGACTATGGGCAATAACGCCCAACACACACAGAAGAGGAGTATAGTATGTTTACAGTTGCTGGTCTTTCCCGTCAGAATGGTACGCTCAAGCTGCGTTTCGCCAATGACTTTGTTACGCGAGTCAAGGTGCTACAGCGCAACGGACACAAGGACATCGACCTTGTTGAGCTCGAGCAGGCTATGACTAAGGACGCTGCTGTTGCATATCTGTCCACGCTGGAGCAGTTTGCTTACATTGAAGCCCAGAGCGTCTTTGCGGACTATCAGTCCAAGAATGTGAAGACGACTAAGGCTAAGGGCAAGGAGCTCGACGTTGAAGTTGAGTTCGAGACTGAGGCTCAGAAGCAGAAGCGTGAGGCGGATGCCAAGCGCAAGCGTGATGCTCGTGCAGCGGCTAAGACTGCTGAGATCAATTACGCTGAACTTGATCACTAAGGAACTGGGGGGCTAGTCCCCCCTTTCTTCTTGACGAGTGCCTCTAGACACTATATAGTAATAGAGTAGGAGGTAGCTATGGAAAAGCAAGAGTGCCTAGACATGCTGAATAACGCTATGGATCTTATCGAGGGCTTAGACGGAAACGAAGATGCTCTCCAGAAGGCCATGGACCATATCGCTGCCGCTATCAGTATCATAGACAAGTATGCTATAGACGAATAACAGACGTTCCCATAGCTCAATTGGTTAGAGCGTCGGTCTCATAAACCGCAGGTTCCTGGTTCAAGTCCAGGTGGGAGCACCATGTCCGCGTGGTGGAATTGGTAGACACAAGGGACTTAAAATCCCTCGGCTTTGGCCATGCCGGTTCGAGTCCGGCCGCGGATACCAGATTGACAAGGGCTGCTCCTGTGCTATATTAAGCACATAAACAAAGGAGCAGCTCATGTCCATGTTCATCGCTCGTAAGTATACTGCAAGCAAAGCTAAACAAAAAGTAATAATTGCATATGATAAAATAGATGCTACTGCAAAATGGGTAGAATACTCACTTGATCAAATAGATCTAAAAACAGCACTAAAGACTGCTTCGTTTACAGACAAATGTATTATACTGCAAGCGTTGACAATCGTGGAACGTAAACTAGAATACCATTACAAGCACAAAAACTTCTGTATGTCAACTGCTACAGCACAGCTCAAGTATGCACGTCGTTTGCTTAAAATGTAAACAACAGGGTGGTTGACAAGCCCGCCCAAGATGCTAATATAGTGGCATAACAAAGGAGCACACAATGACTGAGGTTACTGCTTTTGAGCGCTTTCTTGATGCTGTTGATCGTCGTGGTAGCCAGCTCCACTCTGAGAACTATAACTACAAGGCAGGCTTCCTTCAAACCTTCCTTGAGGGGCTGAGCCAGACTAATCCCCAGATTGCTTCCCAGCTTGTTGCTGCTGCCCAGATGCTTGAGAAGTGGGCGGACGAAGAAGAAGAGCGAAACAGAGTTCGCGAGGTTGACATCGCGATGTAAGGTGCTATAGTAGCAGCATAAGGAGCGACACAATGTCAAAACACAATCCCTATGCTGCTGCTTTAAATAACCCGCTCTTCCGCAAGCGGGTAGTCAAGAGCAAGAAGGTTTACAATCGTAAGAAGGAGCGCCAGAATGTCCGTTCTCATTAAGTTCAACGAAGGCACGTACAATATCCGTGGAGTGCCCCAGAGCGTAGCGGGCATGGTGTTCCCCCTTGTTGAGGATTACAAAGAAGATGACAAAGGCTATTATGTCACGGTTGACGCTCGTAGTGTTCGTGGGTTCCCTGATCGCAATATTCGGATTCGTATTGAGGGCAAAGACTCATACGCTGCCGACGACGGTAGTGGCGCAATTCACAATGCCGGTCCCGTACATGGACACCACGAATCGGATTCCGAAGTTAAGGAACGGCTTCGCAAGCGATTCAAAATCCTCTCCGACATCACGCAAGCAGCTAAGGAAGGAAATGTGCGGGCTGTGATCGTTAGCGGTCCCCCGGGCGTTGGTAAGAGCTTCGGTGTTGAAGCTCAGCTTGCAAAGTCGGACTTGTTTAACACAATCGGGAATAAGAAGCCGAAGTATGAAGTTGTCAAATGTGCGATGAGTGCCTTGGGCTTGTATGCCAAGCTCTACGAATATAGCGAGAGCGGTAATGTTATTGTGTTCGACGACTGTGATAGCGTCTTGCTCGATGACCTTTCGCTGAACATTCTTAAGGCTGCTCTTGACAGCTCTAAGAAGCGGTATATCAGCTGGAATACTGATAGCCGACTGTTGCGTAATGAAGGCATCCCGGATCGTTTCGAGTTTAAAGCGGGCTGTATCTTTATTACCAATATCAAGTTCGACCATGTTAAGTCGAAGAAGCTGAAGGATCATCTCGATGCATTGGAATCACGTTGCCATTATGTTGACCTCACTATTGACAGTGAACGCGATAAGGTACTGCGTATTAAGCAGATCGTTGAAGACGGTATGCTACGCGACTATAACTTCGAGACGCACGAAGTAGATGAGATCATGGAGTTCATCGAGTCCAACAAGAAGCAGCTTCGTGAACTGTCGCTGCGAACTGTTTTGAAGCTCGCTGATCTCAAGAAGTCCTTCAAGGATGCTTGGCAGGACTATGCAGTAGTTACCTGTATGAAGTGACGCTCCGTATACATACAGGCAGACTGGGGGCTTCGGCCCCTTTTCTTTTGGCGGGTGCCTTGTTTATGTAAACACGGTGGTCGTAGCCGGGGTTGACAAGCTCTGTGTAGGTGCTATTATGTAGCATAGAGAGTAAGGAGTAGGTAGATGCGTATCGATCAAAACGAAGAGATCCAGATGTTTGCGTTCGCTACTGTTATGCTCGCGCTTGCAGTGGGCGTCCTTATGTGCTACTTTCTGAACTGAGGGGTGTCAACTATGTGGACGAAGGAACTTATCGCAGAAGCCCATGCTATCCTCGACGCTATGGTTAAGGAGGCAGAGATTGCTCGCAGTTGGGCAGGGCAAGTTGACAGACAGGGCGGATCGTTTACAGACAACGAGATTATGGAGCGGTTGACAAACTGGCACTAGGTGCTAATATAAACTCATAAGCAATAGGAGAAGTCAAATGAAAGTTTTCGTTCTTTCCGGCTGCATCGCTTACGAGATGCGTGAAGTCCTGGGCGTTTACAAATCCATAGACGACGCTCGCTATCAGGCTGCTGAGGTTGCTCGTGAGCAGGGTGGCTTTGGCTACTACGAGATATCTGTAAACAGACTCGATGGGGAAGCAGAGCTTATGGAGGTTATCGAGACGCTGGACGAAGAGGGTTTGGTTGACTTAGTGGACTAAGGTGCTATTATAACATCATAAGCAATGGAGTTGTCAAATGGCTAACATGTCCTACTGCCGCTTTGAGAATACTGCTAACGCCCTCTCCGACTGCCTGGGTGCTATCGAGGAAGCCATTGAGAACGGCATGACGATGGAGCAGTTCAAGAAGTCACTCAGCGACTATGAGCTTAATGGCTACCACAGACTGATGTCAACCATACAGGCGATCCAGGACTCTGTTGTTGAGCTCGATGAGGCAGAGGGCTTCGAGGTTGACGAAGTGGAGTAAGGTGCTATACTCATATCATAGAGAGTAAGGAGCACGATATGCCGACGATCTACTACTTCCCCCAAGGACGCCATAACCCAGCTTTCGTTTCCTACCTTGGGGGCTATATCTATACAGAAGTCCATATTATCTCTCACTGGATTGTTCCGGGCACCTTGGATCTGAATGGTTGACGCCCGCCCTAGAGGTGCTATTATAAACTCATAAGCAAAGGAGCACACCATGGCTAAGACATACGTTGGGGAAGTCCGCAAAGCCCTCGAACTTGGTATTGCGGACTCTGTTAGTAAACGCAAGGATGGCACCATTGTCATCCGTAGGGGCTTCTACTATCGTTATGGCAAGGATGCTGAGGACTTCTCCCTCTCTGTTGGTGCTGCTCTGCGTAAGGCGGGTATTGAATTCTCCGTTAAGGACTACGGTGAGAAGTGGACTGCCTTCCGCGGTGGTGCGTCGCTTGCGAGCCAAAGCCACTGGTGGGTTGAGCTGTGGCCCATGGTTGACACTGTGGGCTGAGGTGCTATTATAAACTCATAAGCAGAGGAGCAGCACATGGCTAAGTTCACCGTAGAGGTTAAAGAGACTATCCGCTACTCTATGGAAGTTGAAGCTGACTCATTTGACGCAGCAAGACTCGCAGCCGAGGATATGTTCTTCGCAGACCGTATCGAGGATCGTTGTAAGAAGTGGGAGTATGACGGCGGCGTAGAATTTGAAGATGCAAAGCTACTGGGCAACGACACAATGTCTGATGCTGAATGGGAAGAAGTCAGCAGGCTCGTGTGAGGTTGACACTGTGGGCTGAGGTGCTATTATACACTCATAGACAGAGGAGCACAGCATGGCTTTCAAGACTCGGGAATACACCAACAAGATCCTCGAACTGATCGACGAAGGTGTGATCGATACCAAACAGCTCTCAGAGCAACTCCTTTGCTGGCTCAGCGAGCACGATGTAGAGAAGTTCTACGAAGCCAACTATGCGGACTTCTTCGAGGATGAGGAAGAAGACGAGGACCCGATGGACGACTATAACTATGTGGGAAGCCCGCACCACTACTGAGGAGCATAAGATGACCTACGGTGAACTTCTAGCTCAACTCTACGAACTGAGTCCAGAGCAGCTCAAGCAGGATGTCACAGTATACCTAAGTGATATAGATGAGACTTATCCTGCGTCGTTTACATTTAACACCGATGAGGCTATGGGAGAAGCCCTAGACACTCTAGACATTGGACACCCAATCATCTCCGCTTGACAAGCCCGCCCGCGATGCTATTATAGTGGCATAACAAAGGAGCAGACGATGGCTAAGGTCCTTTCAGTTTACTCGGGCAAGCTCGGCAAATGCATGTGCGGCTGCTCGGGCAAGTATACATACAACCCGGAACTCCGTGAGCAGGGCGGTAAGGATCGCGGCTACGAGGTTGGCGAGGATGAGTGTAATGCTCGCACCGTTAAGATGATCGCTAAGAAGGTGCTCAACCATCCCCTCGTCCAGTTTGATGTCGATAGCACCTATGCCTACCTCGATACACACACCCGCTCCTACGTGGTGCGGTTCGCAGAAGGTTGACGCACTCTACTCTGATGCTAATATACATTATAGACACTGAGCACTAGGAGCACAAGATGAACTATACGGTCGCTGAGCTGCAATGCATCATGAAGGAAGCTGAAGCCGTTGCTTACGATGCTGCGGCGAAGTTCTTTGAAGAGAAACTAGGTGGTGTGGATCGCTACGCCTGTGGCTTTGCGTGGGTAAACATATACGGCATCAAGGGCAACACCAAACTGGGCAAGGCTATGAAGGCTGCGGGCTTCCGTAGAAGCTATGACGGTGCGTGGCAGATATGGAACCCCTCCAAGTTCCCCTGTCAGAATGTAGACACGCTGGAGGCGGGTGCCTATGCTGCTCAGGCTGTGTTCAAGAAGTACGGCTTCGAGAAGGCATACGCGGGCAGCAGACTTGACTAGTCCGCAAGATGATATATAATGATATCATCACAAGGGGAATTGAGATGGAGCGTATTATGAACATCAGCAAGTGGACTAAGGAAGACATCATCCGCACCTTGGAGCGTAGCGGCTATGGACTGGACGGTGGCTTGCTGAGTGCCAAGTTCGCAGGAGTGAATGATAGACACCAAGCGATGTTCGACATTGCCTTTGACGATCCGGACGAAGGCGTAGGCTATGGTAAGGTCTATGTGTATGTGGGTGCGGGTGGTGAGCTCGTAGCAGACTACTGAGAGGCTAACATGGAAACCTATACGGGAGTGAGAGACATGAAGGCATATGAGTTCCTCATGGACGACGGTGAGCGGTACACGGTGCTGGCTACTTCCTTTGCTCGAGCCTGTGAGGTGTTCGACTCGATGGACTTGGACCCGCGTGAGATCCTCTCCATGCGTGAGTACACACCGCAAGTGGCGGAGGCAGTCTGATGCCCATACTGTGGACCATTGTAGGAGGCGCCCTAGTCTCCTACATGCTCATAGAGACAGAGCTTGCCATACCCGCATTCATATGGATGGTAGTCTTCATTGTGCTCTTGTATGTGGCTCCTGCTCTTGCGTGGTGGATGCTGGGCATTAGTCTAGCACTAGGTGCGCTTGTGTTCCTAGCAGCGTTCTGGGAGTATGCGCTAGGCATCGTGCTTGGCTTCTTCATGTTCTTCTTCCTAGTGGTAGGACTCATCCATGCTCTATAGACTTGTCGCTGCTGTCATGCTATTGACTATTGCCGTTCCGGACTATGACGACTTCATGGAACAAGAGTGTCATCAGGTTGAGGAATGTGAGTGAATGGTGGCCGGTTGTCGTCTCAATGATGGCGACCGGCTTATAAATTATTCTAGCAGTCAACCTAAAATTTTGGCCAA
>JACCDY011278549.1_pt1 | contig 11047 bp, 13 predicted proteins | sample 7446391 | NCBI WGS metagenome assembly JACCDY01 (sample SAMN15323451, study PRJNA562643) | freshwater metagenome | isolation source: river surface water | place: USA:Blue River Watershed | collected 2017-08-18
AACAAAAAAGAAAGCATCTTTAGTCACGGCTAAAGATCCTACAGATGATCAACTGAATTTGAAGTTGAAATCAGAGTAAAGTAAAAATCAAGGAATAGTCGATGTCATTTCGATGTGGAACCGTAGCACTTGTAGGCCGCCCAAACGTAGGCAAGTCAACCTTGCTGAATGCATTGGTGGGCCAAAAAGTCAGTATCACCTCACGCAAGGCTCAAACAACACGCCATCGCATTTTGGGTGTTAACACCACTGAGACAGCGCAATATATTTTGGTTGATACACCGGGGTTCCAGACAAAATATAACAACGCCATGAACAAAGTCATGAACCGCACGGTTAAGACCACCATGGCGGATGTGGATGTGATTCTTTTTGTGGTGGAATCAGGTTACTGGAGTAAGGCGGATGAACAAGTGCTGGAGATATTGCCTAAAAATATCCCGGTGGTTTTGTTGGCTAATAAGTTAGATGTATTTGCTTCAAGAGCAGATGCCCCAGAAGATCGCGATCAAAAGCTATTTACCTTCATGCGTGAGATGAGTGAGAAGTTTGAGTTCTCAGAAATTATTCCCATGACAGCCAAAAATACGGATGATGTGAAGCGCTTGTTAGGATTCTTAGAGCCGTACTTGCCTGAGCAAGAAGCGATTTACGAGCCTGATATGTTGACGGATCGCAGTGAGAAATTCTTGGCTGCTGAGATATTGAGAGAAAAAGTATTTCGTCATACAGGCGATGAATTGCCCTATGCCAGCGCTGTGATCATTGACCAATTCAAAATGGATGGCACGATGCGTCGGATTGCTGCCACTATTTTGGTAGACCGCGATAGTCACAAAGCCATGGTGATTGGTGAAAAAGGTGCAAAGCTCAAGCGCATATCCACTGAGGCTCGCCAAGACATGGAAAAGCTTTTTGACGGCAAAGTTTTTTTAGAAACTTGGGTCAAGGTCAAGAGTGGTTGGGCAGATGATCGTGTGATTCTGCGTGAGCAGGGCATAGAGTAATCCACCATCATGTCGACTCGCGTCAACGATGAACCTGCCTTTGTACTGCACAGTATTCCGTACAAAGAAACCAGTTTAATTCTTGATGTATTCACGCGCTCATATGGGCGCATGGCTTTGATTGCCAAGGGCGCTAAGCGCCCTCATTCTGTCTTGCGACCAGTCTTACAGCGCTTTCAACCTTTGGCAGTATCTTGGAGCGGTAAAAGTGAACTGCGCACCATGACCAAAGCAGAGTGGTTGGGTGGTGTGCCTCCATTAGTGGGCGATGCTTTGTTGTGTGGCTTTTATCTCAATGAACTTTTGGTTAAATTCATTGCCAGAGAAGACTCTTATGAAGACTTGTATGAAGAGTACGCCAAAACAGTTCATTTGCTTGGGCAAGATCCTAAAGAGCTTGAACCTATCTTGCGCCCCTTTGAATTAAGTTTATTAAAGGAAGCGGGCTTTGCCGCGGCTTTGAATTTTTGTATCGATACTCAAACCACTCCTGAAGAAGATGAGCACTACGTTTATCAGCCAGAGAGAGGTATTCGCAAGCTTCAAGCGGACGATCCAGGTCATTGGCCTGTAATGACCGGTAAGCATCTACTTTGCATGAATGATAAAAACTATCAAGATCCTGAAACCCTGATTCAAAGCAAGGCGCTCACACGATTCTTGTTAGGTCTGCACTTGCCCGATCAATCCATGATGACGCGGCAGATCTTGATTGATTTGAAAAAGATCTAAATTTCTGTATAATGACTAGTCATCTAACTAGTCATATGGGGTTTAGGATGAAAAATAACTGGCAGGTTCAGGATGCTAAAGCCAAATTTAGCGAGTTTTTGAATGCATGCTTGAGTCAGGGGCCTCAAATTGTCACTCGTCGTGGCGAGGAGGCAGCTGTTCTTGTACCAATAGAAGTTTGGAATCAACTAAAAGATAATGCGCGACCAACATTAAAGTCATTGCTGTTGGCTGGTGGTCCCGGAGTTGACTTAGAGTTACCTGAGAGAGGAAGGTCTAAGCGCCGTCCAATTGTTAAACTTTAAAAGATTATTCATGTACTTACTTGATACAAATGTTATTTCTGAATTTAGGCGCACAAAACCACATGGTGCTGTTCTGTCTTGGTTAACTAATACGTCTGATTCTGAGTTATTTATCTCTGCAGTGAGTATTGGTGAGATTCAATCTGGAATTGAAAAAACCCGTGAGCAAGATTTAGTTAAGGCAAAAATTTTAGAGGAATGGTTAAATCAAATAGCTGGCCTGTATAGTGTTTTGCCAATGGATGGAAATGTTTTTCGAGTGTGGGCTCAATTAATGCATAGACAATCTGATACTGTGATTGAAGATGCGATGATTGCAGCTACAGCATTAACTCATCGTTTAACAGTAGTTACTAGAAATGTTAAAGACTTCAAAAGATTTAATGTTGATATCCTAAATCCTTTTAAGATTTAGACAATAATTTATTGAATGGTTCATAAATGCTAAAACCTAAAAACATCATTGATCTAGGTATCAACATTGACCATGTTGCCACGCTCAGAAATGCGCGAGGCACCCACTATCCAGATCCGATCAAAGCTGCACAATTGGCAGAAGAGTATGGCGCTGATTTGATCACCTTGCATTTAAGAGAAGATCGTCGCCATATCAAGGATGCTGATTTGATTGCTATGCGCCCCTTGATCAAGACTCGCATGAACTTAGAGTGCGCTGTCACGCCTGAGATGATTGAGATTGCTTGTCAGGTCAAACCTCATGATGTTTGTTTGGTTCCAGAAAAGCGCCAAGAGGTGACAACTGAAGGTGGTTTAGATGTCATTGGCAATTTTGATAACGTTAAAAGCTCGACCCAGCGACTATTGCAAGCTGGCATCACTGTTTCAATCTTTATTGACCCTGATGAGCAGCAAATCACGAAAGCCAAAGAAACTGGTGCCACCGTGATTGAATTGCACACAGGTAAATATGCTGACACTTCTGGAGCTGAGCAAGCCAAAGAGTTGGAGCGTATCAAGACGGCGGCCAAGTTTGCATATTCAATTGGTCTAAAAGTAAATGCAGGCCATGGTTTGCATGAAGGCAATGTTGAGGCAATTGCAGAAATATTAGAAATTGCAGAGTTGAATATTGGACATGCCATTGTTGCTGAGGCTGTCTTTAAAGGTTGGAAGGCTGCGATTCAAGATATGAGAGCTCTTATGCTGAGTGCCCGCCAACGTGCCATGAATCATAAGCATTGATCTTAGATATTAAATATTAAATAACTATAACCATCATGATCGCAGGCATTGGAACTGACCTATTAAAGATTGATCGCCTGAAGGCGGCTTATCAGCGCACCAATGGCCGCTTGGCTGAGCGCATTCTTGGACCTGATGAAATGCAGGTCTTCAAAGGACGTTTGGCTCGCAATGAATCAAGAGGCATGGCTTACTTGGCCACACGCTTTGCAGCCAAAGAAGCTTTTTCTAAAGCCATTGGTTTGGGTATGCGCAGTCCGATGTCTTGGCGAGCTATGCAAACCTTGAATGATCCGAGTGGCAAGCCCATCATCAAGTGTTCTGGTCGCTTACAAACATTCATGGAAGAGAAGTTCTTCACGGCTCAAGTCAGCATTACCGATGAGGTTGATATGGCCATGGCTTTTGTGATCGTGATCTATGGCACCCCTGTGGTCACGGGTGTGACTGATCCAAAAGATCTTTCTGGCTCTTGATCTCGCAATGACAAAATTGATCAAATAAATAAGCAAATAAACAAATAAATAAACAAATAAATCATTCATTCATCTAAAACTATATGAGCAAATTAAATTCATTCAAAGCAGGCCCCATCGTTCTTGATGTTCTCGGCAAAACTCTTAGCAAAGACGATATTCGCCGCATTGCTCATCCTAAAACTGGCGGTGTGATTTTATTTGGACGCAATTATCAAGACAGAGCCCAGTTAACTGCTTTAACCGAATCCATCAAGGCGATTCGCAGTGATGTGATGATCAGCATTGATCATGAGGGTGGTCGTGTGCAGCGTTGCAAAACCGATGGCTTTACACATTTGCCTGCCATGAAAAAGTTGGGTGATATTTGGGTGAACCATGGCAAGAAGGCGACGGCTGAGCATGCTTTAAAAGCCATGGAAGCCGCAACGGCTGCTGGTTATGTGTTGGCAGCAGAATTAAGAGCTTGTGGTGTTGATTTTAGTTTCACACCTGTGTTGGATTTGGACTTTGGTCGCAGTGGTGTGATCGGTGATCGTTCGTTTCATCGTGACCCACTCATTGCAGCCACCTTGGCTAAAAGCTTGAATCATGGTTTGCAATTAGCGGGCATGGCGAACTGCGGCAAACATTTTCCAGGACATGGTTTTGCTGAGGCAGATTCTCATGTGGCCATTCCTGTGGATGAGCGCTCTTTAAAGCAAATCCTGAATGATGATGCAAAACCTTATGAGTACTTAGGCCTTGGCTTGGCATCCGTAATGCCAGCTCATGTGATTTATCCAAAGGTTGATAAAAATCCAGCGGGCTTTTCTAAGATTTGGTTACAAGACATCTTAAGAAAGCAGCTACAGTTCACCGGTGTGATTTTTAGTGATGATCTATCGATGGAAGGTGCTTCAGTGGCTGGAAGCGTGGTCAAAGGCGCTAAGCTAGCTCTTCAAGCAGGGTGTGATCAAGTGTTGATTTGTAATCGCCCGGATTTGGCAGATCAGTTGCTCAATGAACTGACCTATGATGAAAAAGCGTATCAAGTGTCACGTGCAAGGGTTCAGAAATTGATGCCAACATCTGTTGCGATGTCTTGGGTGGAGTTACAAGCTAGCCCGGATTACCTAAGAGCAAAGCAACTTCTTAAACAGCTGAAATTGATTGCTTAAGGGATTAAGCGGGCCTGACTCTAGCGGTCAATGATTCGGCGCCGCCACGATCTTCTAATTCGGATAGACGCAAGGCCTCATGCTCGAACTCAATGATGCCGGAGGTGAGGCGGTTGCGATCCAATGAGATCACATAGGTCCAAACCAAGCTGCGGTCTTTTCTTTTGAATACGTCGACTATTTTTTTCATGGTTAGGCTTAATAAAGCTCCTTTTAAACTTCCATTAAATTAACACATACTACTAGATATAGTTATAAGTGTTTCCCATAACCCTAGCCGTTGTGAAACTTACACTCTCATTTGACATTTAAGTATTTATTAATATATAATAAAACATATTGTATTGAAGCAAATTAATAAGTACTTAAAAAGGAAGGCAAAAATGTCAGAACAAGTTCAAAACAAGGGTGGGGAGTCCTCTGGTTGGAGTCCTTATCTAGCTGGAGCATTGGTGGGGCTCTTGGCAATCATTTCGGTTTACCTCACCACAACTTTGATAGGTAAGTCTAACTATCTAGGGGCTTCAACAACGTTTGTGAGAGCTGCTGGTTTGTTATTCCAAAGTGTGGATCCGGCGCACGTTGCTGAAAATGCTTACTACCTCAAAGAAAAAGTGAAGGTGGATTGGCAGTTCATGATGATCATCGGTATTTTCTTTGGTGCCTTGATCTCTTCATTGATGGATAAAAGTTTCAAGTTAGAAGCAGTTCCACCAACATGGGAAAAACGTTTCGGTGCATCGATTGGTAAGCGCGCCATTTTTTCATTCTTGGGTGGCATTGTTGCAATGATTGGTGCACGCATGGCCGATGGTTGTCCAAGTGGTCACGGATTAAGTGGCATGATGCAGCTTTCTATGAGTTCATTCATCGCCTTGGCTTTCTTCTTTGGTGCCGGTGCTTTAGTCGCTAACTTGATGTACAGAAAGGGGCAATAACATGTCTACAGAACAAATATTAGGATTGGTGACAGGTATCTTTTTTGGTTTCTTATTGCAAAAAGGTCGTGTACTTCGTTACGACAAGCAAGTCGGTGCAATGCTGTTCAAAGACATGACGATTTTTAAATTCATGTTGTCAGCAATCATCGTGGGTATGTTTGGTATTTTGGCCATGCATGATATGGGCATCATCAAACTCAGCCATAAAGCCATGAACGTCGGCGCAATTTTGGTGGGCGGTTCATTGTTTGGCATTGGTTGGGCAGTGATGGGGTTTTGCCCAGGTACATCGGTTGGTGCGATTGGTGAAGGCCGTTGGCACGCTGTATTTGGTGCGATTGGCATGATTGTGGGAGCTGGCATTTATGCTGAGTTATTCCCATTCTTTAAATCCACCGTTTTATCTTGGGCTGATTTTGGCAAGATTGGTTTGCCTGAAGTATTGGGTATCAATCACTGGGTGATTGCTGTGATTTTCACGATCATCACTTTGATCATGTTCAGATGGTTTGAGAAAAAAGGCATTTAAGCTCATCAGCTTTAAAAAATAAAAGCCACTGCATGGGTGTGAATCTGTGCGGTGGTTTTTTATTTTCTTGAACTCTTTTGGCTCACGAAAAAAAATCTTCTCGATGAGTTATCCACAGAAAATGTTGATAACTACTGTTGAATTCAACTTAAACCTTCTCGATTCAAGATGCTAGGTTGTTTGCTTAAAAATTAATCAATATGCACCAAAGAAAAAACCACTCCGCAGAGTGGTTTTATTCTGATTTTCTGTGCATTCAATCAGTTGGATTGAATGCCTAACAACATCAATTAGTTAGCGCGGCTGCGGTATTCGCCAGTGCGTGTATCGATCTCGATCTTGTCACCTTCGCTGCAGAACAATGGAACTTGTAGTTCGTAGCCTGTAGCAATCTTTGCATTCTTCAATACACGGCCTGAGCTTGTGTCGCCCTTAACAGCTGGCTCTGTGTAAGTGATTTCACGAACAACAATGGTTGGCAATTCAACAGACAATGCTTTGCCTTCGTAAAAAACTACTTCAACTGGCATCGCATCTTCTAAGTAATTCAAAGCGTCACCCATGTTGTCTTTTTCAACTTCATACTGGTTGAATTCTGTGTCCATGAATGCATACATTGGATCTGCGAAGTAAGAGTATGTGCACTCTTTGCGCTCCAAGATCACAACTTCAAATTTGTCATCAGCTTTAAAAATGCCTTCGTTAGGTGCTTCGGTGATCAAGTTCTTGAACTTCATCTTCACCACAGCAGCATTACGACCTGAACGGCTGTATTCTGATTTCTGAATAACCAAAGGCTGGCCATTCAACATTACAACGTTACCTACGCGGAGTTCTTGAGCAATTTTCATCGCGATATTTCCTGAGATTTCACAAAGTCTAAGATTTTACCCTCTAAATGACCTAAAGCTACTAACTTATCGGCCCAGTCCTTGGAATGCTGGGTCAAAGCATTTAAATGAGACCACCAGGCTTCAGCAGGGGCCCATTTCATGGCTGACATGCCAAGAGCCCTTAATTCGGGGGAGGCACCTTCAAAATAACGGTCTAAAAACGCTTCTAATTTGATTTCATGAGCCAAATCGGACTGCGGATAGATGTCCCAAATGAATGGTTTGCCTGCCCATTGGGCGCGGACAAAAGAATCTTCTCCACGAACCAAATTCATGTCGCAAATAGATAGTAGGTAATCGTAGTCCTCTTGAGGGATGAAGGGCAGTTGAATTAACTTCACTGCCGAATCATCTAAAGAAAATACTTTTTGTGTTGCAGCTGACACATTTTGATCTGCGCACAAAAACACGTCGACCTGATCACCATGAGCCAAGGCAGTTTGGTTTACTGAGTTGAGCCATCCATCCAAGGGTGCTTGTTTGTAATTGAAAACAGATATTTTTTTAGAAGCAGGTCGACATGACTGAAGCACCAAAGCCAAAGAATTGGGCGGTGGTGTCTTTTTATCAGAAGTAAGCTCGTGCCAATCGCCCAAGAGCACACCACCTGTTTTAGGGGTGAAGCCTGGGAAATAAAAATACTTGTTAAGCCCATTGTTTTGTGGCGATGGCATCAAGTGCATGTCGTCTGCCCAAGTTTCTGCAGTGAGATATTCAAGATTGATCCAAATCGGTGCCTGATTAGACGCCTTTTGAACCATGGCCTCAATATAGGGTTGCGGTAAGTGACAGGCAAAGGCCTCAATCACTACATCACCCACTGAAGCTAAAACAGCCGGTGATTCAGCAGTGGACCAAGGTAAGACCTCGATGCCTAAACTTGCGCCATGAGCCACGGCATCTCCATGGGCAATCACATTTAAAACATTTAAATCATCGCAAAATAAACGAATACGACTATCATCACATTCAACAGAACTTACAGTATTAGTTGATGAGGACGATAATCGTGACAAAGCCCTGGCCAAACGCCAGCAAACACCAGCATCACCATAGTTATCGACGATTTGACAAAAGATATCCCAACGCATGTCGAATGAGACCCCTGAATCCCTCTTAAATGATGTTAAAAAATTACCTGGTTTGCCAGGTGTTTATCGCTTTTTCGATGAAGCAGGACAAATCTTATACGTTGGCAAGGCCAAAGACTTAAAAAAGCGAGTCAACAGTTATTTTCAGCGCAATCTATCTTCACCGCGCATTGAGCGCATGGTCACCAGAATTCGTTCATTAGAGACCACAGTTACTCGCACAGAAACCGAGGCTTTGATTCTAGAGAACAATCTGATCAAAGAACTGTCACCGCCATTCAACATCTTATTCAGAGATGATAAGTCTTACCCGTATGTGATGCTCTCTGGTCATCAGTATCCACGTTTGGCTTATTACCGCGGCCGAGTAGATAAACGTCATCAGTATTACGGACCGTTTCCGAATTCATGGGCGGTTAGAAACAGTATTCAGATTCTGCAAAAAGTGTTTCAAATTCGAACCTGTGAAGACACTATTTTTAAAAATAGAAGCAGACCTTGTTTATTGCATCAGATCCATCGGTGCAGTGCACCTTGCGTGGGCAGAATCACAGAGCAAAATTATGCTCAAGACATCCACAAGGCAGTCCAATTTTTAGAGGGTGATCACGCCAGTGTCATGGCTGAGTTCGAGCAGGCGATGCAGTCCTATAGTGACAACATGCAGTTTGAACAAGCTGCCATGATGCGCGACCGAATCGCTGATTTATCACAAGTGCTGCAACAACAATCCATGGACACAGTGGCTGATGGTGAGGGTGATGTTGATATCTTGGCCATTGCGATGAAGGGTGGCTTAGCTTGCATTAACTTAGCCATGGTGCGAGGTGGTCGACATTTGGGTGATAGAGCTTACTTTCCAAAAATGGGGCGCTTCAAAGAAGATGCCATGCCCAATAGTGACGAAGTCATGCAAGCATTCATCACCCAACACTATTTGAGTGATGACGCTGAATCTCTGAAGCTCATTCCTAAAGTCATGGTCATTCAAGACTTCAGTGACTCTCCAGAAAATGATGAGTTACAAGAGCTTTTAAATACCAAAGCCAATAAAAAGGTACAGATCCTCAAGCAACCTCAAGGCCAACGCAAGCATTGGTTGATCATGGCGCAAAACAATGCTGAATTGGCTTTGACGAAACGACTCACAGAAGCTGGTGGGCAAGAAACCAGAACGCGATCATTGATTGAGGTGCTCAATCTTGATCTTGAAAATGCTGAAGATTTGCGCATTGAATGTTTTGACATCAGCCACACATCGGGTGAAGCGACTCAAGCCAGTTGCGTGGTTTATCAAAAGCACGACATGCAAAGTGGCGAGTACCGCCGCTTTAATATCAATGACATCATTCCGGGTGATGACTATGCAGCGATGCGCCAAGTGCTTCACAGGCGTTATGCCAACTTTCAAGAAATCCCTCCTGAGAAACAGCCTCACATTGTTTTAGTTGATGGTGGTAAAGGGCAGGTCAGCATGGCCAAGGAAGTCTTTGATGAATTGGGTTTGGATATTCACATGATTGTCGGCATTGCCAAAGGTGAGGGTAGGAAAGTTGGTTTAGAAACTCTCATTTTTGCTGATCAACGTGAACCCATGACCCTGGGCTTAGAGAGTCCCGCACTTTTGCTCACTGCCCAAATCAGGGATGAGGCTCATCGTTTTGCTATCACTGGTATGAGAGCTAAGAGACAGAAAACCAGAAACGTCTCGCGCCTAGAAGAGATTGAAGGCATAGGGGCTAAGAGACGTCAAAAACTCTTGGCTCGATTTGGTGGATTAAAAGGCGTCACCAGCGCCACCATTGAAGAGCTTCAGCAAGTTGAGGGTATTTCAAAAGCTTTGGCTGAGATTATTTATAAGCAATTGCATTGAAAATAAGCGTCACAAACAAGCTTCGAGAACTTCTATTATTCAGTAATACCCTTTATCCTAGCGTCATGCCCTTTAATTTACCGATCTTCCTCACTTGGTTACGCGTTGCGACCATACCTTTGGTGGTTGGTATTTTTTACTTGCCTGAATCTTGGTTGAGTATTGATGAGAAAAATCTGTGGGCAACGATTTTCTTTGTTGGTGCTGCCATCACAGATTGGTTAGATGGCTATTTGGCTCGTAAGTGGGGTCAGGTATCTGCTTTTGGCGCATTCTTAGATCCAGTCGCCGACAAACTCATGGTGGCCGCAGCTCTTTTAGTACTTCTTAACTTTGATCGTGTCGAGGTTTGGGTGGCATTGGTCATCATTGGTCGTGAGATCACAATCTCAGCTTTAAGAGAGTGGATGGCTCAAATTGGCGCATCGAAGAGTGTGGCTGTGCATTTTGTGGGTAAGCTCAAAACAGCTGCCCAACTCATAGCGATTCCATTCTTGCTTTTTAACGACACATTGTTAAATCTCTTCCATACCAAAACGATTGGTAAGCCTCTGATTTGGGTTGCGGCTGTTCTGACAGTTTGGTCGATGTTCTATTACCTACAGAAAGCTTGGCCGATGATCAAGGCTAAAGCGGACCTTTGATCAATTACTGATTAAAAGTCAGTAAAAACAACGACTTTGATATGGCTGGTAGCCATAGGCTAAGACAGCTAAAAAGCCCATTTATTTGACATAGGCTGAAATTATGGTAAAGTAACGGTCTTGTTGTTATGCGGGATTAGCTCAGTTGGTAGAGCGATACCTTGCCAAGGTATAGGTCGAGAGTTCGAGCCTC
>JACCDY010562291.1_pt1 | contig 11044 bp, 15 predicted proteins | sample 7446391 | NCBI WGS metagenome assembly JACCDY01 (sample SAMN15323451, study PRJNA562643) | freshwater metagenome | isolation source: river surface water | place: USA:Blue River Watershed | collected 2017-08-18
AGCACAGATGTGTAAGCAATGTCAAAATCATACCCGGCAGCCTTTAAACTCTCTCCAGCTTGAATAGCTTGCTGGATGCCGGTAGGGGTTAAATCAACGTCAACCCAGCCGGTAAAACGGTTTTCTAGGTTCCACTGGGATTCGCCATGGCGGATAAGTACGAGATGTTTCATATTCACATTCTATAATTTACTGATGGACTTCTTTACAAATACAAATAATTTATTACTCCTAGCCACCCTGATTACATCAGGACTGGCTCTGGCATTGCCCCAGATTATGGGTCGACTTAACAAGCAACTGCTTAGCGTACATGAGTCAGTTCAGTTAATTAACCAAAAACAGGCTCAAATTTTGGACATCCGCACAGTTGATGAATTCAAATCTGGTCACATTGCCAATTCCAAGCATTTACCTCTATCCGAGCTCGATAAGGGCTTAAAACAAGTAAAACTGGACAGCAATAAGCCTGTTATTTTAGTTTGTTTAAGTGGTTCAAGAGCAAATAGTGCGATTGGAAAGCTTAAAAAAGCTGGTTTTAAAGATGTTGCCTGCATGGATGGGGGTATTTCTTCATGGAATCAGGCAGGTTTGCCTTTAATCAAGTCTTGAGTACTTAAAATGACCAAAATCACAATGTATAGCACCCAAGTCTGTCCCTACTGCGTCATGGCCGAGCGACTTTTATTGTCCAAGGGGGTCGCCATCACTGAAAAAATTTTGGTGGATCAAGACCCTGTTCGTCGTGAAGAGATGATGGCCAGAACTGGGCGTCGTACCGTGCCACAAATTTTTATTGGTGATACTCATGTGGGGGGATTTGATGATCTTTCTGCATTGGATAAAGCTGGAAAATTAGACCCTTTGTTGGGTCAATAAATAACTATTACTACAAACAGGAAATATATGACCGAAGCAGCTAATTCAGCCAATGGTGATGCAAGCAACGCCCCAAGTTTTCAAATTCAACGAGTTTATTTAAAAGACATCTCTTTAGAGCAACCCAATGCCCCTGAAATTCTTTTAAACCAAGGCGAGCCAAAACTAGAGGTTCAAGTTGATATTCAAGCGAACCAATTGGATGACGTGAACTTTCATGTCACCTTGATTGGAACAGTGACAACAAAGATCGATGACAAAGTTTTATTTTTAGTTGAAGCTCAACAATCAGGCATCTTTGAGATTCGCCACATGCCAGAAGAGCAGATTAGCCCTTTGTTGGCGATTGCGTGCCCAACGATTCTTTTCCCATACTTGCGATCTAATATTGCTGACATGATTAGTCGTGCTGGATTCCAGCCGGTTCATTTGGCTGAGATTAACTTCCATGCACTGTATGAGCAACGCATGGCCCAAGCTGATCAAGCGCAAGCTCCAAGTGATAGCGGAATTATTCTGCCAAACTAATGAAAAATATTTTCATTCTTGGAGCGGGCGCATGGGGAACTGCCATGGCCATGCACGCCACCAAGAATGTCAACAAATATCCTGTAACACTTTGGAGTCGCTCAACTGCATTGGCTCTTGCGATTGCGGCCACTCATGAAAATCAAAAGTATCTTCCTGGCATTTCTTTGCCTGATGAACTATCGATCGCTCACGATTGGCAGCAATTATTTGCTCAAGCGAGTGAGCAAGATTTATTGATCATCGCAACGCCGGTGGCTGGATTAAAAGACACCGTTCATCAATTGATACAGCTTAAGCAAATGCCCAAAAATTGGGTATGGCTATGCAAAGGTTTAGAACCTGAAACTTCTCTGATGCCTCATCAAGTGATCCGGCGTGAACTCACTCAAGCTGGAGCTTTGAATCTTGGCATTCAAACAGCTGTTTTATCTGGACCTAGTTTTGCCAGTGAGGTTGCAAGAGGAATGCCTTGTGCATTGGCTGTGGCCAGTGACTCGGATGAATTAATTCAACTGACGCAAGAGGTATTCCATCACGGCAATATGCGTGTGTATGGCAGCCATGACGTGGTTGGCGTTGAATTGGGTGGGGCCATTAAAAATGTCTTGGCCATTGCAACTGGCATTGGAGATGGCCTTGGCTTGGGACTTAATGCCCGAGCAGCTCTGTTGACTCGTGGCTTATCTGAAATGATGAGATTAATCACAGCCATGGGTGGTAAGCCCGAGACTGCAATGGGTTTGACTGGTGTGGGTGATCTCATTTTGACGGCAACTGGGGATTTATCAAGAAATCGTCAGGTCGGTTTGCAATTGGCGGCTGGTAAAAAGTTGCCCGATATCTTGGCTGCACTTGGGCACGTTGCTGAAGGTGTTCGTTGTGCTCAAGCAGTCGCAGCTTTGGCTCAAAAGCAAAAAGTTGAAATGCCCATTACACAAATGGTGGGTGAAGTTTTATTCAATGGTCTAGACGCTGCCCAAGCGGTAAAGCTATTGATGAGCCGTGATGCAAAATCCGAGTCTTAATTAAGTCATTCTGGGCTCACTCGCCATCCATAAAATCCATTTGACGCCAAGCTTCATAGACCATCACGGCTACAGCATTGGATAGATTCAAACTTCGGCTATTGGCTCTCATGGGTAAACGCAAACATCTTTCAGGCAAAAAATAATCTCTGACGGATTGATTTAAGCCCTTGGTTTCAGAGCCAAAAACCAAATAATCATTTTTTTGAAAGCGAGCTTCTGCTAACTTTGCTTTACCTTTGGTGGTGATGGCAAACACCCTGTCTTTGTTTGGCTGCTCGGCATCTAAAAAAGCTTGCCAACTGGAATGAACTTTCATTTGGGCATATTCGTGATAATCCAAACCCGCACGCTTCATGCGCGTGTCCTCTAATGGAAATCCTAAGGGTTCAACTAAATGAAGCTGTGCACCAGTATTGGCGCATAAACGAATAATGTTCCCAGTATTGGGAGGAATTTCAGGTTCAACCAAGACAACATTAAGCATGATGATTTAGCGGTGTTCTAAGAATGACCCAATTATGAACACTTTGCGCTCCAAAATCTTTAAGTACTTGAGCAATCGTATTGCAAGTTGTACCTGTGGTCATCACGTCATCGACTAGGGCAATGTTTTTGCCTCGTATCCAATCGATTTTTGACGGATCAATGCTAAAGACATTTTCTAAACGTGCTAATCGTTCTATTTTATTTGCGTTGGCTTGATCGCTTTCTAGATGCCGTCTGTGCAGAACTGATCCATGTCTTTTAATGCGCAGTTTTTTCGAAAAGCGTTTACATAGTTCCCAGGATTGGTTAAAGCCTCTTTGGTGAAGCTTTGGATTGCTCATAGGAATGGGCAAAATGATGTCAATCGATTGTGTTTGATGAAATTCAATACCGTAAATCAATATCCAAGCATCCACAAATCCATGAGCCAACGCTACTTGATATTGATACTTATAGCGATGCATGGCATCAGTTAGTAAGCCACCGTAATGATCTAAGCAGAGTGTGCTGTCAAAGTGGGCGGAATTAATTTGGCAGGACTTGCAATATTGTTTGATCAGCTGGTCTGAAGCTGCGCATTGATGACAGCGATTTGTTTGAGATTGTTTTAGTAAGTTAAGACACTTTTCGCATATGGTGGATTGTTGAAACCTCTGACAAGCAATGCACGCAGTAGGTAAAAGAAATTTCATGGGGTGCTGAGTATACTGAGCGCCTATGCCCACAATTGCTTCAGTGTCTCCACAGTTACCTCGATTTCTTTCATCAGAAATTGCGCAACGCATGGATGAGAAGTTGTCGATTGTTCGGCTTGAGCCCCAGCAAATTGGCCATCTTGGCGAACTTGATTTAACCGTCTTGGGTCAGCGTTACCCCAAAGCCAAGCATCTTTCTATTAAGAATCAACAAACCAATAATTTATTGAAAAAAATTTTGAATCAATTGTTGGGGCGACCAGTTTTTAATTGTGTGAGCAAAGAAGAATTCCAAGTGGCAAATTTTGATTTGCTCTGGTCAAACTTGGAGCTTCAGCAACACCACAATCCCAAAGAATTGGTGTTTTCATGGAAGCAATCCTTAAAGCCCGAATCTTTATTGATGTTCAGTTACTTGGGGCCAGATACCGGTAAAGAATTAGGCAGGTATTTCAGCAGAGATGATTTGGCAATTCCCCCAGGGATGTGGGACATGCATGATGTGGGAGATTCTTTATTGAAAGCTGGATTCGCAGAACCAGTGATGGATATGGAGTACATCACTTTGGTGTATGAAAGCTTAGATCTATTAAGAAATGAAGCGTTCCATTTGGGCTTACTCAATTCACCTGCGGCTCCTTTTCAGGCCAGCGATGATCAAATAAAAATTGAGCTGACCCTAGAGGTGGTCTACGGGCATGCTTGGAGCCCAAAGCAACAAAAAACGCATTCATCTACGGGTTTGGCGACGATTCGACCTGAGGAAATTATTAGGCCAAAAAAGTAAGTAAGCAAGTACACACATACCTTATATCCTAATTGTATTAGTGTAAACCTCTAAATCCTTTAGTAATTTATTGCACTAGATCAAATTCACCAAATATAATTGATATATATCAAATGCATGGCATTTTTATGCACTGCAATAGATTCAAGAATTTAATCAATGGGAATAAAGATGAAACATCGCACATCACTAGCCGGTTTGCTATTTGGTTTAGTAGGCTTGCTCCACTCAAATTGGGTGTTGGCCATTAATGACATGCCAGGAGGCCCTGCCAGATTTCAGCTAAACCTTCAGCCAGCGGCTACAAAAGTTGCAGAAGAGGTGGCAGTACTTCACTGGATGATGCTCATTATTTGTGCGCTAATTTTCGTGGGCGTATTTGGTGTGATGTTCTATTCAATTTACAAGCATCGCAAATCATTGGGCCATCAAGCGGCCAGCTTTCATGAGAGCACCACCGTTGAGATCATTTGGACGGTAGTTCCTTTAATCATTGTGATTGCAATGGCGCTACCAGCCACAAAAACTGTTGTGGCCATGAAGGACACAACCAATGCAGATATCACGATTAAGGTCACTGGTTACCAGTGGAAGTGGGGTTACGACTACATCAAGGGTGAAGGCGAAGGCATTTCATTCTTGCAAACATTGACCACGCCTCGTGAGCAAATTAATAACCAAGCCCCAAAGACAGATACTTATTTGGTTGATGTTGATCACGAGATGGTTGTGCCCGTGGGTAAAAAGATTCGTTTGGTGACAACTGCTAACGACGTTATTCACTCTTGGACTATCCCAGCGTTTGGCGTAAAGCAAGACGCGATTCCAGGTTTTGTGCGTGACACATGGTTTAGAGCAGAAAAGACCGGCACATTCCGTGGTCAATGTTCAGAGTTGTGCGGCAAAGAACATGCTTTCATGCCAATCGTTGTAAAAGTGGTGTCAGACGCTGAATACACAGCATGGGCTACTGAAAAGAAAAAGCAATTGGCAGCATTGGCCGATGATCCAACCAAAACTTTCACGATGGACGAGTTAAAGCAACGTGGTGAAAAAGTGTACGCCTCTAACTGTGCTGCGTGCCACATGCCTAACGGTAAAGGTGCTGGTGCATTCCCAGGCCTTGATGGTTCAAAAGTAGTTTTAGGACCTAAAGATGCGCAATACAAAATCCTCTTGCAAGGTAAAGGTGCGATGCCTAAGTGGACTCAATTGAACGATGTTGAGTTGGCCGCTGTGATGACATACACACGCAATGCTTGGGGCAATAAAACAGGCGAGTTGATTCAGCCTAAAGACTTTACAACTGCACGCGCAGCAAAATAATCAAATTCAAGATAGGTAATTGGAGCTAATATGAGCACAGTCAGTCACGCACACGATCATCACGACGATCACGCGCACGATCATCCACACGGATGGCGCCGTTGGTTGTATGCAACCAACCATAAAGACATCGGTACTCTGTACCTCATCTTCTCATTCGTCAGCTTGATGGCTGGCGGTGTGATGGCCTTGTTGATTCGTTTAGAACTTTTCCAACCTGGCTTGCAATTTATCCGCCCAGAACTTTTTAATCAGCTAACAACACTTCATGGTCTAGTGATGGTGTTCGGCGCAATCATGCCGGCCTTTGTGGGTTTTGCTAACTACATGATTCCTCTACAAGTGGGCGCCTCAGATATGGCGTTTGCTCGTATGAATAATTTCAGTTTCTGGATCATGCCTGTTGCTGCATTGTTATTGTTGTCTTCATTCTTTGTACCTGGTGGTGCAACGGCTGCGGGCTGGACTTTATATGCACCTTTATCTGTGCAAATGGGCCCAGGTATGGATATGGCCATTTTTGCGATTCACTTGATGGGTGCTTCTTCCATCATGGGTTCAATCAACATCATCGTAACGATTCTTAACATGCGTGCTCCTGGCATGACATTGATGAAGATGCCAATGTTCTGCTGGACTTGGTTGATCACTGCTTATTTGTTGATTGCTGTGATGCCAGTTTTGGCGGGTGCAATCACCATGGTTCTGACAGATCGTCATTTTGGTACTAGCTTCTTCTCTGCAGCTGGTGGTGGTGACCCTGTGATGTATCAGCATATTTTCTGGTTCTTTGGTCACCCTGAGGTTTACATCATGATCTTGCCAGCGTTTGGCATCATCAGCGAAGTGATTCCTACTTTCTCACGCAAAACTTTGTTTGGTTACAGCTCAATGGTTTATGCAACTGCATCCATTGCGATCTTGTCTTTCATCGTTTGGGCGCACCACATGTTTGCAACAGGTATGCCAGTGACAGGTCAGTTGTTCTTCATGTACGCAACGATGTTGATTGCTGTTCCAACAGGCGTGAAGATCTTTAACTGGATTGCAACAATGTGGAAGGGTTCAATGACATTTGAAACTCCAATGTTGTGGTCAATCGGCTTTATCTTTGTGTTCACAATGGGTGGTTTCACAGGCTTGATTTTGGCCGTTGCACCGATTGATATCATGGTTCAAGACACTTACTACGTTGTGGCTCACTTCCACTACGTTCTAGTAGCAGGTTCTTTGTTTGCTCTGTTCGCAGGCTTCTACTACTGGGCGCCAAAATGGACCGGCCACATGGTCAATGAGTTCCGTGGAAAAGTTCACTTCTGGGGCTCAATGATTTTCTTCAACATTACTTTCTTCCCAATGCATTTCTTGGGTCTAGCGGGTATGCCACGTCGCTATGCTGATTATCCAGTGCAATTCGCTGACTTCAACGCAATTGCATCGATTGGATCATTGGGCTTTGGCTTGATGCAGGTTTACTTCTTATTGTTCGTGGTGTTACCAACTTATCGTGGTGGTCAAAAAGCTGCTGATAAGCCATGGGATGGTGCCAAAGGTTTAGAGTGGACAGTACCATCACCTGCTCCTTTCCACACATTTGAAACGCCTCCAACTGTTAAATAAGCTGGTTGAAATTACGCATGACAACGCCAGTAACTCATAAGCAAAACCCAAGCGCGAGTAATCGTCGCTTGGGGCTTATTTTGTTGACAGTAGCGCTTGCATTTTTTGTTGGCATTGTTGTTAAGAAAATAATGTTCGGTTGATCATGGCTTTTAATATCACTCAGTACAACCGCCAAATGCTGATCAAGTTGTTAGTGATCAGCTCGGCTATGTTTGGGTTTGGGTATGCGCTTATCCCCATGTACAGAGTTTTATGTGAAGTCACTGGTATCAATGTGGTGACCAGCAAAAATGATTACGGTACACGTGCGGTTAAGGCCGTTAGCAAAAATACTCAGGTAGATGAAAGTCGTTTGATTACGGTTGAGTTTGATTCAAATACTCAAGGACCCTTTAGATTCCGTTCAGTCAAAAACTCGATGCAAGTGCACCCTGGGGAAATGATTCAGGTGGTCTATGAGGTTGTTAATACTCAGAATAGAAATGTTTCTGCCCAGGCAATACCAAGCTATGCACCAAAGCAGGCGACAGAGCATTTCACCAAATTAGAATGTTTTTGCTTTGATCAACAAACTTTAAAACCGAATGAATCGAGAGAGATGCCGGTTGTTTTTGTAATTGATCCAGCTTTACCAAAAGACGTAAAAAATATTACTTTGTCATACACATTCTTTGAGGTGGGTGCAGGCCAAAAAGTGATTACTGGCGAGCACAACAGTAAGCCTTCAAAGATTTAGTATGGAAAAGGAAAAACGCAGTTCTTTAGTGATGATTTTAATCTCCATGAGAGCAGTTTCGTGGGGGGTTTTAGGGGTGCGTAAGAGGTCAGGTCAGGATGCCGATATGGCGTCAGTGACTTTTGTGCATATTGTGCTTGCTGGAATTTTGGGCGCAATAATTTTTATGGCAATCCTTTTAATGATTGTCAAAGCAGTTGTAACGAATTGATTTTTTAGGAGAGAGAGTATGTCTTCCAGTGTTTCAAAAGCACCTTACTACTATGTGCCGGCGCCGACTCGCCACCCAATCGTCACTAGTTTGGGTTTGATGGGTTTTGGTTTTGGCGCATCTATGTGGGTCAACGGCAGTTCTTTCGGCATGTTCTTGTGTCTTGCCGGGGTTATCTGGACGATTGCTTCACTCTACGTTTGGTTCTCTGATGCAATCAGTGAATCTGAAAGCGGAATGAACAGCGTTAACGTGGACGTTTCTTACAGATGGTCAATGGCTTGGTTCATTTTCTCTGAGATCATGTTCTTCGGCGCTTTCTTCTCTGCCTTGTTCTATGCAAGAAGTATTGCCATGCCATGGTTAGGTGATATTGATAACAAACTTTTATGGCCTGACTTTGCGGCAACTTGGCCAAATGCAGGTCCAGCTGGTTTGGTGGAAAGTTTCAAGACCATGGGTCCGTGGCCGATTCCAACTATCAACACTATTTTGTTGTTGGCATCAGGCGTTACTGTGACTTGGGCTCACCATGCGATGCGCGAAGGTCATCGTAAGCAAGTGATTCAAGGTTTAGCTGCTACTGTGGCTTTGGGCGCAATTTTCATGTGCTTCCAAGTGTATGAATATATTCATGCTTACAGCGACTTGAACTTAAAACTAAGCTCAGGCGTATATGGTTCAACATTCTTTATGTTGACTGGTTTCCACGGCTTCCACGTAACCATGGGTGCCATTATGTTGGCAGTGGTTTTAGTTAGAACCATCAAAGGTCATTTCACCCCAGAGAATCATTTCGCGTTTGAAGGTGCTGCATGGTACTGGCACTTTGTTGACGTTGTTTGGTTGGGTCTTTACGTTGTGGTGTATTGGATGTAATTTTTTCCAACCAACGAAACACAAAAACGCCGCACAAGCGGCGTTTTTTAATAGGGTGAATCGGTATTCGTTGTTTGGGAAGTAATTCTTAGATGGGGAGCAATTTATGCGGCCACCCGAATGCCGCTACTTTGAATGTAGCCCATTGAATGAGCAATCCAAATACCTACAAACAATGCAATGGACAAACCAATGCGGAACATCAAAGAGTGAACAGTTTTAGAGCTTTTGCCTTTGTCGCGCATCATGAAAAATAATGCCGATCCTAAACTGCCCAAGATTAATAAGAAAGCGATAGGGATAATCCAATTCATAGGGGTACATCGTATCATTGCTTCATGTTTAAGCGTTTAGTTTTATCTCGTCCAGTCGCAACCATTGCAGCCCTTATTGTTTGCTGGGTTGCATTGTCTTTGGGTTTTTGGCAACTGGACCGCATGCAACAAAAGATTGATTTAGCGCAAGATATTGCTCAAAAAGAAGCGGCAGCCCCTCTATTGGCGAACGCTAAAGCTTGGTCTTTAGATGAAGTGAAGCATCACCGCATGATTGCAAAAGGAACCTATTGGGCTGAAAAATCGATTTGGCTTGAAAATAGACCTCACCCTCAAGGGCGTGATCCCCAAACCGGCGTTAGCACAGGTTTTTATGTCATGACACCTCTTGTCCTGGAAAATAGCCAAATTATTTTATGGGTTAATCGCGGTTGGGCACCAAGAGATGGTTTAAACCGAGAAAAACTTCCCGAAATTAGCACTCCCAGTGGAGTTGTACAAATTGAGGGTTTGGTATTTGAGCACCCAGCCCGAGTTATGAGCATGGGTATGAGTGGTGTTTCAGCAGAAACCCAAAAAATTCAGCAAAATCTAGACATTCAAAAGCAGTCACACATGCTTGGGATGAAGAATTTACCTTTTATCTTAAGGGAAAGTGCAAGTTCAGTTAGAGATGGTTTACAAAGAAATTGGCCATTGATGCAAACAGGTGTTGAAAAGCATCAGGGGTATGCGTTTCAGTGGTTCTCATTGGCAGTTTTAACGATAATATTTTGGTTGCTAACAGGCATATTGAGGAAATAGTTTGATAAACAAAGAGGAAGAATTAAATCCCTTGATACCAGCCTCATCTGGGCAAGGTATTGATGCAGCCACTAAACGCGGGCGCATACAGATGATTTTGCTGTTACTGGTTTGTGCTGCGCCAGTGATTGTTTCTTATTTCACGTTTTATGTGATTAAGCCCTCGGGTGGCAAGACAAATATTGGGGAGTTGGTATATCCAGTTCAGCCAGCCCCTATAGAGGCGTTAAGCCCCTCTTTGCAAGGTAAATGGACCATGCTCATTGCAAGACCAAGTGCTGAGTGCAAGGTAGGTCAAGACGCATGTGTATCTCTTCTGTATTTGATGCGCCAAGTTCGCATTGCAATGGGTCGTGAAAGTCAACGCGTTCAGTTGGTCTGGTTGGTGACTGATGATGGAGTCGTTGATTCTGAGTTAGAGAAAGCTTATGACAAAGAAGTGGCTGGTTTCACGATACTTCGGCTACCTAAAGAATTAAAGCAAAGAGAGCAAATCAAGCAATGGCTTGATGCGGATGGTTCAGGATCGGCCATTCATTTACTTGACCCAAGAGCTGATCGAATGATGAGATTCAAAACAGATCAAGGTGTGCCTGACTTTAAAAAAGTATCTAAAGATTTAGAAAAGCTTTTAAAGTGGAACGCAACAGGTAAGGCCAACTAATAATGAGCTTGATAGCATGGATTCAGTTATTACTCATCGGTGCTGCGATTGGAGCGGTGTTACTCATGTTGTTGTGGTGGAAAGCCAGGCGCGTGAGTTTTCACCGCTTGGTTTTATTAA
>JACCDY010296019.1_pt1 | contig 11040 bp, 11 predicted proteins | sample 7446391 | NCBI WGS metagenome assembly JACCDY01 (sample SAMN15323451, study PRJNA562643) | freshwater metagenome | isolation source: river surface water | place: USA:Blue River Watershed | collected 2017-08-18
AAAAGGGTTACTTTGTCTACGCCTGGGCAGATGTTGCAAGCAGCATCGATCGTTTGCGAATCATGACTTATGACTATTCCGTAGCAAAACCAGGACCAATGGGCCCAATTTCATGGACTGAAAAAACTCTGAAGTATGCGGTCAGCATTATGTCTCCATCAAAGGTGTACATCGGTTTACCTGGCTATGGTCGCGATTGGATTACATCAGTAAATGGAAAGTGCCCGGTTACTGCACCCCCTGGACTTAAGGGTGGAGCAAAGGCCGCTGTATTCAAAATGAATTACGCCAGCGCTAAGGCTGCCATAGATAAAGCAACACCGATCTTTGATGAAAAATTTAGCGAAGCAACTTATTCATATACGCAGATTTACAACGGGCTATCTGCAACAGGTGCTTCGACCGAGTGCAAAGTTAACCGTACCGTTTGGTATCAAAACGAACGTAGCTACGCCGAACGTATGGCACTTGTTGCTAAGTACCGCTTAGGTGGTGCAACTTTGTGGACACTTGCGATGGAATCACCTGCAGCAACAGCTGAGCTACGAAAAGCTGCCCTTGCTATTGCTCCAGATCCAGTTGTCAGCACATTAAGCATTGAAGGTGCTCCACAAAACACAATTAATTATGCAGCTTTGTTCACAGTCAAGGGTTTGCTAACACTTAAAGATAAGACACCGGTTGCAGGTCTTACAGTTTCACTTGAAATTAAACGTGCAAATGAATCCACCTGGAGCAAGGTGACAGAATTAGTAACAGGCGTTGATGGCACAATTTCAACACCTATGACTTTGGGTGGCAACGCAGCTTTGCGATTAACAACAGTTGGAACGTGGGAGCAGGCTGAATCTATTTCTCAAGAGGCCAAAATTAACGTCAAGAGCAATCTGCAATTAGATCGCCCAGTGTCGGTTTCAAAGGGCGCTCCTCTTGTTGTTAAAGCCCAATTGTTGCCACGTATCAGCGGCAAGTCAGCCCAATTGCAGAAAAACATCAACGGTAAGTGGCAAAATGTAGGTACAGCGGTGCTTTCAGATTCAAATGGCTTATTCACATTTACTACGGTTGAACCAAAACGAGGAGTCATAACGATGCGAGTTCAGGTAATTGGCGATATCGCCTCTGAACAATTTGCAGTAGTTGTTCGATAACCATGCCTAAAGTAAACGAAAGAATCGATGAAGAGCTCAAAGCGATCTTCAGTGGAGATATTCCTTGGGTCACCATCGTTTGGGATGATCCAGTTAATTTAATGACATATGTGACGTATGTGTTGATGGAGCTTTTTGGGTTTAGCAAAGAGAAAGCCCACGAATTGATGATGAAGGTTCACACCGAAGGTAAAGCTGTTGTTTCAACAGGCAGTCGTGAAGAGATGGAGCATGATGTTGCCCGTCTTCATGAATATGGTTTGTGGGCAACTCTTCAGCGCGGAGATCAAGCGCTATGAGCGAGGTTCAACATGGATTTTTTCGACATGGAGATAATGCGTATCTAGCAAACTTCACCGAAGCAGAACGAGAAGTTTTGCTCAATCTTGTTGAACAAATTATTGAGCTGCTTGCAGAACGTGTAGATCATCACAACGATGACCCCTTGGCTGCAATGGTTGGAATTACCGTTCATGACACACCACCTGAAGATGAGGTCTTGTTACGACTTCTTCCCAATGCATACGCCGATCAAGTAGATGCATCAGAGTTTCGTCGCTATACAGAATCAACTTTGCGACAAAAGAAGCAAGCACATGCATTAGCGATGCGGATGCACATCAAAGCTGCAGTCGATGGAGTTGTTGAACTCGATCATGATTCAGCAAATGCATGGCTAGGTGCGATGAATGATGTGCGCCTTGCATTAGGCGTGCGTCTTAATGTTGAAGCCAACACACAACAAGATTTAGAGCTGTTAGCACCAGATGACCCAATGCGAGGTGTTTACGCTGTTTATAGCTGGCTAGGCTGGCTGCAAGAGAGTTTGATTGATGCTTTGATGGATGAAAACCAATAGTTCATCCGCCAATTAAGGCTAATACGCAAGGTAGGCTTAACCCCGTGAGCGATGCACCAATTGGAATCTTTGATTCTGGCGTAGGCGGATTAACCGTTGCACGTGCAATCCTCGACCAACTTCCCAATGAATCAACTCTTTACATTGGTGACACTGCACGTGGGCCATACGGTCCTCGTCCACTTGCTGAAGTTCGTGAGTTTGCACTTGAAACCATGGATTACCTTGTTGAACAAGGGGTTAAAGCCATTGTCATTGCATGTAACACCGCGTCAGCTGCAATGCTTCGTGATGCGCGCGAGCGTTACTCAATTCCTGTAATCGAAGTGATTCAACCTGCGGTACGTCGCGCAGTTGCTGCGACACGTTCAGGAAATATCGGTGTCATCGGAACCCGCGCAACGATCGATTCAAAGGCGTACTTAGATGCATTTGCAGCAGCTCCTCAGCTCAACATCACATCTATCCCTTGCCCATTATTTGTAGAATTTGTAGAACGCGGAGAAACTTCAGGACCAGAGATCACCAAGATTGCTCGTGATTACTTAGCACCTATCATGGATGCAAAGGTAGACACATTGGTACTTGGATGTACCCACTATCCATTACTTACAGGCGTCATTTCTTATGTCATGGGTGAAGGTGTCACCTTGGTATCCAGCGCAGAAGAAACAGCAAAGGATTTGTACCGAACCTTGGTGGAAAATGGATTGCTTCGCGCTCAATCCTCAACCCCAGCAACACATAGATTCTTAGCAACCGGTGATGCCAAGGCTTTTGAAACCTTGGCTCGACGTTTTCTAGGTCCAGAAGTAACAAAAGTCGAACACCAAGTTCTGTAACTGACACATCAACAACTGACTATCTAGGAGTAAAAATGCCACGCAATGATGGACGTTCCGAGAAGGATTTACGAGAAATTAAGTTCACTCGTGGCTGGTTAGATCATGCCGAAGGTTCCGTGTTGGTTGAGTTTGGCAAGACCCGCGTTCTTTGCGTTGCCTCATTTACTCCAGGTGTTCCACGTTGGTTAAAGGATTCAGGCAATGGTTGGGTCACATCAGAGTATTCAATGCTTCCTCGTGCCACACATACACGTTCTGATCGCGAAAGCGTTAAGGGCAAGCTGGGTGGTCGCACACAAGAGATTTCACGTTTAGTTGGTCGCTCACTTCGAGCGGTCGTCAACATGAAGGAACTTGGTGAAAACACAATCGTTATCGACTGTGATGTTTTGCAAGCAGATGGCGGAACACGTACAGCGGCGATCACTGGTGCATATGTTGCTTTGGCCGATGCAATCACTTGGGCAAAATCTCAAGGTCACATTAAAGAAAGTGCAAAGCCACTTAATGATTCAGTTGCAGCGGTAAGCGTTGGAATTATTGATGGAGTTCCGATGTTGGATCTTTGCTACGAAGAAGATGTCCGCGCCGGAACAGATATGAATGTTGTAGTTGCAGGGGATGGGCGTTTCATCGAGGTCCAAGGCACCGCAGAGGGTGAACCATTTGATCGCGACCTTTTAAATCAACTTCTTGATCTAGCTGTTGCTGGTTGTTCAACATTAAGCCAGCTGCAGAAAGATGTGCTTGCTAAGTAATGTCGCACAAACTTGTTCTTGCAACACGTAATCAAGGAAAGATCACAGAGTTTCGTCGAATTTTGGAAGAGCTTGCTCCGGGTCAGATTGAGTTACTTGGGGTGGATCAATTTCCAGATCTTGTAGATGTAGAAGAAACCGGATCAACCTTTGAAGAAAACTCTTTACTGAAGGCACGATATACATCTGAGGCAACGGGACTTCCTGCAATCGCTGATGATTCTGGGTTATGTATTGATGCGCTCAATGGCGACCCAGGCATTTTTTCAGCACGCTGGGCAGGCTCTCACGGAGATGATCGCGCCAATATAGAAAAGGTGTTGGAGCAGTTAAAGGATGTACCGGATGAGATGCGAACTGCGTACTTCATCTGCGTGGCCTCATTGGTCATGCCCGATGGTCGTCACACCGTTGCCGAAGGACGTTTTCAAGGCCACATCCTTCACGCACCTGTTGGCCACAATGGTTTTGGCTATGACCCGATTTTCCAGCCGCTTGGTTTGAGCATCTCCTCGGCTCAAATGAGCGCGGAGGAAAAGGATTTAGTAAGTCACCGCGGAAAATCACTTCGCGCTATCGCACCTGACGTCATCCAAATGCTTGCGAGCCTGGGGTAGCCTTAACCCATACAAGTGCGTTAATAACGTGCGTACCGCAAACCAAGGAGTTCCACGTGGCCGTTAAGAAGACCGCAAAGAAAGCAGCTAAGAAGACGGCTGCGAAGAAGTCACCAGCGAAGAAAGCTGTTGCAAAGAAGAAGTCACCAGCTAAGAAGGCTGTTGCTAAAAAATCTGTCGCTAAGAAAGCTGTAGCGAAGAAGAAGACCGCAAAGAAGGCGGTTGCCAAGAAAGCTGTAGCTAAGAAGACAGCAAAGAAGTCTGCGGTTAAGAAGACCGCGAAGAAGGCTGTCGCTAAAAAGGCTGTTGCTAAGAAGAAGGTTGCTAAGAAGGCTCCTGCAAAGCGCGCAGTGAAGAAGGCTGCAGTTGCAGTTACATCTGCACCAAAGCCAGTTGCAGCTCCAGCACCTGTTAAGTCAGTTGCACCAGCGCCAGCATCGGCTAAGCCAGTTGCTGCGCCAAAGCAATCAACATCTACTCGCACAGCGTGGTTAGTAGTAATCGGAATTGCAGCGCTCGCAATTATTGTTTGGTCACAATCTTCAAGCAAAGATAGCGATGATGCAGCACCTGCACCTTCAGCATCACAATCTGCTGAACCATCAGCATCTGCAACACCAACTGAGTCAGAAGAGCCAACTTCACCAGTTGCAGTGGTTGAAGCTCCATCAAAGTTTGTTGCGCTCAATAGCGAGGGTGGATTAAAGCTTCGCTGGGTAGCTCCAATGGCTGTTGAAGGTCTCACTGGATACAACGTTGAAATCCGTGCAAACGGAACAGGTGATTGGACCGTTATTGCAACTGTTCCGGCAGATCAGCTGACACAAAATGTTTCAAAGGCAAGTGATTCAGGTTGGACACAGTTCCGCGTTTCATCTGTTTACTCAGATGGACAGACTGCATCCGCCACAGCTTTTGGAATTCCAGGAGAGTTCAAGTAAATCTAGATTAATTAAAGAATCCCTCACTTAACGGTGGGGGATTTTTTATTGTCCGCTTATTACTTGCGTTGAAGTTGGAAGCTGCGCGGTAATTGCATCTACATAAGCACGCACACCTGCAGGTACAAGGTGCACCCCATCTGGGCCAAAGTACTCGGGATGGTTCTGTGAAATAGCTGCCCAATCAATTAATCGGGCCCCATATTGATTAGCGTATTTGGCGATCAATTCATTGTTTTCATCGCGCCATCCACGAGGCACCGCGGTGTTCACGACGATGATTTGCGGCTGTTCTGCTATTTCAGCAAAAATCGCTGCAACTTGTTCCTCTGTCAATCGATTGTTGTTACCTAAGTTCAAAATAATTGTGGAGCCAACCATATTAGCTTTGTCATTTTTGATAACCTCTAATAACTCAGTTGCCTGTCGGCCCACACGAGCATTAATCAATCCAATATTTTGACGTGCATCTAACTCAAATCTGATTCCTAAAATTACAGAGTCTCCTGTGACCCATAATCCGCCCTCAGTTATCTCAGGAGTCACTGTAGGTTGCTCTAACTGTGCCTTAAGCTCTTTAAGCTGTCGATCTCCTTCAGCTATCGCGCTCACCGCCGATGTCGCGGTTAAACCAAGCATCGAAACAACAATTAGGGAAACGCCAATTTTTTGTCGGATCTGCACACGCTTGGTTCGGTACTTCATTCCCTTAAACCAGTAATCAATCAGTCCGGTTCTGACTGGTAATTCCACTAATCGAAGCGATATATCGGCCAGGGCAAAGACAATCAATAAACGCAGCGAATACAGAGCCCATGTGGAGCCCTCAAGATCAAATTGAGGACGAGTAACCTGGAATACAACCCAGTGCCACAGATAAATCGCATATGAACGCTCACCAATCCAAACAAATACCTTGCTACTCAATATCGGTGCAAATCGTGACGCTGGATGAACAATAGAGGTAATGATTGCGCAGCCAAACAAACCTGCTAATGGAAATGCGATCTTGTACAGGGTTGGATCACTTTCATCAATCAACATAAATGAAGCGATGATTCCAACCAATCCAAAGATGCCAATTCCATCAATGAAATCTTGAGCCTTCCTGGACACAGTTTCATTTAAGTTTTGCGGAATCCAGCGAACGGCAAGAGCTGCTCCTAAGAACAAGCCGATGCTGTGAGTATCTGTACCAAAGTAAACATGGCTTACCTGAGATGCATTTGCCGCATCAATCTGCAAAGAGACGATCAGCAATGAGATACCTGAAAAAGCTGCAATTAACAGGGCAGCGCCAGAAATTTTGTTCTTTCCAAAGTAACGTAGAACCAGCAGAAGGATTAAAGGCCATATTAGATAAAACTGTGCCTCAACGCCCAATGACCATGTGTGCTGCAACAGCGGTGGACGACCGATCGCTTCAAAGTAATCAGTCTGTCGAAAAACCAGCCACCAGTTCATTCCGCCAAATAATGCAAAGGGAGTATCGGCTAAGAAGCGGCGCATCGTGTCTGGCGCCCATGCACCAACAAAGATTGTTGTCACGATGATCATGAAAACAAGGGGAGGCAACAATCGTCGTATGCGCGCAATGTAGAAAGCTCGCAGATCTAATCCACCGCTTCGTTGAATCGAATCTAAGAGCAATCGAGTGATTACATAGCCAGAGATTACAAAGAAAAGATCGACACCCAAGAAACCGCCGGGAATCCAGTCAAAACCAAGGTGATACAGCATGACCGCAACAACAGCGACGGCACGTAACCCATCAATTGCAGGTATATATCGAACGCCGCGGGGAGAGGACATGGTGGTGGGCTAAATTAAATTAGCGCTTTGCAGATTTCTTAGCTGCGCTCTTTTTAACAGAAGCCTTCTTAGTCGCTTTCTTTGCAGCCGGCTTCACACTTTTTCTAGGCGCATCAAGTGCTGGACGGGTGCGTTGGCTAGATACCTTAAGTGGACCTGGATTAATCAATGTGTCATCTGCATTGAGATTATCCAAAACACTTTTTTGTAGCTCTTCAAGTCTTTGAAACGCGCCATCGAGACGGTTACGAGATTGCTGAATTGCAGACTCTGCAGCATCTAGTGATTGCTTTTGAATTCGGTATAAACGCTCTGCTTCCGAGATAACGCCGGCCAACCATTGACGGTATCCGGAAACTTCAGTTGTGGCTTCGGTGATAATTCTTTCACCCTCGCGACGGGCAGCTGTTGCCAATGTTGCGATCTCACGCTTCTTGCTCTCCATCAAGCTTTCAGCTTCAGCCTCTGCTTGAGCGATTTTTTCTTCTGCTTCTGCTTCAGCTGCTTGAATGTACTTGCGACCGCGTGTTTCTGCACCGGAAAGTATTGAGCGAGCTTTCGCGTCCGCTGCTTCTAGCTCTTCCTTTGTCGCACGAGTTGTCTCTGCAACCAAACGTGAAGCTGCAGCTTGTGCCTTGCTTTCTCGAGCCTGTGCCGACTTGATCATCGACATTGCGGTCTCTGTTGCAAGAATTTCAAACTCTTCTTTAGTTAAACCTGTGATGTCACGACGAGATTTCAGATCTGCAATCTGAGCCTCTAGTTCGCGGATGCGATCAACAGATGAAGGTTGATTAGAACTGTCATCCTCGCCAGTAAAGCCAACCCAGTTAAGGAAGCTCTTCTTTTCAGCCATGATCCACCCCGCCGCTCAATAATTACCTTTAGATGGGGCTTAGGTTAGAGCAAGGGCCTATTTACTGTAAATCGCCACTGAAATGGCTACGTACTGCGAGATCCAAGCGGCTAGAACAAAGATGTGGAAGAGCTCATGAAAGCCAAAGTACTTGGCGGCACGTCCTGGACGCTTGAGCGCATAGAAAATGGCACCTACTGAATAAAAGAGGCCACCAATTGCGATTGGAATTAACACCCATAAACCACCCGCTCGATACAGCGCAGGGGTGTAAAAAACTGCGACCCAACCCAGCAATAAATAATTTGCAACGTAGAGCCAACGTGGTGCATTAATCCAAAAGACTCGAAGTCCTACTCCCATTGCTGCACCGATCCAAACAACAGATAACAAAATTGTTCTTTCGCGACCTTCTAGCAGCGCAACAGCAAATGGTGTGTAGGAACCTGCAATCAATAAGTTGATATTTGCGTGATCCCAACGACGCCAGATTTTCTTTTTGGCGGGCACCCAAGGAACACGATGATAAATAGCTGAAACGCTAAAGAGCATGATCGCTGTAATCGAATAAATCGCGACCGCCAACTTTAATGAATTCTTACTCAAAATGAATAAAACCAAAGAGGCGATAATGACTGCGGGGGTTGCACCTAGATGAAACCAACCACGAAGCTTTGGGGGGATTACAGGTGTCTGGCTCATCTAGTAAGCCTAGGGTAGTTATTGGTATTTACCCGTGGACAAAGGCGGGAGCCACTGCCAAACTTGCGCCATGACTCATAGATCACCCATATTTGAAATCAGCGATGTTTACATCGATCAAGAAGCAGCATTGAGCCCAATGGGCTGCACCTATCTTGGAAATGGCTTAAACCAGGACAAGTTAGATGACTTTTCAATTGCAGCTGCCGAAGTCAGTGCAAATCTGACCCGGGAAACATTGAAGAAGTTGGCTGCACTCGAGCCAATTGATGAGATCGATCGCATCGCAAAAGCTGTAATGACCGAACGTCTTGAATCAAGTCTTGCTCTGCATGACAGCCAAGAGGGGTTTGTGTTGTGGAATGTTTTGACATCTCCACCTTCAAATGTGCGTTCGATCTTTGAATTAATGCCCAAAAACAATGCGCAAGATTTTGACAACATTGCCAAGCGTTTAGCGGCGGTAGATGGTGCATATAAGTCTTGGTGCGAAACTATTTTGACCGTTGCTAAATCTGGAAAAACAACCGCTCAGCGCCAGGTTAATGGCGTTATTGCACAGCTAGATAGCTATGCAAATGGTGGCTACAGCGCCATGTGCAAGAACTTTGATCCCGAAGGTAAATATCCTGCGATTCATGAAGCTGCAAAGCTTGCTGAGAAGGCGTCGGCAGAAACCGCCGACATCTTGCGCAATCAGTATCTTCCGATTGCAACACCAAATGATGCCGTCGGTGCAGAGCGTTATGCGGTCTGGGCGCGTTACTTCACTGGTGCAAAGTTAGATCTTCCAGCGACTTATGAATGGGGTAAGCAGGAGCTCAAGGCGATCAATGATCGTATGTGGGAGCTTGCCAAGTTAATTAACCCAGAAGCAAAAACTCTTCGCGAGGTTGCAGACACTTTGGATAATGATCCAAAGTACAAGGTCGTCGGTCCAGAAAATGTTGTTAAGTACTTACAGGATTTCACCGATGCAGCGATGAAGCGGATGAATGGCGAGTTCTTCGAGATCGATCCACGTATCGCAATCTGTGAGGCACGACTTGCTCCAGAAGGTAGCGCATCTGCTCCTTATTACAACCCACCTTCAGAGGATCTTTCACGTCCCGGTACGACTTGGATTCCAATGTTGGGTAAGAACGAAGTCAGCAACTGGCACTTGGTTTCAACCTGGTACCACGAAGCTGTTCCTGGCCACCATCTGCAATTCGGAACCGCGGCGGTTGAAAAGGATCGCTTAACACGTTTCCAACGCCAAGCAGCTTGGATAAGTGGATACGGCGAAGGCTGGGCGTTGTATGCAGAACGTTTCATGAATGAACTTGGAGCATTTGATGAGCCAGGAATTGAAATGGGATATCTATCTGCACAAGCATTACGTGCCGCACGTATCGTTGTCGATATCGGAATGCACCTTGGCTACAAGGATTTTGATGGCAATGTTTGGAACGCAGAAAGTTCACGTAAGTTGCTTAACGAGCAGGCTTTGTTAGATGAGGATCATTCACGCAGCGAAACTGATCGTTACTTGGGATGGCCAGGTCAGGCAATTTCTTACAAGGTTGGTGAACGTGTTTGGATGAACGCTCGAGAAGATGCCAAGGCTCGTCTTGGAGATAAGTTCAATATGAAGAGCTTCCACAACTATGCATTGAAGTTAGGACCAATGGGTCTTGATCCATTTGCTGCAGAGATGAAGCAATGGGACGGTCAATAAGTTACTAATTAGTACATCAAAAAAATGGGGCGATACCGGCTAGTACGGAAAATCGCCCCATTTTTATGCGTAAAGGCCGAGAAATAAATAAAAAAATGTTGTGAAAAGTCCCCTTAAATTGATGCAAAAGGTTCGCAAGAGGTTCACACTAGGACTACCGAGAATCACGGGAGCTCCTCGAGGTCTCCCTGGGTCCTGGGTTTTAGAGGTCATAAGGATCTCTCCATATATCCTCACGGAGGCTTAATAAATGCAATTAGATAGCAACCAATGGCAATTGGTCTATAACGTATTCTCGTTTGGGCTAATTTCAATGCTCGCTTGCACGATTTACACTCTCGTATCACAGCAGCGCGTTCTACCTAAGTACCGTAATGCCCTAGTAATGTCATCAATGGTTACATTCATCGCTGGCTACCACTACCTACGTATTTTTGATTCATTCAAGCATGCGTCAGCAAATGGAATGGTCAAGCTTGATGGATCACAGGATGCATTCAACGAGGCATACCGCTACGTTGACTGGCTACTAACTGTTCCTCTACTACTAGTAGAGGTAATTGCTGTACTTGCTCTAACTCGTGAAGTTTCACGCTCACTCATCGTGCGTTTGGTCCCAGCATCAGCTACGATGATCGCGCTTGGCTAGCCGGGTGAGATTTCAAACGATCAGAACACACAGGTTCTATACGGTGTTCTATCAACACTTCCATTCCTCTACATCCTCTACGTACTATTCGTAGAACTAGGAAAGTCATTGGATCGCCAGCCAGCTGGTG
>JACCDY010838125.1_pt1 | contig 11040 bp, 18 predicted proteins | sample 7446391 | NCBI WGS metagenome assembly JACCDY01 (sample SAMN15323451, study PRJNA562643) | freshwater metagenome | isolation source: river surface water | place: USA:Blue River Watershed | collected 2017-08-18
TACCATTACTTTCTGGAAGGTCTGGATGTCCTACTCCAAGTGAGGAAGCACCACCATCAATACCATCAATCATATGTTTGGATAGAATTGCTCCAATAATTCTCATATCTTGATGAAATTCCTCATAATCAATGGGTTTTTGAAGAGGTAGATTATCTTGAATTTCTCTCCACTGACCCAGTTGAACTCTTTGAAGCAAATCAGTAGCATCTACAAGTGCTCGTGCCTGCTTTTCAGTGATGGTGAGATTATAGGTTTTCATTTCTTACCTTCCAAAATGTCAAGTTTCTCGTTGATAAAACTAGTAATATCGAGTGTTCGTGGATCTATGCCTTCATCTAGGCAATCAAGGTTAAATTCCATAAATGCACCCAGAATCAAACAAGCACGACGTTTATCATGCACAGTAATAGTAGTATGTGGCATGGCAACATAAGCAACAACGTGCTCGTAGAGTTGATCGTAAGTCATTCAACTTCTCCGGGTTGAGGTTCGGGTACAGGTGGCAGAGGAGGAAGAATGGGAGGTTGTTGCACTACTACCGGAGCCGATGTTGCTTCTGGAGTAGGTTTTTCCTCCACTTCTTTTAATTTCTCCTCGAGTTTATTAATTTTTTCTTCAAAAACAGAGACATCTTGTCCCTGTTCTACTGGGACCGTTTGATTTTCATTTGCCAATTTCCATCCAGCAGTACCAGCAGCAAAGATACTTGCAAGAGCAGCACAAACAGAAACAGTCTTAGAAAAACTCATTCAGAAACTTCCTCTTCAAAAATAAACCATTCAGAAATAGAATTCATAGCACCTTGAACCACGCAATCAACTACGGCATCCTCATGTGGGTTCTCTACGTGCTTATGAGCACGATTATAACCGAATCGGACGCCTTCTTCAAGGGCCATTTCCAAAACTTTATGAAAGTTTGGCCTCATCTTTAATCTCCTTTTTAAGTTGGCGAATTTGCTTGGAGAAATAACCAAAGTCTCGTGCTTCAGTCACTCGAGATTCTTTCCCACAAACATCGCATTCTCCTGTCCGCACGGACGAGCATCCAACCGAATATACTCCATACTCCCGCCCACAATCAAAACAAGTGGTATAGGCTCCCTCAAGTTTCTTGAGAAGGGCTTTCTTTTCTTTCAAAGAGTTCATAAGAAGATTCCTCATCACCAAGACTATCATACAACATTTTGGCAAACCTGGCATAGGCTGGTGGGCCACCTTCTATACTGGATGAGGTGGCCACAGTCCACATGATTCTCAAGTCCCAATCACTCGGGAGTGGTTTCATCGGAATCCTCGCATAGTTCCTTAAGAGTTGGATATTCTTCCATATCGTCTATGACAAATCTCCAAGGATAACCGCATAGATCAAAGGAAATGCCAATTTTCCAGACATTGAGCAAAATACCGAAGAGTTTGCCCATTCCTGAGGTTATTTGCAAATACGGCCAACCTGGGTATTCGCTGTAGTCAATGGCAATTTGCAATACCACAAACTTAGATGTTTTAAAGAACGAGACATAGAACTCATGGCCATAATCCCATCTCCGAACAAACTCAATCAATTTAAAATAAGGCAATTTTTTCACGACTCTACATCCTCGAGCAGTTCTTCAATTCTTTTAAGTTGGTCAAGGTCCATAGGAACAAGTTCTTCTTCTCCACTATCTATCCTATCACATAAGTCCTGTAGATACTCCAAGAACTCTTTCGGATAGGTCTCATCCATGTTAATAGACGCCCAGAACCACTCATAGCATTCTGTAAACGGATCGTCATCATCAAGAAGAGCATAATTGGCATAGTTGCCAGTCATCAAGTCCCTCCACATCCTGAAGTTATCTTCAAAGGACTTGAGCCATACAGGGATGAGATGCGTGGAGATATATGTCCACCAACTCATTTTATTTGGTTGTCTGTTCGAAGCAGTCTGAGTTGAATTTTCCATGGATTCCTCTAAGAATAACGTATCCCTCTGAAAGGGTCTTTTCTACAAAATATACCTGATTTTTGATCAAAATATGATCATAATTACATCCGCCTAGGAACTTTACATTTGCCCCGTATTTAAAATGTTTCATTTTGTAAACATAGAGTTGAAAATTGGGATGAGATCTTGGATGGTTCGAGATTCACCATCAAGTTCGGATTTTTGCTGAGAAACGGTCTTAGTGTTTGCAGTGGCGGCTTTACGGAAGATCTTATCGATCTCAATAGAAGAGAGCCATGCATTTGCTACTGGAAGTTCATAGATCCCGTAGTTATACCTCATCCAAGCCCAGCACCAAGCATGAGCTACTTGGAACAAAGCTGCAACCCTCTCAGCCTGGGACTCTGGACAGAGATACAGGATACTGTCATGAACTGACATGCAGAACTCAGCGTCCAGTTCATACTCTGCAATCAACCATTCCATAGCAGTCATGAAGGCATGGAGCATAGCACTACCAGTGGATTGAATACACCAGTTGTTACGCATGGTCCAGAAATCGGTTCCAACAGATGTCGGGCGGAAGGCCGTGGACATCTTTGTACCACTTAGAGGATTAATGGGAGAGGGAAGATTGGCAATACGTGCCATTTCATTATAAGCATAGGAATCAGAACCACCGATAAGTGTCTGAGAGACGCTGGAGGCCTTAGTACCCTTCTTAATTTTAATGAGTTTATTTCCCATCTCAACTGCTTGTTTCATTGGGATATTTTTGTTTCCCTTGCGGATCGTATTTGCAAGAGTCTTAGCCCCGCACCCATACAACATGCCATAATTACATCCTTTTGCAATCGCCCTAGAGATCCCAATAGCTTTTGCAGTCATGGAATGCATGTCCGTCCCATCATCTTTAGACCCAGCGAGAATTGAGTGGGAAAATTGTGTGCTTCCGGCAATCTTGTGATATGAGTCGGCAAAGATCGACGCAACTACTGCCTCTTGGGCGTCGAAGTCGGATTGGACAAATACATAGCCCTCAGGTGCTTGGACACGAGTCTTGATTTCACTACCGATCTTGTCATATTTCGGATCAGGAACAGTCAACCAGAGATTCTCCCCGGCGCGATTAGTCGAAGTGTTATGAGGAACTGCGGCGGGAACAATCATCTTAAACTTATCTCCCTTAGGAGTTTTGATCTCCTCTATGAGTTGTTCCCTCACACGACTCCTTACCGAAGTCCAGTATGCCACATTAATTGCAAGTTTGATGAGTTCTTTTGCCTCAGGAAGATCGGAACTTAGTTGCCCAGATTCGAAATCCTCAGCATAATCCTTGGTCAATACTCCTCCGACATTAACTCCTTCCCCATCAGTATGAGGGATACGTACATAGTCCCCAAGATCTTCATCCATGAAGCACCAGCCTTTATCAGTAAAGAACTTTAGAGGTTGATCATTCCACTTAAGACGAAGGAGAAGATGGGATAGGCGATTTTTAGTTGAGATGTCTTGGATTACAGGTTTGCCATCAATGAGGTCTTTGGCGGATACACTCCTCACCCACTTAGGCACTCCGTACCACTTCGAGCTGGGCTTTCCGGCCTTTGTAAGTTTAAAGTTTGCTTCCCAGTCAAGTTGGGAGAGCCATGGATCTGCTTTAATATCCTCATCAGTAATCTCTCCTTCATTCCAAGACTGATACACCTCCTCGGCCATTTTGCAAAGGATCTCTTCTTGGCGGGAGAGCGAAGTTTCCCACTGTTTCTCACAATCATCAAACCACTTCTCCCAATTACTCACTACCGGAAGGTGAGCAGAAGAGATACCAAAATGGCCAGCAAGAGTGGTTAATGACGGATTATTTTGAAGGTACTTGAGGAATAGAATGGAATATAGTTCAAAGGTGATTTTTACGTCGTTAAGAGCATAGGCAATAAGATCATCTCGTTCGGGAACAAATTCCTCCATGGAATTGGCATCTACGAAGATATTTCGGATCTTTTTATCTTCTTGCTCGAGAGGGACCATTGGCTGGCAATGGAAGTTATAACAATCGATAAGATTATTCATAGATCCCTTATCGGCCCAGATAGGATCGGCTTTGTAGGTGGCTTTCTTGGCAGCTTTTTGCAAATACCACCAGCGTTGACCTGATGCCAATCCACTCACATTGATATGAGCTGACATCGTATCAAACCAAGAATTTGTTTTGCCAAGGACATAGGCTTCTTGAGTCCGAGCTCGGTCAAATGCTACGTTATGAGCAACTAGAATCTTATCCCTTCCTCCAATGGGCACGAGCATTGGCTTATATTCTGTCTTACTGTTTACGAACGCAGGATGCATCCAAATATAATATGCTTTAGGAGTAACCGCAGTGGCCAAGATGGGATGGCCAAAGTCACTACCCTTTACAAAGGTCTCACAGTCATAGACTGCAACATTCTCTTCGATTCCATCGACAACTTCTGGTTCGCCATTGAAAGGATACTTGACCCAACCAGCATACAGAAAAAATTTAGTTTTATCCGGTGCTTCACCGATTTCGGTATAAGCAAAGTCCTTCATCAATTCAACTTTATCCCCGCAGACGTCTTTGGAGATAGCATCAAAATGATCCTTGATGTTGTTTGCTTTTAACTCAGGTAGAGCAAAGTCCTCGATGAAGAAATTGCTGGGATTTTTTACAGGAAACTCTACGCCAAACTTCTCCATCTCCTGCTTGACGTTTCTAAGATGCTTTTCATCAGGCTCTGTCTGAGTTGTTCCTTCACCAAACACCCTCGAGTTCATCACGTCGGAAAGAACAGCATATCCAAGGGAATTCAACTTTGACATAAGAGAATGGCAGATGGGAATATTTTATCATAGGCCGGGGCCTATTAGTAATAGATTAAGAATTCTTCACGATCCGTGTAATATACCCCCACCCCTTCGAAGTTAGTTGCGTCGATGATTTTTAGGTTTTTGCGGAAGTACGGATAGCCATAATGGCCAAAGAAATACTCCGCATCGAGTTTAATATGATCTTCGAGTTTATCAGTCTTAAACCAAGGATAACCTATGCCAGTTAAGACATTGTTTCTTGTTTCTGATGTGTAGTTAGGGTTGTAGTAGGCATGGGCGCAACGATAAATCTTTCCATACGACTCGAATTCATAAGTCAATGGGGACGTAGTCAACCAATGGAGATAATCGAGTCTGTCATCAAGAGATAGTTCACGTAAACATCCCAAAGTATACCTAACTTCTTTTTGCAGAATATCTTCTTCTGGGAGGAGGAGATTTTTAAGAATATAGTTTTCGTTATTACCAAGGATTAAAGTTGCTCGGTTTTGTTTTACTAACTTCTTAATTTTGCTTAGCATTCTAAGTGGAGAAGTTCTTTTAGAACGTTTAAAAAATGGTTTGTGGTGGATTGTATCTCCCATGAAGATATATTTATACCCCTCAGATTTATCTAAAATCTTGTCAAGAGTATCAATCCGACCATGCAAATCACCAATGAGGCAATATTTTTCAGTACTCATCTTTAGCCTCTAAGCAACATCCAGGTGCCCACCAATCAGGTTCTTGGGTCTTCCAAGTAGCAAACCGCCACTTGGCCCAGTTGTAATAATTACGATAAGCTTTAACCGGAAAACCATCAACTTTGCAGTAGTCTGGCATTGCCTGAGCCGGCTCAGTATAACCGTTATCTGGATATAACTTATTCACCTCGAGTAGATCAATAGACTCAAGACTATTGATCCCAGAGTGAGGTTTTCCATATCGCTTCTCAAACTCCTCGCAAAGATGATAAGTTAGTTTGTAAGTCCACATAAAGTTACAAACTGACTCCTTCACCCAAAGAGTGCATGGATGATTCTTAAACCCGCGGACTTTATAGAACTCTCCATCTTTCTTCCGAGCAGGATTCAATCCATGATGGGCAAGAGCAACGCTCATCATTTGAAGATGCTCGATGATCATCTTGTTGACATGCTTATCGCAATGGTACTCTGCTGCAGTCTTAGGATCGTGATCAAGGAAGAAGATGTTCATGACAAAAAAAATCCCTAGAGCAATCATACTCCAAGGATGGGGGTCATGTCAAGAGAAGTTTACACGTCGTATTCTCTGCATTCTAGAGCGGAGGGAAACCGTTTGCAATATTCCTCGAGTGATGTAGATGCCGATAGAGTGATTACCTCATCGTCAATAATGAGGGTAGCTTTAGCATCACCGGTAAAACTAATACTCCCACCGGGTTTAATTTTTATACTATCTGAAAAAGTGATATCTTCCATATGGTTACCTTAAACAAAAAAGCATTTGTCAGGATTTTCTGACATGGGCGATACTGGATTCGAACCAGTGACATCCATCTTGTAAGGATGGCGCTACTACCGCTGAGCTAATCGCCCTTAGAGACACAGATCTTTAACCAATTAACTAGGTTATTATACCCTAAATGGTCGAAATCTGGGCAATCTGTTGAATGTGCTTCTAGATAAAACTCTAGAGCTTCGATTACCATTTCATAATCTTGACGTGAAAGAAGAGCCATTTGTCAATCCTCGCATTCATCTTCGTAGGTAGATGGCTCTTCAAAAAGTTCCCGTATCTTGAGCCGATGGGCCATCTCCATCAACTCTCTAAACTCATCCTCGGTAATCAATCGTTCTTCAGCCATGGTGGAGCTTTAAACCATTTTGCCAAGGTGTCTGGATCTTGTGGTCCGATGAGATGGTTAGAAGGATCAGGATCGCCAAGATCTAAATCATTCATAAACTCATCAAGAGAGTCCTTCTCAGGAACTCCATTGATTGATACTCTACGGGCCTTATTAAGTATCGAAGCTGCTGAGCGATTATGATCTGCCCACTTCTGCGCCCATTGCATCTCTTCAAAAGAGACTTCTTTGTGTAAGGCGATTTTTTCGGCAATTGCCTCTAGCCTCAGTCGGGTTTCTGTAGAAAGCATAATTTCCTTTCAATAAGGATCTTTAACCTTAAATGTCTGAGAGAGGACTTGAACCTCCACGTCGCAAGGACACAGGTACCTAAAACCTGGGCGTCTACCAATTCCGCCACTCAGACCTGGTGCGGATTGCGTGGATTGAACACGCCTAAGGCGAATTATGAGTTCGCTGCATTCACCAGATTGCTAAATCCGCAAGTGACCCCCTTGTTTGAGCATCATTCGGCGTCCCGAGATAGGCTTAGGGGGTGTTGCTTGATGGAGTAAGCGTAATATACCTCAAGGATATAGCAGAGGCTTACCCTCTATCACTTTCCCCTGGCTGGGAATCGAACCCAGTATCCATGTGTGTTGTCCACCCGTCCTTACCAATAGACTAACAGGAGAAGGGGCTCCATGAGTGCCCACAGAGCCACTAGGCACTTAGTTTTTCACTATATTAGAGGATAGTGAATAAGAGGTTTCCAATAGCCGTTCTTATCTTTTATAAGGAAGATGTGGGTATCGAACCTACAAAGGACAGTCCCTATCGGAACTGCTGGGAATTCCACCCAGAACCAATTTGATAGAATCGGATGTTTCCAACCCTATCAACTCCACAACCTGGATTCGAACCAGGGACCAAGTGATTAACAGTCACCGACTCTACCGCTGAGCTATTGTGGAATATATGGGCCTATAGTGCCCAATAGGACTGCGGAGAATTGAACTCCGTTCACACCGTTATAAGCAGTGGGCCTTAACCAATAGGCGACAGTCCCAAGATCAATCGGAATTGCAATCCCGATGTATAACCATTATACCATAAATCGGAACAAATATCAAGAGGAAACTTAAGACACCCGTAATTCCAACCCTATACGTATGAAGCATCTCGTGAATCCACGGGGATAACTGCGCCAGTGGAGTCTTTGACAATAAAAATAGCATAGTGACCTGGGAAATCAACTGATACGCACTGTATTATACCAGTTTTCCAAGTTTTTTGATATATAAACCCTATCCTTTTCCCTCTCATTTAGTATTATGCATCGACGGAACAGAGGGGAACATGGATTCAAGAACGTTTACTTGACCAGCAATAATCCCAACAACTAAAAGAACACCGGCAAATATCCAACGAAATTTAGACAACTCATCAAATCTTGTTTTTAGGTTACTTATTTCTGTTTCTGTATGAGAAATATCTGTTTGATGTTTGATTTTAATTTCATCCAAAAGTTTCATGATTGCTGTGTCAGATTGGATGGTTTGATCTAGACGTTCCTCATGACGGACAAGAATCTTGGCTACATTCTGATTTGCTTCCGAAATCTTATCTACTGCCGCTTCGAGTTTTGAAAGCATTTCTTTAGAAAGCTCTTCATATACATCAAGCTTTTCTTCTAATACGGCCAGTCTTACATCTGAGCCACGAAATGGATTGGCCATTTAAGTATCTCTTGATACAACTATTCTCGAATATATCTTTAAACAAATGGCTCTTTAAGCCTAACGGAGAGGGTGGGATTCGAACCCACGGTGCTCATCACACGGCAGTTTTCAAGACTGCTGCCATCAACCACTCGGCCACCTCTCCAGAAAAACCTACTCAATTAGTAGGTCTTAGCCAATTCATTCACGGAGTGAAAAAGGAGCACCAAGAAACTGATGCTCGTTATAGTGAAGATAACTTCACCCATCACCAAATGCCAGGAATGATCTGCCCGGTTAAGGCATAGGCGCCAAGAGCAGCGATGATACCAAGCATGGCAAATCGGCCATTAAGCATCTCTGCTCGTTCGTTATGAGTCTGATAAGTTTCTTTTTCCATTTGTTCTGTGATAGTAGGATCGATGTACATTTCAGGTTCTTTGGCAAACATATTCTGTTGGCCAAATTCATTCGTGGTAACGGTCATCAGAATTTGAAACCAACACCAGTAGTGAATACAGGGGAATAGGTACCATTGGTTGCACCGTAGCTATTAGAAGCATTGGTGGTAGGGAACTTGAGATCAGCAAAACCAACCAAGGAGTTGGTCAGACGGCCTTCGATGCCCAAGGCAAGAATTACTTGGCCTTTTTCACCAACAGCAGATTGGAAATTGGCTGCGGTATTATTCACAAAAGGAACCTGGTAACCAACACCAGTATAGATGTTAGCGGCGCTTACGCCAGCTTTACGGGCGATACTCCAGTCATAAGAGAGAAGACCACCACCTGCTGCTCCAATCTCACCGGCAGGAGTGCCAACGAAATTAGCATAAGGACGGACAGAAACAGCATTTTGGTTATTAAAGGTCTTTACAGCGTAACGACCTTGGACAGTACCACCAGAGATAGTACGGTTTTCAGTATAACCATTGCCATCAATACCTTGCTTATTCAAAAGAACGCCAGCACCTAGGTAGTTGTTAACACCTTGGGCTTTTTGAGCAGCAACACGCTCAAGTTTAGTTACACGAGTATCAACACCGGCGAATTGGGCACGGAGAGCCTGGGCAAGTGCAGCATCTTTTGCATCTGCATATTCCTCGATGCGATCGAGGCAAGCATTAGTCAGAGCAGCAAGTTGAGCACGAGTGGTAGGTTCGCCGGGTTGGAAAGTACCATTGGGGAATCCAACAGCGCAACCATACTTATCCTTGAGGTTCATGATTGCCTGATACGCCCAGTTGGTCGGCTGGACATCGGGGAATTGACCTTGAGGAGCTGCAGTGGCAACACCAGGGGCGATTACGCCGAGTGCACCGATAGCTGAGACGAGTTTTTTCATACTTTCTTAATAATTGTAAGAACAGGAGAGAAGAGGGACTTATTGTCTCTTCTCAAGCGGGGTATCGGAATCGAACCGACGACATCTAACTTGGAAGGATAGCGTTCTACCGCTGAACTAACCCCGCGAGGCGTCTCAAGAGGGACTTGAACCCCCGACCAACTGCTTAGAAGGCAGATGCTCTATCCATCTGAGCTATTGAGACATTGACCTCTATATTCTATCAGAAAATCCTCAGATGGTCAATACCTTCTCGTGGCCCACTCGGATTTTTGGATCAACCCATATGTCATAACCGGCGTTTTTGGCATCGATACAGAAGGAGACATCTTCTGAACACATATCCTCTAAATCTTCACCGATTTTCATGAGTTTTGGCGCAAACCATGGATAAGGAATAGATTCAAACACTCCCTGTTTTATTAAAACCCAACCAAAGCCAATATAATCCGCTTTAAAAACTTCCTTACGATTACTCATTGCATCTACCGAGATGAACTCATAGTACCCATGGGATTTGAAATATTCATTGTCCATTTTTTCAACCACAGGTGTCATGCCACCCGGCTGAGCATACCAACCCGAAGCGATATCCTCATCCATTTTAAGAAGGTGAAAGAAATCCTCAGATGTAAATCTGATATCACTATCAATCCACATCATATAGTCATAATCCACCCTCCCTCCAAAGGGAACTTGGTGCTTTCCTCTAGTTACATCAGCCCCAGCAACTTTACACCGAGCATAATTAACCATGGAGCTATAGTCTTGGGAGATAATGGGATTTATTCCTAAAGTCTTACATTCTAGAATGAGTTGGGTAAAACTTACTAAAAACCTCCCAGAATAATGAGAACCTGGGAGGCAAAAGATAACAGTCTTACCAAGATAAGGTTGGTAAGTTAAATTCATGCAATAGGTTCAGTAGGGGTGTCGATAACTTCTTCAGAAGCAGGGACTTCAGGAGCGGGGGCAGGAGGAGTATACACATAATCCGAAGCGCCGGTAGGATTTTGACCTGCAACATTCTCAGGGACCTCCAGAGTATGCTCATAAATTCTTTGAGCAATATTCTGAATAGAACTCTTAACATAACTAAAGTCTTCAACGGAAGTCACACCTTCCTCAGCAAGAAGCCACTGAACAACAGTGTCTTTGGTTACGTTTTCAAACTCAACAAAATTCTCAGCATCTAGGCCATCTACCGAGAAAGTTTTTGTCCCACCACATGAATATGAGAACGCTGGGGTGGTAATGATCTCATTTCCTTCTGAGTCAGTTGTAGTCACAGAATCAGAGTTTGCCGAAACGCCAAAAGATGCCTCGACAATAACATTAGAAAATTCGCCTTCAGTGAGTCTTTTCTTCACCGAACCAATATTCAGA
>JACCDY011049296.1_pt1 | contig 11032 bp, 12 predicted proteins | sample 7446391 | NCBI WGS metagenome assembly JACCDY01 (sample SAMN15323451, study PRJNA562643) | freshwater metagenome | isolation source: river surface water | place: USA:Blue River Watershed | collected 2017-08-18
AGGTCCCGTAAGGACGCAACAATCACATTTGCCATGACTTGAGAGTCGTTAATCTCATTCGCCAAGCATTTAATATCAACTTGTATCGCAGTACCACTGGGAATTAATTTCGCCAAGATGAAAATCTTGCATCCTGCAGGGGACTTCGCGCTCATACACGCCGCATTTGATACATCAGTCTCAACTATATGTGCATGCAAGAATGCAGCCAGGCCTTTGAACGATGCTTTGCTTTTGGATGAAGAGGGTATCTGAACAGAGGAATTAGACCATTTTCTGGAGGATTTAGCTATCTTCTCTTGAAATTCGGAATCGGTCAATTTATATCTTGAAAAACCACTCACGGCATGGAATTGCAAAGAGCCAGTAAATGAAGTAGTATCTTGAGTCATTGAAGTCGCCCTGTGTAGAATAATATTCGCACCGACGACGATATGATCCGTCAATGGATGGCACAAAGAAAACTTTGACTCCATAATGTTAGACGCCCCTGATGGAAGATTAGTTGCAACATGACACTCTTGTCCTGGTGGGAACTTCTTGATGGACGGAGAGGACAGAAGTGCTACTACAACGGAAATTGTATCATGACACGTGTTTGTGCATTTCCACTTGACTATCACTTCATTTGCTGTTGCGCTAACGCTATATGTGAGATTGCAGATGTGGTTCGATACCAGTTTCTGCAAGAAAAAAGATGTCTTCTTCGATGAGTGATGCTCGGTAAAAGAAGCGGTGTTATGATCATCTCCACTCGCTGGTATACCATTTATGTCCAATAAGTCTGTAGTGCTGGAAGAAATAGGTTTATCCCATTCTAAGGAAAGCAAATCATCACCACAATTCTGAGAAATATGATCCTTGGACTTATTAGTCTGATGTGTGGATGATTCGGAGGAATCTTTTGAGTGCTTCTTGGATTTCTTCGACATCTTTTGATCTGTTGAAACCGTTGAAGTAGCTAAAGCACCAACAGTTCGATGCGTAGGCTGCACCAATACTTCATCTTCACGCAATGGTGTCGTAATATCAACGCTATGCAGATCAAGCTATTCGTTGAAATATTAAAAAGTGACATTGATAATGACATGGGGAAAAATCTTACCTCACTATTCCCAGCTCTTCCCACCTTGGACATGTGGCGAGAGTGTGGATTTTCTTCATCACTAGATCGTGCGCCTGCCGGTAATAACTCTCTTGTATCAATTTCTGACACGCGTTTTTTACTTGAACTCGATTTAGATGAGGATTTCTTAGATTTTCGCCTAGATTTATGAACTGTAGATGGAATGTCATCAAACGTATCACGAAGTAATTTCGATAAACCATCAACACCACCCTTCTTCGAAGACAATATGAAAATATCGTCCGTTGTTGAGCGATTTCCTTGGTTGTTTCCATACGAATCGCGTGAAGCAGTGACTAATTCCTGACCCATTCCAATATTGGAAGGATCCGTTCCTTCATCTTCCACAAACGATGAATGAACAAGCTTAGCTATCCGGACTTCTTCTTCATCAAGATTTGATTTGACAGATGATTTGGATAATTGATCTTTCAGCAACGTCAATGCAGCAATTGAAAGTTCATCTGGAATTTCAACGTTCAATAGCTTCTCTAATGCAGATGAGTTGAATGGCTCGTCAATATTTAAACCATCAGGAACGGGAACTCGGCGTTGTGCTTTAGAGTGTACTGCGTAAAACTTTTCATTTGTCAATGCCGCGAGAGTGCTTCGTCTATGTATCGCATTACGAGCCCCATTTTCATCAATCCCCTTAACACTACTTGATGTATAAACCGGCATAAGGTCCAATAAATTAAGTTGATTTTTATCACTTTCAAAGTAGTCCTCCTTTACCAACTCCGAAGATTCTTCCCAATTTAAAGGCAGGATATCAAATTCTGCCAAAATGTGCCGAAAAGTTGAAGCCCGTTCTTGCACTTCCAAGTCGATACTTTGCAAGAACATTGGCAATCCGTTCCTAACAATACCTATTATATCGACAACCTCTTGGAACTCACAATCAATGCAGCTTCGAACAAAAACCTTAAATGCCGCCTGAATAAACACTATTTGCACTTGTGTAGATAGAGTGGTAGTTCTAGGATGGAGCAAACCTTGAATTACCAAAAAGTGAAGATGGCGGTTTCTCCACATGGATCGTATTTCTTCACCTGTAGCGGCTTCAATCCAGTAGGCATCATCGCAGTCATCATCAGCACTATCTCTGGCAATCATACTTACAATATCAGAGTACTCTCCAATTATCCAAGCAGCTGCCTTGAGGACTTCAACAACTGTAGATCTAGCATGGCCCATCAAGACGGTTTCATTAAATAACATACCCAACATCATTTCCACTGCATATGGTCGAACAATATCGACTCGGAGAGTAATCTCGATCAACTGGTCGGCAACTTCTTGACCATGCTTTGTGCCCTGCATAACTGCCAAATCGAGCAAAACTGAAGTATACCACGCAAAATCTATTACCAAAGAATACTTGTCCTTCTTGCACATAGCAAGAATTTTAATGATAACTTCGTCACGATAGGATCCTTCAGATTTTTTTGCGTGCTACATACATAACAGATAATATAATATACGACTGCATAATGGATACAGAAACATTACCTGAATTAAATGCTGGACAAGATCAACTAAGCTCTTCTTCGAAACTATACCTGACAAAAGCTCTAGAGCTTTCGAGCGTATTGTCACATCATCATCATTGAGGCACGAGAGAATAATATCCCTATGGTCCACAACGCTTCGAGGACTGCTTTTCATCAGATTACATAACCCTACCAACCCCAAGTATTTCAAATTTTGATCTGCTTCTTCGATAAACTTCCGCAGGTGGTCGGAACATAATTTGATTACAATCGGGGCATTTTTAGCATCTGTTCCATCCTCTCTTTTTGAAAAGGGCAAGGCTTCAGTCAACGTGTAAATACATTCATATTCCAGAGATTTAGCACCAGTATTTTCAATAATGGTTGCCAAAGGTTCCAACAACTTTCTCGCCAATCTGGGCTCTTCACTGACTAATGAACCTAATAACTTCACCACCTTTATAAGCATCCAATTATTTGCCGATGTTGTTAATAGCCTGAAAAATTTGGGAGCCATTGCTAAGTAATTTTTTGGGTTTTTATTGGCCAATTCACATATAACATTTACAGCAGTAGATACCACAGAGCTTTCTGGATCATCCAATTTTTCCTTTAGCTTATCGAATGTAAGCCTGAGGCCTTGTGGAAATTTGACGTACAACTTATACATTGCTAAAATCGCCTTTTTACGTACATATGGGCGGGAATGATTCATCAAAAGCACTAAGTCACCAATGCAATCTCGAGCAAGCTCTTTTGTGGCAATATTTGCCAAACAATTTACAGCTAATCCGATATCATACTGGCTGGTAGGAGAATTCGTGCCAAATTCTTTCTTGAAAAGGTTGGTCGTCAGCAAAACCACATCCGTATGGTCATCAAACGTCTGATCACATCTGACATTACACAAAACTATAGAAGGTCAAAACAATCATGGCTACCTGATTTGCAGCAAGATATCCAATTCTTTTGTGTGCGAAACGAGGCTGTGACATCACTTCTACGATGGAGAAAGATGCCCAACTGACATTGTAGCCAATCATTTGTAAGTATGTCAGTTTCCGAACCTATTTTGCATAGAATATATCCTCATTTCAAGAGCGAACATCCCATAGTTCTTATCTTTCTTACCGCCTCGGCTTTTAAAAATGGGTCCGTTGATCTCAATTCAGTCTTAATCTCTGCAATCGCCTGAGATATGAAGGACGATGGATCACGCTTATGAGAGCGGATACCTTTGATTAAGTCTTGTAGACTCCTTTGGAATATTGGATCCGACATTATCTTGAGATTTATTCCAATTCGGTAATTGCAGATAGATTTATTCGAGACAATAATTATAAATGAATTTTATGGGAAATTTTGACTTCAGAACATGATGCTGCTTAATTAGCTAAATTGGATGCACACCATCCAATTTTCGCTTTTAATAATAAAGCATGAAAAAGTAATATAAAAAGTATTTCCCATTAGATTTGATTGGGTCATGGCAGATTTGGAGAAGATTGCACGCCAACTTAAGCTTGGTATTATTGGGGGTAGTGATTTGAAGAACAAAGTAGAAAATAATGAGATCAGTAAAGGTGATCGACGCAAAATCGTCAAGCTTGTGGAACGATGGACAAAGGTAGAGAATTTGACCCCGAGACAACAGCAACGATTGGCCGTGAAAGAGAAGAAAAAGCTCCCTAAGTTAACTCGAGAAGAGCGTAGGCAAAGGTTTCAAAAGGACTTGGATCGTGAACGTGAACAGGAGCAAGCGAATTTCACAATTTGCTTAGGTTGTCGGAAAAGGGGTCATTTTGTGAAGGATTGCCCGAAGCGACAAATGGCAGAAATGCAAGCAGACCAATGTTCGCAAATTTGTTTTAATTGTGGATGTGTGGCCCACACTCTGAAGAATTGTCCTCTTCCTCGGGATAGCACTGGAAAGTTGCCCTTTGCAAAATGCTTCATTTGCAAAGAGTCAGGCCACATTTCAAGAGATTGTCCAGAGAATGCAAATGGACTTTATCCCAAAGGAGGTTGTTGTCATATTTGTTACCAGAAAACTCATTTAGCGAAGGACTGTCCTGATAGGAAAGAAGAGCAGACACAGATTGGTGAGAGTGGCGGAATATTGGATGAGGATGGAATTCGGATGAAGGGTTTAAGTATGGTCGAGAGCTCGATGGGGGATGATGCCGTATTCGACGACGGAAATTATGAGGTGGAAGAGGAGGAAGCCCCAGTAAATGATCCCAAAAAGACAAAGAAAGCAAAAAAGAGAAATCGGCAACATTGAGATGACAGGTTTGTGAAATAGTAGCATGCAATTGGTGAATCGTGGTTACTTAATACCTTGACAATCAACATACAATCGTACACCCTGCAACCAAATGACGATAGACTTAAGCTTACATACCTGGGAATTCTTTCAAAAACTCTTTCGATACTGCAGATAAGTGGGAAAGAACTTCAATAGTGCCATCCCAGATATTTGTTTCATGATACGTGACACCATGCTCCTTGCAAAACTTTTCAACCAACTTGTGGACCTTGCCGAAGTTATGGCGTGGCAGAGATGGAAACAAATGATGATCGACTTGATACTGCAATCCCCCAAAAAACCAGTCAACAAAAAGAGTGCTTTTAACGTTGCGAGTGGTAGTAACTTGAAGTTTCCAAAAGTCAGGGCGCTCTTCAGCATTATAAACAGCCATTCCATTGTGACCCAACCCAAATACAATTGCCAAAAATAATCCACATAACATTTGACCCCCGAGAAAGTATACTAGTGCGTTACCAATACTCATGTAGCTCATCACGTAAGCAAAGAAAACATAATGAAGCACCAAAAACATCTTCTCCAAACTTGGATATTGCATATGCTTACGATCAATCTCAGCAGCTTTGACCGAATGCTGACCCCATCCACCCCAAACGAAAACCCAACTTTGATGAGCCCACGCTAACCTCGCAAACAAGAGAACAGGGAAGTAGAATATGGACTGAAATTTGATCATAAAGCGACCAAATTCAGAATCTCTTGCCGACTCTGCCATTTTTAATGTCCATGCTAAAATAGGCATCGTATCAATATCTGGATCACCATCACAAGCACCAGGGCAAGAAGCCAGTAAATTTGGAACAGCATGATGAGAGTTATGCTTCGATTTCCACCATTGAACAGAAAATCCTTGGAATAGGTCACCAATAATTAAACCCGCAAGATCTCCGTAAATTCTCGTCTTGAATACTTGATGATGCAAGAAGTCATGAGCCAACCAACCACATTGTTGCCAAAACAAAGCTAGAAGTACAGCTGCTACCCAAGAAAAAATTGAATTAGCGTTGGATGCCCATGCAAAATAGACAGATCCTGCCAATAAGGCAATATTGCTCGCAATTTTGAATGCGTAATAGAGCAAGGATGACTCAAAATAGCCCAAACGGATCAGTTCGTTTCGCAGATCACGATATGCCTTTTCAAATGCCTTTTGTTTTTCAGGCTTGAATTTATTGGCCAAGAAAGTTGGAGGGACAACAGTATCATCCAAAGAGCCAATTTCAAATTTATCTAACCAATTTCTAGCGGAAGGAGGATGAAACGCTGCGAAAATATCTGTACAATCATCGCCAGCGTGAGTAAATATCACTGATCCACCTACATTCCCAGAAAATGAGCAAAAATTGTTATTCAGTCAACAAATTATCACCTGGATGATCTTCCCAATTTGAAACATCATAAACTTTCCCTTGGTATGCAACCCATGCTGTGTGAAATGAATTAAGTACATAAAAAAATACTTCAACTTTCCAACTCACCATCTTTTGGAGTACGGTGTTGGGCAAGTTCCTCAATGGTAATTTTCTTGGTCCTCTTTTCGGTTTGTTGACTTTCACCACCCCTGCCCATCTTTTAAAAGCCCTATTGATCGCCAAGTTCCACGAAATATTAATAATCCAATAGTACATTCGGAGCAGAGCCTGTGTGCTGTGTGAGCTGGCAAAAAGAGTAGTGTGGCGTGAGTTTCGCGGTTGCCGATCTATCATCCACCACTCCATGAAAGTCCCACATCTGGGTACTAGTAAAAAAATTATATTGGCTCTCCTGATCACCAGCCAGTCTGCTTGCAGCCTGCCTGCTGTATTCATATTCCATATATTGTACTTCCTGGAAGTATGTGTTAAATTGTACAATACGCCTTGCAATCCCGCCCCACAAATTCGCCCAATCCAAAAGTATAGTATATCGTATCGATGCTGACGTTATTGCCATGAAGAAGAGAAACGCACTTCGTCAAAATAAGCCCAACAAACTTTCTGGGAAAAAAGTGCGATCAAACCAAGATTCGTCGTTGAACTTGAAATGGAGAAAGCATGATGAAGAAATCAGTTCGGAGGATGAGGTTTCAGATGAAGAACATGCAGAGTCAGAGAATGAATCAGAAAACGGTGAAAGTTCAATGGAAACAGCAGAGGACAAAAGGCGGCGATTGGCCAAGGGATATCTGGAGCAGATCGGTAGTATGATTCAACATGACGAGGAAGGGGACTATGAAAGTGACGATGAACTCGAAATAAACATTTCCGACCGCCTGAAGCGAGAACGCTTACAGAAGAAGGGAAAGTATCACCGAGAATATGGTAATCTTGTCGAGAGTCTTGAGGTCAACGATTTGACCCACCGTTATTATTATGGCCACAGTGGTGCCATTACTTCGATCGCATTAACTACTGATGAGACAACCATAATAACAGGTTCAAAAGACAATGCAATCTTTAAATGGGACACTGAGACAGGCCAAAGACAAGAGTTAAAACGCAAATGGAGTCACAGAACTGATGATTACCAATGTCATGAAGGTGAAATATTATCTGTCGCTGTCTCAAGTGATGGACGATACGTTGTTGGAGGGGGGAAAGACAATTCAATCAGAGTTTACGACAAGCGCAGCAGATTCGCTGAAGTACACATTTTCAAGCATCATAAGGGAGCTATAACAGGTTTAGCGTTCCAAACGGACTCATACGCGTTGTTTTCCACATCAAATGATCGTTGTATTAAATATTGGGATCTAAATGAGATGGGCTACATAGAAACTTTATTTGGTCATCAGGTCAGTTTCAAAGATTGCATCTCAATATATTAATACATTATTTATTACGATTTTGATACAGGATACTGTGCATGCGATTGATTGTTGGCATAAGTTGCGGCCTGTAAGTGTTTCTAACGATCGATCAATTCGGAGCTGGAAAGTAGCCGAAAGTTCGCATTTGGTGTACAGAGGCCATAAAGGGCCTATTGATGCAATCAAAATATTGACTGAAGATTCATTTGTGTCAGGTTCACAGGATGGAAAGCTTTGTTTGTGGAAAGACTCTAAGAAAACACCTACAGCAACTATATTCGAAAGTCACGGACAGGATCTGGGATCACCACGATGGGTATCCAGCTTAGCAAGTATTCATGCATCTGATCTATTTGCTAGCGGCTCAAATGATGGATTTGTGCGTCTTTGGTCAGTTCGTAATGACAGTATCAAAGAAGTGAATGCTATTCCGATGAACGGCTTTGTCAATGGTCTTGCTCTATCCAGCCGTTTGCTGGTGGCAGGTTGTGCCCGAGAACACCGATTGGGTCGTTGGTGGAGCATGAAAAAATGCAAAGATAGATTAGCTGTTGTTCGATTTCCTCATGATTTAGCAGAATTAGTGACGGTTGAGATTGAAGGGAACGAAATTTCCGAAACAGAGTCTGATAATAGTGAAGAGATTGAAGATAGTAGTGTTTCCGACCAACATTGAAGTGCATTTTAAGCTATGTGTTTTTAATTAGGGAGTTTCTTTTCATTATTGGTGAATTCTATGTGCATCCAGAAAAGTAAACAATATACTTATTTATTGGCGGCTTCTTCGAAGTTCTCCACCAAGTCTGGAACTTCATCATCCTCTTCCTCGTCACCTTCGTTAACGGTTTCCATGTTTCCAGCCTTGTTAGCCTTCAAGCCAGCTCCCATAGATTCTGCATAGGCTCTGAGATAATCCATAGATTCAGGACCCAATTGAGTCAAGATTCCCGGAAGAAGTTCTTCCAGTCTTTTAACTTCGGTCGTTCCTGACACAACATAAGTGTTGGATGGAATGGAGGCTTGGACTGTAACAAGAGAGAAGATTTGTAAACCACAGTCAACATCAAAGAATATCACTTACTCTTTGGTTGAGAGATGTGGATAACACTGCCATCGTCCTTGAAAATGTTGACTTCTTCAACACCGTTGATGTTTGTCATAGACATCTTTTTCAATACGCTGCCCAACTTCTTATCATCTAAGGAACATTCAAAATAATCAATTAAATTCATAAACACAAAGATTGAACATTTATTACCTCCGCCAGATTTGTGGGCCCCCTTCTTCTTTCTTCTGACAGATCCTCCACCACCAGTGCTGGCACCATTGGTGTTTCCACCGAAGCGCTTGGCAATCATGGCCTTGCGAGCCTCCTCCAAACTGATGTCTCCCATTTTATACTATAGCTTGGTGTACCAAAATTTATGTGGATATGAGCTTTGAGTTGGTTATAAACATCTGATCTTCCACACCAGCCACTTTCCATCAAATAAAAACGCGTTTTTGGAGAGGAAAGAGACTTTTCGAAATGTGTGGTTCCAGTTCGTGGTGGAAAATCATGGTGGAGAAATGAGCCACCATTAATAATTTTTTTTAAATAGTTCGTTACAGCGGCAATATAATCTAAAATGGGAGACAAGTTAGTTTTACGTGGTGAGCTTAAGGGTCATGGTGGATGGGTAACCTCCATCGCTACCACTGCTGAGGATCCAAACATGATCCTCACTTCTTCTCGCGATAAGGTACCTCCATTCCCTTATATTAATAATTTACCGTAACACCTCTTATTCAAGTCCGTCATTGTTTGGAAACTGTCTAATGATGGTGAAAACATTGGTTATGCTCAACGTGCTCTTCGTGGACATAACCATTTCGTCTCTGACGTCGTGATTAGTTCTGATGGTCAATTTGCTCTGTCCGGTTCTTGGGATGGATCTTTGCGACTTTGGGAAATCGGTACCGGCAAGTGCACTCGTAGATTTGTTGGTCACACTAAGGATGTCTTGTCGGTTGCTTTTTCCTCTGATAACCGCCAAATTGTTTCTGGCTCTAGAGATCGTACTGTTAAGCTTTGGAACACTCTTGGTGAGTGCAAGCTAACTTTAACCGAGAATGGCCATACTGAGTGGGTTTCCTGCGTCCGTTTCCCTCCTACTCCTAACTCTCCTGTCGTTGTGTCTGCTGGATGGGACAAGCTTGTCAAAGTTTGGAGTACTGCCAACTTCAGATTGAAGAACGATCTCGCTGGTCATAGTGGCTACTTGAACACTGTCACTGTTTCACCTGATGGATCTCTCTGTGCTTCTGGTGGAAAGGATGGCGTTGTTATGCTTTGGGACCTATCGGAGGGAAAGCACTTGTACTCCTTAGATGCTGGCGACATTATTCATTCATTGGTTTTCTCTCCTAATCGTTATTGGTTAGTTGCCGCAACTTCTTCTGCCATCAAGATTTGGGACCTCGAGTCAAAGGCTTTGGTAGATGAAATTCGCCAACCAACTGGTGAGAAAGCCGGAAAGCATGCTCAGGTTCCATATGCAGTCTCCTTAGCTTGGTCTGCTGACGGATCTACCTTGTTCGCTGGTTTCACCGACAACGTTGTGCGCGTTTACTCGGTCAGTGGATTCTAAAGTAGGGCTTCACGAACTGTTTTGAAGAAGCTTAATTGTAGTTTGCTGTATTGCTGCCGCTGTGACTGCCGTTTGAAAAATGGAGGAAGGAGGAAACTTAAATTAAGTAACGAACAATATTACCAAACTATGTTTGCGTGGTGTAAATGTATCCAATATTATCGAAGCGGCGATATGAAAACTCTTAATGATCTTCAATACCTTGTATGATTTTTTCTCTCAAACTCAGATGGCCGGTGTGTTTCTGTTGTAATTCTGAGGGCTACGGGCACCGATTTAGAGAAAATAATTTATTATTTATTACTAGCAAGTACTAACCTCCAATAAACGAAGTAAGTGGGTCTTCTGTTTCCACTGCATGAGAGTTTCCTCCAACTCCATGTACCCTTTCGCCAAAAGCAAGCCAATTACTCTAACAAGAATGTAAACAAATATTCTGATTGAGCGCGCATGGGCGTACCTGCCATCTTGTAATTGACCGTTCTTTCGGAAATGAAAAGAAACAGCTTTGCGAGCATCTTTTAAAGGCATATCAACGTCATAGATAATCATAACGCGAGGAAGCTCTTTAATGATTGATCTGTCATCAACTTCTTCCTAAGAAAATTGTCGTTATATGATGTGGAAGGATGTACTTTACCGGTAAAGTTGAGACACAGAGGTTCG
>JACCDY010796700.1_pt1 | contig 11031 bp, 12 predicted proteins | sample 7446391 | NCBI WGS metagenome assembly JACCDY01 (sample SAMN15323451, study PRJNA562643) | freshwater metagenome | isolation source: river surface water | place: USA:Blue River Watershed | collected 2017-08-18
ACTGCCCACTTTGGCTACACCTGTTTCGAGCAGGTAATCTATAGGTCTTGTTTGGCCTCGTAGCTCAGTGGATAGAGCATCGGTTTCCTAAACCGTGTGTCGTAGGTTCGATTCCTATCGGGGCCACCAACTAGGCAGCTTGCTGATAGGTGAGAAACTCTCGCCAGTGGGGCTCTTCCTTTTCAGCTCCTCGCACGGTCCAAATCACACCGGTTGGCATTTTTGGCGTAAACCTGAGCTCCCAACCCATCTCTGCCGGGGTCTTATCGCTTTTTAGGTTGTTGCACCTTAGGCAGCAGGCAACCAGGTTTTCCCAGCTGTCAGCTCCCCCGCGCGACTTAGGCAAGACGTGATCAATCGTGTTTGCCGACTTACCGCAGTATCCGCAGCGGTGGGAGTCTCTTCTCAAAACTCCTCGCCTGCTCACCGGGATCTGCCTGGAGTTTGGGATCCTGACATAGCGCTGGAGCAAGATCACGGCCGGTAGCTCGAATTCATCATTCGCGCTTCTTACCCTGCCCTCACCCGCCCCAGCCAAAATCGTGGCTTTTTGATTCAAGACCAGAACCAGAGCTCGTTTGAACGAGACCACTGCAAGCGGCTCATAGCCGGCATTTAGAACGAGGGTGCGCAATCTTTTCTCCTTGTCGAAATCGCCCACATGGATTGCGGGTTTTCGAGTTGCCCGGAAACAAAAAACGCGCCGCAAAAAGCGACGCGCGACAAAGTTCCGCTTGGTATTGCGGGGTGCTGGTGCAGATGGACCCAGTTACCCAACTTGGCTTGTTGTATCGCTGGCATCTCACACCCTCCCGAAACCAAATAGGTCAACACTTGGTGAGAGATTACGACTGGCTCAGAAAAATCTCTGGAGCGAAACGCAAATGTTTTTCAACGTTTATTTAGTCTTTGATATCCACAAATCGCACGAAGTGATATCGCTGCGTGAAGATCGGCGCTAATTTCACTCGGTCGCCCGGCTGTGGAGCGTGGTAGAAGTTGCCGTTACCGGCGTAGATACCGTTGTGGCTGTAGTCATTGAAAACCACGATGTCGCCCGGAACGGCGTCCTCTGGCTTGATCTTCTTCGCGAGCTTGGACTGCTGGTAGACGCTGTGTGGGAGAGCAACACCAAACTGCGAGTAAACAAACATCACATAGCCAGAACAGTCAAAACCAAGTGGCGTCTCACCACCAAAGACATATGGAACACCGACCAGTTCTGCGGAAGCCTTCATGACAGCTGCACTGGTCACGGTGTTAAACCTTGGTTTGGCTAGATAGTCCTCAAAAGTAGGTCCGGTGTACACCCGGTTTCGACGAATAGTAACTTCAAAATCTGAGGCGTCGGCTGGAGTGAAATCGCCTCTGGTGAATTCGACATCGCCCGCCAGCGTGACCGCTAGCTCCTGAAGCTTAGGGGCCTGAACGCTGTGATCTCTGGCTAGGCCAGTTAGGGCTGTGACCTCTGGATCGTAACCGTAGGAAGGAAGTGCTGTGGTTGCCAGCAGTCCAGAAGCAACCGCCATGGTCAGCACGCGACGTAGCTCAGGCGCGCGAAACTGCACCTTGGGCTTCTGGCGCGAACGAGCAAGTCGTTGAGCCTTGCGCGATAGCTGATGATCAGCTGCTGAATTCAAAAGGAATCCTCCGAAAACTTCATTGGAACTTCCGCCTTGCGAGTATAACTCAGTCTTCTATTTTGCTCAGGAACAGGTGAGATGCAAGTTGAGCATCCAGCACTATGCCCTCATCGGAAGCTTTATTGACCAAAAACCAGGTTTCCCCGGCTGCCAGATGGACTCGAGCACCGGGTAGGAGCTCCAGGTCTCTTAGTTGGCCAAGGAACTGATAATCAAGCTGCAGCGGTTCACCAATGCGAGCCACTTTGTAATCTCCGGTTGGCAACTGAGCAACCGGATAGACCTCGACTGGCTTGGCGGCTTGATAGCCCAGTAATTCAAGTCCCGGCACCGGCATTCCGTAAGGAGAGGTCGATGGGTCAGAAAGAATGGTGAGCAGTTTGCGCTCCACATGTTCACTCATCACGTGCTCCCAGCGACAAGCCTCCTCGTGCACCAGGTGCCACTCCAGACCAATTACTTCAACCAGCAAGCGCTCTGCAAGTCTGTGTTTGCGCATAACCTCGATGGCGGTGAGGCGACCCTCATCTGTGAACTCCAGAGCGCGGTCATCGGCCACCTTGAGCAAACCGTCGCGCTCCATGCGGGCAACGGTTTGGGACACAGTTGGACCAGAGTGTTCTAGACGCTCTGCGATGCGAGCTCGCATTGGGACAATGCCCTCTTCCTCAAGCTCCAGAATGGCCTTGAGATACATCTCGGTCGTGTCTATCAGATCAGTCACAAAAACCCCTCGCTGGAGCCTTCAGACTAATACCCCAGCGGTAAACTTTGGCTATGCCAGAGCTAGTAATCGACCCACAGCTTCTTCCCAAGGATGGCCGCTTCGGATGCGGCCCATCCAGAACTCGGGCCGAGCAGCTCTCCAACTTCGTAAGCTCAGGGGCGACCCTGATGGGTACCTCACACCGCCAAGCTCCAATCAAGGACATGGTTGGCGAGATCCGCGCTGGGCTGCTGGAACTGTTTAAAGCACCTGCCGGTTACGAGGTAATTCTCGGTAACGGTGGATCCACCGCATTTTGGGATGCAGCTGCCTTTTCGCTTGCGCTTAGAAAGGCTCAGGCATTGGTGCACGGCGAGTTTGGTTCGAAATTTGCTTCCGCACTAACAACTCCTTGGCTTCAAGCCCCCACGGTTGTGAAGGCAGAGCCAGGCTCAAGGTCGGAACTCTATCCAGAAGCCGGCGTCGATTTGTATGTCTACCCGCACAACGAGACCTCGACCGGAGTGATTGCTCCGGTGACGAGAATCGCAGGCGATGCTGATGCGCTGATGCTTACCGACGCAACAAGCGCTGCCGGTGGTGTCGACTTCGACCTGGCAGAAACCGATGTTTACTATTTCGCACCGCAGAAGAACTTCGCATCAGATGGTGGGCTCTGGCTAGCGCTGGTCTCCCCCAAAGCAATTGCCCGCATCGAAGAAGTTGCGGCATCTGGGCGCTACATCCCGGAATCCCTCAACCTAAAAGTTGCCCTGGATAACTCGCGACTCAACCAAACTTTGAATACTCCTGCAATTGCAACTTTGTTTTTGCTCAATGACCAAATCAAGTGGATGAACGCTCAGGGCGGGCTCGCCTGGGCAAGCGCTCGCACCAAAGAATCCTCGGATTTGCTCTACGCATGGGCCGATTCGCACCCGCTAGCAACACCTTTTGTTTCAAACCCAGATCACCGCTCTCAAGTGGTTGTCACAATTGACTTTGACCAAGGCGTCGACGCAGCCAGGCTGGCCAAGATTCTTCGCGAGAATGGCGTTGTGGACACCGACCCGTATCGCAAACTAGGGAGAAACCAACTTCGAGTTGCAACCTTTGTTGCAACCGAACCATCGGATGTAAAGGCGCTGATCAACTGCATCGACTTTGTATTGGAGCGAATGCAATGAAGCTGTTCGTGAAGTTTGCAGACCGCAAGGAGTCTCCTGAGCCTGCCCAGGTAAACACCAGAAAGGTTGTGTTACTCGGCACCCTCGGCTGGGTTTTGGTCCTGGCTATCCTCGGCGCGTTTTATCCGGCGCTGGCGGACGCGGGCCTTCTGTGGTGGCTTCACACTGCTCTGGTCGGAATTGCCCTCGGGCTCCTGGGCCTCACCATGATTCCCAAACGCTGAGGTCATATCCCTAATTAGCTCGTCTGCCTCTGCGTCGGTTGCAGCTCGCCCTGATTCGCGCAACTGCTTTCTAAACTCCGCTAAGCGTTCAGCCCAAGGCACCCAGGCTGGGGCCAACAGAGCTCCCTCTCCCGCTAGCAATTGAACCTCGGAAATTGTTGCTTCCTTGCGCTTATCTACCTGAGTGAAGACAACCGACCAGTACCAGTTCTGATAGCCGCGCAGGGCGCAGTCGAACCGTAGCTCGATTGCGTTTTTCTCGACCTCAAATTCACCGAGGTACTCACCAACCGAATTCGGTTCAGCAAGCTCAGCCAAAACCGCTTGCGCGGCGGCCAATTTATCCTTCAAGTTCGTCTGCTACCTTGCGAAGCAGCTGAGCAACCTTGCGCCCGTGAGTTGCCTCTGGGTACTTACCGCGCTTTAGGTTTCCACCGATCTGGTCCAACAGACGGATCAGATCTTCGGTGATGATTGCCAAATCCTCTGCTGGCTTGCGGTTTACCGCGGTCAGGGTTGGCACCTCAATAATGCGAACACTTAGAGCCTGAGCGCCCTTGCGACCGTCGATGATGCCGTATTCGACGCGGGTTCCCTGTCGAATCGTGGAGGTTCCGGCAGGCAGAGCTGATATGTGAAGAAATACCTCACTACCGTCATCGCCCGCAATAAAGCCGAAGCCCTTGTCGTCGTCGAAGAACTTAACTTTGCCGGTTGGCATAGATCACCACTTTCCTTGGAACGGCGATAAGTGTAACCGAAAGGTAAAGTTATGAGATGGCCGAAAGAAACCGCATGCGACTTGAGACCGGTTTGGCATACACCGCGACAGTCCTAATCGCCGTGTCGATCCTCTCGATTTTCGCTACTTTGCTGGCTGCTTTGTTTGCGGCGGAGACGATTCCACCGCTTATTGTGCAGCTCCCACTGATTGGTCTCCCGGTTGGATTTTTTCTAATTATTGTTTTGCTGGTGCTGTCAGTAATCAGGCGCGGCAAAGAGAACCGGAACTAGTTGAGTGACCTACTAGTAATTTCCGAGCTTCTCAAGGCCAAAGGCGCTGAGGGCATAGCCAGATACCTGCTTGGGAATGAACATGTCACCGACCTTCTAGATCTAGCCAAGGCTCTGCTGACAAAGCGCGAACTCGAAAAGCGAATAAGGGCACTCTCGGCAATTGATCTTGAAGGCTTGCGAGCCGGACTGATCAACAACTCACTGAGAGACAATCTCCTCGGTGGCGACAAGGTGTTTGAAGACGCCCGCAGCCTTGCGTTACAACTGCAGCCAATTGAATTGCAGACTCCGGTTGAATCCGGCCACGGTGCCGGACTGAGCGCTTACCAAACCTTACTTGCAATGACCGAGCTTTTATTCAGCTTTGAAAAACGGCTACTCAACCCTGTTAAGGCCGGGCTCAGGGCCCCTGATGCTAGAGAGATTGGCGAGACCCTGAAGCTCTCCGGGCAACAGGTTCAGCTGGTCTATCAGCTGGGCGTGAGCTGCGGATTCATTCACCAGGAAACAGATCGAATTCACGCCACCAAAGCCGGGTTTGACTGGTTGGAGCTTGATAACAAAGAGCGTTGGCTGGAGCTGGCCCAAAAGGTGGTCGACTTTCCGAGCTTGGCGCTGGATGGCAGACCACTTTTGTCGCAGCTGCAGAGCTCCTTTCCGCTGGCCGACCCAAATCAATACCTTTTGCTCAAATACGGAGAGATTCTGGGTCTGACTGAGAATCAAGTACCAACCCCAGAGCTTTCCTCCCTCGATGGGAATTGGATCTCCGGGCAGCTCCCGGAAACCAGTGAGCGATTTGTGGTTCAGGGTGATCTATCGCTGATGACACTTGGCCCAATCTCGGCAAAACTTCATCGACTGCTGGATGTGATTGCTCAGGCCGAGGATCTAGGTTTGGCATCGCGTTTCCGGATTAGCAACCTAACCATTTCGCATGCGCTGGAGTCAGGCATGAGCCTTGAACAAATCCGCGAGGTGCTTTCCAGGAGCATCCAGCCGATTCCGCAACCGGTGGAGTATTTGCTTGCTGAAACCTCAGCGCGATTTGGGTCAATCAAGATTTCCGACCTGGGATCGGGATCGCTGGTGCGCTGTGAAGATCAGATTTTACTGCGCCAGATCCAGGGTGAGCATCTTTTGCGACCGCTGATGCTTCAGGCGAGGGGCGATGGTCTGATTTCTCGGTTAGATGCCGAAATCGTTTACCTCAATCTGCGGTCTTGCGGTTATGCCGCCATCAGGGTTGACGAATCCGATCGAGCCCTAAACCCTAGAGCCACGGCGCTAGAGGTTGAGATTGCGGATAAAAATTATCTTGAGCTAGCTATGGCAATCATGAATCGAGAAGCGGCCGAGCCCTCCGGTGATGATGTCACCAGGCAATTGCAGTTTGCGCTTCGCAACAAACTCAAGGTCTCGGTGCGAGTTAGCTACCCAGATGGCAGCGAGAAAGAGCATCTGATTGAACCGCTTGGATTGGCAGGCGCGAGGGTGCGAGGCAGAGACACCGCAAAGCAAGCAGAGATTACGTTGCCACTGAGTCGAATAACTTCAATCTGGCTCGCATAAGCTAGAGGGATGTCTCTGGGGCCACTGATCGTTCAATCAGACCGCACGGTCTTGCTCGAAACCGACCACCCAAACGCAGATATCGCGAGGCACGAGCTAGCTATTTTTGCTGAGCTCGAGAGAGCACCGGAGCACGTTCATACCTATCGAATCACCAAGCTTGGCCTATGGAATGCTAGGGCTGCCGGGCACGATGCAAGCTTCATATTGGACGTGCTGAATCGTTATTCAAAGTTCCCCGTCCCCCAGGGTGTGGCACAGGAAATCGAAGCCACCATTTCTCGATTTGGTCGCCTCGTAATTTCCAGAGACTCGGAGGGGCTATTACTTCGATCCGACTCGAAAGCGATTCTTGCCGAGGTTGCCTCGACCAGAAAGATTGCTGATCTCCTCGAAGGTGAGATTCAAGACGGCTATCGAATTCGGGATTGGGCCAGAGGCCAGCTGAAGCAGGAGCTACTGAAGCTCGGTTGGCCTGCCGAGGATAATGCTGGTTTCACCCCTGGCACCCCGATGCCAATCGAACTAGTTCAGGGAGACTGGCAGCTAAGGCAATACCAACTTGAAGCTGCCAAGAAATTTGAACTGGGTGGCAACGGTGTGGTGGTGCTGCCCTGCGGCGCTGGAAAGACAATTGTGGGCGCGACTGCCATGTCGATGATCAAGACCAACACCTTGATCTTGGTAACTAACACCGTTTCAGCCAGGCAGTGGCGGGCAGAACTTTTGAAGCGAACCTCACTTCAAGAACAAGACATTGCCGAGTACTCGGGCTCCAGCAAAGAAATAGCACCTGTAACCATCGCCACCTACCAGATATTGACCACCAAACGAAAAGGTGAGCTAGCACACCTCGAGCTGTTGAACGCGAGGGACTGGGGGCTGATTGTCTATGACGAGGTACATCTGCTACCAGCACCAATCTTCAAGATGACAGCCGACCTACAGGCAAGACGCCGACTCGGGTTAACAGCAACTTTGGTTCGCGAGGATGGCCGCGAATCTGATGTCTTCTCTTTGATTGGGCCAAAGCGCTTCGATGCCCCATGGAAAGACATTGAGGCTCAGGGGTATATCGCACCCGCAAAGTGTTTCGAGATTCGCGTGCAATTGCCCGATGAGTCACGCATGAATTACGCAATCGCCGATCAGGACACTCGCTTCCGAATCGCGGCTACAGCAGATGCCAAGATTGCAATTATCAAAGCGCTGCTAGAAAAACACTCCACCGAGCCAACGCTGATCATTGGTCAATATCTCGAGCAAATTGACCAGGTGGCTACTGCACTAAATCTTCCGAAGCTAACTGGTGAAACTCCGGTCACCGAGCGCGAGGAGCTCTTCCAGGCATTCCGCTCGGGCGAGCTAAAGGCACTGGTGGTTTCCAAGGTTGCAAACTTCTCGGTTGACCTTCCAGAGGCTTCCGTGGCTATCCAGATTTCTGGTGCATTTGGTTCTAGGCAAGAAGAAGCTCAGCGTCTTGGGCGACTGCTAAGACCAAAAGAGGACGGACGCAGCGCTAGCTTCTACACGCTGGTAGCAAAGGACACCGTGGAGCAGGATTTTGCTCAGAACCGGCAGCGCTTCTTGGCCGAACAGGGCTACAGCTACGAAATCATCGATTCAGATTTCATCTAGTTCAGACGACTCTCAGGAATCTTCCAGTTAGCGGGCAGATACTTTTGCCATGACCGCACTAAAAGTTCTAGTTGTAGATGATGAGCCAAACATCAGAGACCTGCTCTCTGCCTCCCTGCGCTTCGCAGGTCACCAGGTAATCACCTCGCACAATGGCACCGATGCGGTGGCCAAGATCATTGATAACCAGCCGGATATTGTGCTGCTTGATGTGATGCTCCCAGATGTCTCTGGTTTTGGTGTTACCAAGAAGATTCGCTCTATGGGCATTGAAACACCAATCCTGTTTTTGACCGCTCGTGACGACACCGAGGATAAGGTCACTGGACTAACCGTTGGTGGTGACGACTACGTCACCAAACCATTCAGCCTTGACGAGATTATGGCGCGCATCTCAGCCATCATGCGCAGGACCGGCAAAGATGAGGTGGCAAATTCGGTCATTAAGGTCGGCGAGCTGGAGATGAACGAGGATGCCCACGAAGTAACCGTGAACGGAACGCTGGTTGACCTATCCCCCACCGAGTACCAGCTACTGCGTTACCTTGCGCAAAACCCAAACCGTGTACTAACCAAGGCTCAGATTCTGGATCACGTTTGGGAGTATGACTTCAACGGTGAGATGGGAATTGTTGAGAGCTACGTTTCATACCTGAGAAAGAAACTTGATCCAATCTCATCTGAGCCACTTATCATTACCAAGCGAGGTGTTGGCTACCTTCTCAAGGGGCCAAAGAACTAAATGAAAAAACGGATACTGAAAGCTTGGGAGCACATTTCGCTCCGAGCCAAGCTCACCACTTTGTCGGTGGGATTGATTGGCCTTCTGCTTTCAGTATCGAGCGCGGGCACCGTTGCGCTGCTTAGCACCTACCTGCAGCAAAACACCGACACCTTGTTAGTCACCACCGCAAACTCACTTCGCTCGGAGAATCCAGCTCGACTAGAAGCTCGAGTGGCCCAGGGCGAGCTGACCCTACCCTCGCTGCCCTCGGACTACTACATCGCAATACTGGATAGCGAGGGTAACCAATACCTTGGGCTGGTTAGCTCAGCGGGCAATCGACGGGAAGTTCCCAATTTCTCAACCCTCACACTGCCCGCGGTGATCGCCACCCAGGGCATCCCCTTCGAGGTGGAGGTGGAGCGAGAGGGCTTCCGCGATGACACCTGGAGAGTCGTAGCATTGCCTCTTGATCGAGCCCTTGGCTCGGTGGTGGTTGCCTTGCCCACCAACACCAACAGGCAAATCATTCAGGAGTACGGCGCTATTGGTGGCCGCTTTGGAATCTTTCTGGTTGTGCTCTCAGGACTAAGTATTTGGCTCACTATCACCTCCGCCCTTCGCCCTCTGAAGGAAGTTGAACGTACAGCCGCTTCCGTTAGGAGCGGTAAATTCTCCTCCCGACTCGTAGAGCGCGATGGAAAGACAGAGATTGGCAGGCTCAATCGGGCATTGAACTCGATGCTTGATTCCATCGAGGGTGCTGTGCGCGGCAGAGACAAGACACTTGATCAAATGCGTCGATTTGTATCGGATGCGTCTCACGAATTAAGAACACCCTTGGTTACAGTTCGCGGCTATGCAGAGCTATACCGAATGGGTGCACTCAGCAAGAAAAAGGACGTAGCCGAGGCAATGCAGCGCATTGAGTCTGAGGCCGTGAGAATGACCGGTCTGGTTGAGAGCCTGTTGACCCTGACTCGGATGGACGAGCAGGGAAACCTCAAGACCCAGATTGCCGACCTAGCCACCCAATGCTCCTTGGCAATCAAGGATGCCGAAGTGGCTCACCCCGGCCTGACCTTTAAGTATTCGGGACCTGCCTCACTAAAGCTGGAGTTTGACCCCGATCGAATCAAGCAGGTTTTGACCAACCTGATAACCAACGCCTCAAGATTTGCACCCCAGAAGTCTGAGATCACCTTGGAGCTCACCTCTGATTCAACTGGCGCAACGATAAAAGTTATCGACCACGGCGAGGGAATTCCCGAAGCACTTCGGGTTCAGATTTTTGAGCGCTTCTACCGCGCAGATAACTCACGTAATCGCGACACCGGTGGCTCGGGACTTGGGCTTGCAATTGCTAAATCCATTGTCGAGGCACACCATGGGAAAATCTGGGCTTCAGAGACACCTGGCGGAGGCGCAACTTTCACTTTCACGCTGCCTTCCACAGCGAAGTCAGACACCTAGTAATCCACAGCTTCCAAGCAATCACGATTTCAGAGTTTGCCGATTGGGCAGGATTTGGGCATGACATTCTTCACAGTAGATAGCGAGCGGATTCACGCAGCTAATTCAACGATTCAGGCCACAATTCAAAGACTTCAGTCCGAGGTGACAAGCCTTCATGGGCAACTGGGTAGCCTGCAAGAAAGCTGGCAGGGCGCCGCGGCAGCTAGCTTTCAAGAGCTAATTATGAGGTGGCGAACATCGGCTGATGCCCTTGAGCAAAGCCTCGGGCAGATTGGTCAAGCTCTAGGCATGGCGGCGACTCAGTATCAGGAAATCGAGCAAGCCAACCAGAGGCTGTTCCTTTAAAGCACAAAGCCGGGGCCATTGCCCCGGCTTTGTCTTTGACTTTCTTAGAAGTCCATTCCTGCACCTGCGTCTGCAGCAGGAGCTGCAGCAGGCTCTGGGCGCTCAGCCACAACAGCCTCGGTGGTTAGGAATAGTCCCGCAATGGATGCGGCGTTCTGCAGTGCAGAGCGAGTCACCTTCACTGGGTCGTTAATTCCAGCCTTGAGCATGTCAACATACTCACCAGTGGCAGCGTTTAGACCCTGACCGTCTGGAAGGTTTGACACCTTTTCAGCCACTACGCCTGGCTCTAGACCTGCGTTGATGGCGATCTGCTTTAGCGGAGCTGAGATTGCCACCTTAACGATGTTTGCACCGGTTGCCTCGTCACCCGAGAGCTTGAGGTCGTTGAAAGCAACCTTGCCAGCCTGGAGCAGTGCTACACCACCACCGGCGACGATTCCCTCCTCAACAGCAGCCTTGGCGTTGCGGACTGCGTCCTCAATGCGGTGCTTGCGCT
>JACCDY011299445.1_pt1 | contig 11026 bp, 4 predicted proteins | sample 7446391 | NCBI WGS metagenome assembly JACCDY01 (sample SAMN15323451, study PRJNA562643) | freshwater metagenome | isolation source: river surface water | place: USA:Blue River Watershed | collected 2017-08-18
CCAACTGCAGTTCGTAATGCATCTGTAGTTGAGTCAGAAAGCTCTACATCTAGTACTGCGTCCATCTGCTGGTCTGTAAAACCCATCAGCTGCACCGTTGTAAAATCAGCTAGCTTACCTGAATTATCTACAAGCACCTCTGGTGCCAGTGAAGCCACCTGCGAACCCTTCATTGTTTTAAGTGCATTCGAACTAAGACCATTGAATGTATTAGATGATATACTCAGTGAATCGGGCAGAGTCGAAAAATCGGTTATAGTACTAGCCTCTTCAATGTACATGACACTTGCTCCATATACGCCCTGATTCATCGCGTATACAATATATACGTCAGCGGGATTAGTAAATGCAACTGTTTCAACAATACTAATGGGTTGCGCGTTTAAATCTATTGTAATCATCCCATCATTCGACGGCGTAACCGCATACCATTTGTAGCCGGTAACAGTCCCTGTCGCACCCAAAACCCGTAGTAATTCAACACCACTTTCGATTACTTTCACAATTCGGAGAACGCCGCCAGGTGCAGGGAAATTGGGTGTGGCAGATACTACAGCGGGGTCAGAAAACCCAACACCGGTACCATCCAGAGGATATGCGACTACAGAGAAGTTGTAGGTCAGCCCATTCACCAGGCCGGTAATGGGATAGCCGTTACCTGGTGCACCTGGATTGGCATATACGGTAAATGGGCCAGGCAGTGTAAGTGATTGCTCATCGTCACCATTTTTTGTTTCTCCGCCACTACCATCTCCACCACCATCTCCAATAGGAGGGAAACCATCGCCGCCGCCAATAGGAGGGGGGGCACCGCCACCGACACCAGCAAGCCCCACCGTAATCTTATAGAAATCAGCACTTTCAACTTCTGCCCATGAAAGGTCCACTCTAGAATCAAATGGTATAGCAGTTATTGTGCCCATTACAAGTACATTATCCGTAGGTATTACAGGTGTAACAAATGTAGAGGTCTTATATGTGACAGGGATACTATCAATCAACCGCGTGCGATTTGCAGTAATGGTTATAGTATACCGCGTGCCATTTGCGAGGTCAGTGAACTCATATGGGGATGTTACATTTTGCACAGGCGTAATTCCACTCCCATCAGTATTATAACTAATATCATACGTTAGTCCAAAAATCTCATACCAGCTTACTAGTGCTTTTCCATTACCAACACGCACTGTAATCAAATCGGTATCGGCCGGCATGGTAAACATAAAGAGTTGAGCATTATTATAATCCGGGCCAGGTTTCACGACAACGGTGTACGTCTCGTCTGCAGCCTCTAATCCAATAATGGTGAACTGTATTCTATCTTCATCATATGTGAATTCTGTTTGGTTAAATACACCTACCTCCCCTTCACTACCGATGATTACAATATCGTCAATCGTTGTGGGTAGTGGCATGTCACCCATAGCCGTAATGATACCCGTTACACTATCCTTTGTGCCAGGATCTGTAGTATTAATCGTAGTAGAGACTGACCACTTCTGTTTCATTTCAATTGTAATAGGGTCAGATTCAATATAGTCAGTCGCTGTGAGACGCACAGTAAAGCTTCTATTAGGAGTTAAACCGGCAATACCAAAATATGTATTATTATTTACGAGCGTAATAAAATCATCAGTCGACAGAGGTTGATTCTCACTATCAAGAATACTGTGGATAGATACAGTTTCAAGGTCTGTCACATTAACCGAAAACATCGCGACAGATGGGCGCGACTCGGTCAGGACATAGGTCGCCACTACTTTCGTGCCCATTATACTAAGGCAACATATTTTTAACGGACCGCTGGCAGGGATACATATATTCTGTATAATGGATAGCTAGTAAAGTTGACCCCCGCAGGCCGGTCTAAAGCCGACTCAGTCATACGACAGAATAGCCGACATGCAGACAGCTAGTGATGAGGAAAACCCCATGTACGTTATCAAGCGTAACGGTTCTAAAGAACCAGTTAGCTTCGACAAGGTTCTTGAGCGCATCCGTCGGGCAGCCCGCGGTCTCTCCGTAAACTACACACGCTTGGCCCAGCTCGTCCTCGCCGAGATTCATGACGGGGTCCACACATCAGAGCTCGATGAACTCGCCGCGCGCTTGGCGGTTTCCTACATGACCACGAACCCCGGCTGGGGCACTCTGGCCGCGCAGATTATCATCAGTAACTGTCAGCGGTCGGCACCCAAGCGCTTCAGTGATGCTGCTGCCCAGCTCACAACCTCTCTGCATCCAGATGTCACCGCTTTCATCGATGCCAACAAGGATGCTCTGGATGCGATGGTCAATCCCGCCAACGATTTTCTTCTGGACTACTTCGGATTCAAGACACTGGAGCGTGCCTATCTTCTCCGCGACACCAACAAGCGCATCCTGGAGACGCCCCAGTACATGTGGCTTCGCGTGGCCATCGGTATCCATTACCGGTATCAGTTTCATGATGCGCTGACCCGAATCCAGGAGACATACGAGCTGATGTCGGCCAAGGCGTTCACGCATGCAACCCCCACACTCTTCAATGCGGGCACTCCACGCCCTCAGCTTTCCTCCTGCTTCCTCATCGCGATGAAGGACGACAGTGTCGATGGCATCTTTGACACGCTGAAGCAGTGCGCCAATATCTCCAAGTATGCCGGTGGTATCGGGCTCCATGTGCATAACATTCGTGCATCTGGCACGCGTATCGCTGGTACAAACGGCACCTCTGATGGCATCATGCCCATGCTCCGTGTCTTCAATAACACCGCTCGCTACATCAACCAGGGCGGGCGTCGCAACGGTTCCTTCGCCGTCTACCTGGAGCCCTGGCACGCGGACATCCAGGCGTTTCTCAAGATGAAGTCCAACACAGGTTCAGAGGAGGAGCGTGCCCGTGACCTCTTCTACGCCCTGTGGGTACCGGACCTCTTCATGAAGCGCGTGGAGGCCGGTGGTGACTGGAGTCTATTCTGCCCACACGAGGCCCCTGGACTCGCCGATGCAGTTGGACCCGCGTTTGAGGAGCTGTACACCAGGTATGAAGCAGAAGGCAAGGCGAAGCGCTCAGTGCCAGCACAGAAGCTCTGGTCCGAGATTCTTGTCAGTCAGATTGAGACGGGCACTCCATACCTTCTGTATAAGGACGCGGCCAACCTCAAGTCTAACCAGAAGAATCTTGGTACGATTAAGTCTTCCAACCTTTGCGTTGCACCAGAGACGCTAATTTACACAGATAAGGGAGAGTTTCCCATCTGCACTCTAGTAGACAAAGAGGTAAATGTGTGGAATGGTGATAAATGGTCACCCACTATTGTGCGTAAGACCGGTACAGGACAGAAACTAGTTACGGTAGTTGTGAAGGACAACTGCTATAAGTTTGCTGGGTATGAGTATATGACAGATAGTGAGGAAACTGCTACCTGGACTGACATGCGTACAATCACCTGCACCCCTTATCATAAGTTTATTCTTAGAAGCGAGAAGCCTATCAATGAAGCTCCTAGAGTTGATGCCTCTGAGCTGAAAGTAGGGCAATATCTCTACAAATGGAGCGATTGGGAGGCAGCTACTTCAGAAGACACAATATATCATAATCCGCAGGTTGTGTCCATAATTGATACTGGCCGTGTGGATGACACCTACTGTTTCACAGAGCAGGATAATCACGCCGGTGTCTTTAATGGTATCCTGACGGGTCAGTGTGCGGAAATCATTGAGTACAGTGACAAGCATGAGACAGCCGTCTGCAACCTGGCCTCCCTGGCTCTCCCATACTTTGTGGAGCAAACCCCCAAGGGCCCAGTCTTTAACTTTGATAAGCTCCGCGCCGTGACCGCCGTTGTTGTGCGCAATCTGAACCGTGTCATTGACGTGAACTTCTATCCCACGCCCGAAACCGAACTTTCTAACATGCGTCATCGCCCCATTGGCCTCGGTGTCCAGGGCCTGGCGGATGTGTTCGCCCAACTCGGTCTAGCATGGGAGACTCCTGAAGCCGCTGCACTGAACCGCGAAATATTCGAGAATATCTACTATGCCGCCATCGAGCAGTCGCACATTGAGGCACTTCAAAAGGGCCCATACGAAACCTTCGATGGCAGTCCTGCCTCCATGGGCATCCTCCAGCCGGACCTCTGGTCTTCCCCACCAACCGCAACAGCCGGCTATCTGGACTGGACCGCCCTCCGTAACAAGGTAGAGCGTGACGGCATTCGCAATAGCCTTGTGACAGCGCTGATGCCCACTGCCTCTACGAGCCAAATCCTAGGTTATAACGAGGCCATGGAGCCCTTCACCTCTAACATCTACGCACGTCGCACCCTGGCCGGCGAATTCACCATCGTCAACAAGTATCTCGTGTCAGACCTCATGGCCGCTGGTCTCTGGAACCCCGAACTCAAGGAGCGCATCATCGCCGCCAACGGCTCAGTCCAAGGAATTCAGGAAATTCCCCAGCCCATCAAGGACCGCTACAAGACGGTGTGGGAAATCAAACAGAAGACGCTGATTGACATGGCTAGTGATCGAGGTGCGTTCATCTGTCAGTCGCAGAGTCTGAATCTGTTCGTCCAGGACCCCACGATTGCCAAGCTCTCATCTATGCATTTCTATGCCTGGAAGAAGGGCCTCAAGACGGGTGTATATTATCTCCGCACCAAATCGGCTGTGCAGGCCATCAAGTTCACGGTGGACCCGACAGTTATGAAGCAGCAGCAGAACCAGGCTACAAAAAGCAATGAAAAGGAACCGCAAGAGTGTCTGCTTTGCTCGGCCTGATTCAATAGGTAGAATGTCTGTCCATTTCAGAGCATATGTCATCGGACATTCAGAGAAAACTGGCGAATATACAATGGAAGGTACTACATGAGTACCGTGATAAATTGATTGCAAATCAATATACCGCTAACCCTATTTTGGCAAATGCAGATGTACAGTCGCTAGAGGCGAAACTTGCACGTGTCGGTAGCATCCCGGCAATAACAGAAGATATAAATCTATTAATATCACTTATTCGAGAACAATCAACCCCGATACCAGCCTCATCAGAACGGGCCCCCGTCCTATTAGAAGAGAGACACAGCGATAATCCGTGTGGTACCCTCTATGACCCGTGTACACGTGAACCCCTAGTAGATTTCCGTGCACTCGAATTGCGAGTGAACGAACTGCGCAGGGCAAATGATGTTACACCAACCGGACTCTATGGTCTTACAAATACAACCACCAATTACGACTTTCTTTTTGGCCCTTTCCTGGATAAATCAATCACACTGGACGATTTTGTATCATTCAAACTGGGTACAGGTGGACAGCAGGGGTCCGATATGTACGAAGTGCTGTCGCGACTCTTTGTATTCTTTGGTGGTGTACCAGGGGTTAACCCGCAGCAGGGCGGCAATTTCAGCTTCAAACAGAAAATAGAGGATGTAGCGGCTCCCGTATTTGCGAGCCCAAATGCAGCGTTCATGAATATGACCTGTAAAGCTACATCCAAATCCGGTGTTAGCGATATCACGCTTGTGCGCACTGCTGCTGGTAGCACACCAATGGCATCCCCATACTGTGAATCTGCGTGTGCAACAGGTCCAGCAGAACGCGACATCCAGACATACCTCATGAGTGTGAAGTGGTACAGAAAAGAGCGCAGTGCGGAGCATTATGACTTAGAGAAGTTGAAGGCAACCGCAGATGCAATTCTAACACCAGAACAGCTTCCATATGATATCATCGTATTTCTGAAGAGTAAACGTGAATTTGAACGCGCACATCAACGCGCATATCGTCAGTATATTCGCCATATAGGTCGCACATTTTTCGGATGGGAGGAGGATGTAAGGCCATTCCTACAGGATATTCGTCGCCAGATTTTCGAAGAGGCTGAGCGACGCGCGGTTACACCGGCCACCGTCTTAGAGGAACAATACTTTCAAGCTGGTGCAAAGCCTGTGCTGAACCTACAGCTGCATCAAGAGATTATTACAGAAGCGGTCTGTAACGCTCTGGCTACAAATAGGGATAATCGCTATCTTGTTGGTGTTCTTCCCCGTGGTGGAAAGACTTATATTGCTGGTGGAATCATTCGCGAATATATGAGGCGCACCGAATCACGTTCACTAAATATTCTATGGCTCACGGCTGCTCCAACAGAGACGTTGAGTCAGGTAGGCCGCGATTTGATTGCACGGTTTCGAGATTTTGCGGATTTCGAGTTCATAAATGTTCGCGATACACCAATTCTGAAGAAAACTAAACCGTATTCCTTTTTCTTCTGTTCAACGCAGATACTTACAGCAAAGGCTGGCCCCGAAGGGCGCAAGCGCACATATCTGAATACACTGTTAAAGGACGCGAGTTCGCTGGGCCTTATCTTCTTCGACGAAGCACACAAAACTGGGACGGGTGTGAAAACACGCGAGGAGATTGACCTTATATTTGAAGCATATCAGGAGGTAAATATTCCGTTCATATTTCTCACAGCAACATACTATAACATCCTATTTGACTACAAAATATTAATGGATAACACATTCATATGGGACTATACTGATGTTCTTAAGACACGTGGGCTCGCTACAGAATCGGAAAAGGATGCAGCCATTGCAAATCTTGAAACACGTTTCCGCAGCAAAGAACTGGTTCAGGGTATTATAGAACGCCGAATCACAAATGGGGAAACCCTGGTCGCCATGGGCACACCATATCTAAATTTCCCAGACCTCTATTTTATATCTGCCGATTTTCAGGATGAGGCATTAGAACGTTTCGGCGCGCAGAATGTGTACCGACCCGATGCCGGATTTAACATGAAGTCACTGTTTGCAATACGTGACACCGCTACTCTTGCTGACATACGCACCACAGATGGGCGCATACGAGCTGATGCGTACAAGGCATTCGCAAATCTAGTAAATCCGCGGAATATTGTCAGTCTATTAACACCGGCAGCTGTGGGGTTTGCAGATGATGAGGAAGGTGGTGAACCCCTTGCAAAGGCGGCCGGTGTGCCTCTGGAACCATCCATCTTAGGCCGTATCGGTGCAATGAGCGCAGATGCCAAGAGTCGCTTCCGTATAGATGAATCCCCCACTTTACTAATGTTCATGCCAGTAGGTGGCGACGGTTCCAATATATATTTCACCCTGTGTGCATGGGCATCACTTCTAATGGCACATCCATGGTGGGCCGCACGGTATGAAGTTGCATGTGTCGTGGATTCACCTGCATCAGTAGAAGGGGGAGACGCTCCGGCCGCAAATGCAATTCGTGTTCTGAGCGCAGACCCAAAAGCAGAAATTCTGGCATTAGAGCGGAGATTGCATTGCCCAACAGATGGGCAGCGACCCAAGGGTCTCATCGTACTAGCAGGACAGAAACTGAGTATGGGTGTAAGTCTTCCATGTACTGATGTCGTATTTCTATTTAATGATTCCAAGTCACCCGATGATATTGTACAAAAAATGTACAGGGCACTTACGCCAAGTATTGATAAAAAAGCCGCGTTCGTGGTTGACCTGAATCCGGTTCGTAGTTTGGCAGCAGTGTACGGTTACACGCGCGCAGCCAGTGGAGAGTCCATGACGCAATCATCAATCCTGGATATTCTCTACGATACATATTCATGGGATGCCGATTACTTCGATGTTAGTCTTTCTAAAGGTGCGGATTCACGCCCGCAAACATTCCAAGGGCGACTCCGGCAACTATTTGAGAATGCGGAGAAAGACCCTGCCTATCGCATCCAAGAAGATTTCGGTGGTATAGACCGTACTGCGGGGCAAAATATAAAGACATTTGTAACTGACGACAGGTTATTGCGTGTTGTAACAGAGTATTTCTCCGAACGTCGCGTTGCCGGTGGCGGATTTAAGTTAGAGCTGCACGATGGTGCAAAGGCATCGTTGAAAAGTGGCCAGCTTGTAATACGGACTGCTCCAGAAGAGACAGCGACTGCTGCGGCTGGCGGTGGCGGTGGCGAGCCTCCACCAGAAGAGATTATCATAGAGAACTTTGTAGAAAGCGTAAAGGACTTCGTGAAGTATCTAGCGATAACGACAACTGCTGGTACACTAGAGGAGGCTGTGGAACAATACGTAAGAGATGCCGCGCTGCAACATAATGTCAATGATCTAATGGTATCACGAGGAGTCATAACACGCGCCGACCCCCGGATTGTTGAAGTATTTGTTCTAACTGTACGTGAATTGTCCAAGCATAGTAGAGGGCTGATGCGTATGTATGGGGACACAAAATCGCAGATTGACGAACCAAGTATACGTAAGAATGCAGTGTTAAAACTTATACATCAACGTTTAACCCCACGTAAGAAACAAAAGGAAGAAAAGGGAGAAGTATTCACACCAATTGAACTGGTTGAAGACATGCTCTCACATTTGCCGGCATCTATATGGAAGAATCCTGAACTCAAGTGGCTAGATCCTGCCAATGGTATAGGTAACTTTCCAGTAATGGCTTTCTACAGGCTAAATGAAGGGTTACGTGATGTAATCCCCAATGAAAAGACTCGCAAGAAACATATTATCGAGAATATGCTCTATATGACAGAATTACAAAGTAGTAATTCGCGCATTGCACGAAATATTTTCAGTAAACTCTGCGAAGGGTGTGAACCAAATATCTGGACAACAAACTCTTTAGAACTATCGCCTACAACCTTGAAGGCTCATGGGTGGCCTGAGAATTTTGATGTTATTATGGGGAATCCTCCATTTAATGCAGGTGGTATATTGAAGGGGGGCGGTACATTATGGCCTAAATTTGTGAAATTAGCATTCACACTTGTCGCACCAAATGGTTACATTACATTTATCCATCCTCCAGGTTGGCGCAAGTTTTATGATGCAGAAGATAGAGATAACCAAGGGAAACTTTTGTATATGATAAGAGAGAAGGGGTGGAATTTAGACTATATTAATATAAGTGATGCACCACCGAAACATTTCCCTATCGTGGATTATTATGTAATACATGCCAAACATACAAACAATCCTACTAAGTATGACTCATTATTCATGAATATTAAGAGCTCAGGTACAGCTGTAATAGATTATCCCTTTATCCCTAACATGTTGAATGATACAACAATTAGTATTTTGAAGAAGTTATTTGATGCCAAGGGTGAGCCTATAAATATTATTCGCAATCAAAGTTTCCAGCCATCAAAATTAGACGAAGGCAAATCAGGAATACCTCATTATCATTTCACAGATAAAAGTGGGAATAAACATATATATAATAAACAATATTCAACTATACCAGAATATATAAATAAAGATAAGGTTTTATTAACATTTAGCAATGGCCATGAAAAGGGAAGGTTATTTGCATTTTATAGTGATGAAAACTATGGGACTACAGGAAGCAGTATGTATATGTTTACAACATCAAGGGCGCAGGGTAATAAATTAGTCCAGTTTTTTAACTCAGATATAATAACATTCCTAATGAAAATCACCCAGTATTCTGCATCACCGAACCACAAAAATGAGTTTAAGATATTAAATCAACTTCAAGTTCCAGATTCGATTGATGATTATCATCTTACTGCAGAAGAGAAGAGACTGATTGCACAGGTTGTTGGTGCACCAGATAATACAGTTCAGGGTGGTGGTTCCCGTTCACAGCGTAAAACGCGCAAAATCCGCCGTGTGCTGTAAAGGTGAATGACGGCCTGCTTTCTGTACAAGCTTATACAGAAATAGTGAATGAGTATCCCTTCCCAGATTCTATTTACATTCCATGACGGAAGCAAGATGTATTCAGTCAGTGCACGCTGGCTATCTTCCATTGAAGTATGGGAAGGTAACCGCGTCCTTGACCCAGACCATGTAACCGCAATTCGCACTACCACAGCAAAGGCAGAAGACATACAAGGCCCCTTTGCTGTTGTAGAATATAAGGAAGATGGTACCGAAAAACCGATACGCCGTCTGATTGACGGGCAGCACCGCCAGGCAGTTCTCCGTGAGCACTTTGTGACCGAACCGGCCGCAGATTTTCCCGTACTTGTTCGCCGCTATTGGATCGCAGACCACGATGCAGCCGTGCGCCTCTTTGAGCAGATAAACCGTGTAAAGTCCATCGAATATAAGACGAGCCCCGTGGCTCGGTTACACGCATTTGTTGATGCGCTGCGCAAGGAGTTTGTCAGCGAAGCCAAGAAAGCTACATCCGTTGTACTTATTCGAAATGGCTGCAATCGCCCTTATCTTAGCATTGAGAATCTGTCAGCTGCCATCAAACACTATAAACTGCACGAACGTGCGGATATTACTAGCGCTGATATGCTTGAGCGTGCACACAAGATGAATAGTCAATATGCAGCCGACCCCACGCGCATACCTGGACGTTTCACGCATTCTATGCTAGAGCGAGCAACCGAACTGGGGTTCTATCTTGGCCTAGATCCATCATGCACATGGTTGGCGGGACTCAGTTTATCAGCATGAAAGCTCAGAAGGAGACTAACAAAGAGCCACATGGCTTTCTGCTTTCCAGTATAGATAGAATAATTAGGCGCCTCTCAGTTAAAAGGGGGCTAGCCCTCCTGTGTAACTGAATGTTGTGCGGGAATATCTTTTAGGACAGTTCATACAATTGCAATCTGGAACCAGTCCTGCTGCATGCTTTCTATAATAGGATGGTACGTTCTTAAGATGTTTTTTACATGTGCCGCGCCATCCATGTTTGTAAGGCGCCAGCCCCATTTCTTTACGACAACAGTTGCAATCTATATCGGCATTTTTTGAGTCGTTCTCATGTTCTGTTAACTCATCCATAATAGCAGCGGGTTGCATACTACCATCGACTGCATCTAGCTGTTGATCGTCATTGCGTTCATTTTCTGCCACTACTACATCTAGCGGTTGATCAGCAGGGTGGTCTTTTTTTCCTCCTATTACATTACCCATTGTAGCATTGTACAGTACATACACGTTTAAGTGGTTTCAAGCTGCTGTAAAAGCAGCAACTCTATTACAAATACTTGTCAGAAAAATAGCCTATGCAATGGCTGTTGGGG
>JACCDY011469924.1_pt1 | contig 11023 bp, 13 predicted proteins | sample 7446391 | NCBI WGS metagenome assembly JACCDY01 (sample SAMN15323451, study PRJNA562643) | freshwater metagenome | isolation source: river surface water | place: USA:Blue River Watershed | collected 2017-08-18
CTGTTTCCGTTAGACCAAATACTGTCTTGTAAAAACTAACCATCTTCTCCACATCAGTCACATAAATTCCAAAGTGTGAAGGCGTTGGCCGAGTAACTTTCAACATGTTTATCTCCAGAAGTTAATGAGTTTCTTTATTCCATAAGGCCAAGGCCTTCAATGCATTTTTCTGTGTACTTAGTACATGCTCTTGATGAAGGTGGCACGCGGTTTCGATATCCCGCTTAAGTACAGCACGCATGAGCAACTTATGCTCTTCACTCTTTCTCTTCACCACAGTTCTATAGCGTGCAGAGATGTGGCGATAACGTTCAGCTTGATCAAACAAACTTCGGCTGCTAGAAACAAGACGCTCAGAATCACAAGCACTAATCAAGGCGGCATGAAATGACTTGTGCAGTTCACTCCACTCAGGATCCAGTACGACTGGGCCTTCAGGCAAACGAACCTCGACTTTTTCTAGCAAGTGGAAGCTAGCGACCACTTGAGCCTCCCAGCCATCCGTACCATTTTTCATTGACTCTTCTAGCGCTGGCAAATCAACGAGTAAGCGCATACGTGTGATATCACGCAGATCATTCTCGGAAACAGATGCAACACGAAAGCCTCGTCGATCGTCAGCTCGTACTAACCCTTCTTCTGAGAGCCGATTCAAGGCCTCTCTCAATGGGCTAGAGGACAGGCCGTAAGCATGTTGAAGCTCTTCAACTTTTAGCTTCGTCCCGGGAAGAAATGACAACGACAAGACATCATGCCTAAGCGATGTCAATGCTTGCTCAATTGCAGTAGGTTTTACATTTTTATCCATGGATTGTATTTTATGCATAATTTACAAATCACGCACTTAGTGGATTACCCTGCTTTACATTCATATTTAGCTTCATTGAGACCACGCACAAGTCCCCGAGCCTAGAGCTGGGGGCGGAATTTGTGCCGTCATACGGCTGCCATCCATCAAAATTGGATTGGCAACCATTGGGGGCACTAAACTATCGTCTGCTTCGAGCAACATACCTCGATCCTTGGCATGAGGGTGTTGCATGACCTGTTGCACATCCAAAATCGGAGAACATGGGACGCTAGATTCGTCTAAAAGGTTTTGCCATTCAATCGTGGTTCGCTCCAACATCCAGGACTCAAGTAAAGCTACAAGTGCATTTCGATTTTTAACGCGACTTGGATTTGTTTTATACAAATCATTTGCCGCAACATCTGGATGACCACTAACTCGACAAAAGCGCTCGAATTGACCATCATTTCCAATAGCTAGCACCATGTGACCGTCACGCGTCGCAAACACCTGATACGGCACGATATTTGGATGCGCATTACCCATTCGTGTGGGGTGGGTTCCCCCAACTAACTCATTGCTTGCCTGGTTCGCCAACATGGCTACTTGAACATCAAATAGAGATGCATCTATGTAACGACCCCGACCTGTTGTATTTCGCTCACATAGCGCGGCAAGAATCGCTGTGGTTGCGTAAACGCCTGTCATCAGATCGGTTACCGCAACACCAACCTTCTGAGGCTCACCGCCCTTCTCCCCAGTGATGCTCATGAGACCAGCTTCTGCCTGAATAGCAAAGTCATAACCGGCTTTTTGCGAAAGTGGTCCGCTCTGCCCATACCCAGTAATTGAGCAGTAAATCAGTCGAGGATTAATGGTCTGCAAAGTTGGCGCATCTAAGCCGTACTTGGCAAGTTGACCTACTTTGTAGTTCTCTATCAATACATCTGCATCGATAACCAGTTGTCGAATTTGACTTGCACCAGCAGCACTAGAAAGATCTATAGCAACAGATCGCTTCCCTCGATTGGCACACAAGAAATAAGCTGCAACTTTGTCTTCTCCTTCACCCCACCAAGGTGGGCCCCAAGTACGCGTGTCATCGCCAACACCAGGACGCTCAACTTTAATGACCTCAGCACCGTAATCAGCCAACATCTGTCCCGCCCACGGTCCAGCTAGAACTCTAGACAAATCCAAAACCTTCACCCCCGCTAAGGGTCTAGGCATTGAAGATTGCGAAACTGATGTCATGATTTAACCTGAACCTTAGTTAGAAAACGCCGCAATCCCTGTGATGGCACGCCCCAGGATCAGCGCATGCACATCGTGCGTGCCTTCGTAGGTGTTGACCACCTCAAGGTTGACCAAGTGACGTGCCACACCAAATTCATCCGAAATGCCGTTGCCGCCCATCATGTCGCGGGCCATACGTGCAATGTCCAAAGCCTTGCCGCAGCTGTTGCGCTTGAGAATCGACGTGATGTCGACCGACGCCGTGCCCTCGTCTTTCATCCGGCCCAAACGCAAGCAACCTTGCAAGCCCAAAGAGATCTCGGTCATCATGTCAGCCAACTTCTTTTGAATCAGCTGGTTGGCTGCCAATGGACGGCCAAACTGTTGACGGTCCATCACGTATTGGCGTGAACGGTGGAAGCAATCTTCAGCCGCACCCAATGCACCCCAAGCAATGCCATAGCGCGCACAGTTCAAACACGTGAACGGGCCTTTGAGTCCGCGCACATCAGGGAAGGCGTTTTCTTCTGGCACAAACACCTCGTCCATCACGATCTCGCCGGTGATGGAGGCACGCAAACCCACCTTGCCGTGAATGGCAGGGGCAGTCAAACCCTTCCAGCCATTTTCCAAAATAAAGCCGCGAATCGCGCCTGAATCATCTTTGGCCCACACCACAAACACATCGGCAATGGGGCTATTGGTGATCCACATCTTGGCACCTGAGAGCGAATAACCACCCGCTACCTTTTTTGCACGTGTGATCATGCTGCCCGGGTCTGAGCCATAGTTAGGTTCAGTCAAACCAAAGCAACCAATCCACTCGCCTGTGGCGAGCTTAGGCAAGTACTTTTGCTTTTGGGCTTCAGAGCCAAACTCATTGATCGGCACCATCACCAAAGACGATTGCACGCTCATCATGGAGCGGTAACCCGAGTCAACACGTTCCACCTCACGCGCCACGAGGCCATAGCAAACGTAGTTCAAACCTGAGCCACCATAGGCCTCTGGGATAGTTGGACCCAACAAACCCAACTCGCCCATTTCACGAAAAATCGATGCATCCGGTTTTTCGTTACGAAATGCCTCTAAAACTCTTGGAGCCAATCGTTCCTGACAATAAGCAGCAGCAGCCTCTTTGACTTGGCGCTCATCGTCGCTCAATTGCAGGTCAAGCATGAATGGATCAGACCAAGAAAAATTACTGTTTGCGCTCATTTCAAACTTTCAATCTGATGAAGGATGAGCAAATATTATTTTTACAGCCAAAATTTTTCAAACGAATATTTCTCACTCAGATATGATTATTTGTAATATCTGAACTAAATTTCAAATGCTCAAATGCGTCGCAAACTACCATCAACACAAGCATTAATCTGCTTCGAAGCCGCAGCCAAACATTCCAGCTTTACTAAAGCAGGACAAGAACTCTCCTTGACACAAGGCGCGGTCTCAAGACAAGTCTCATCGCTAGAAGACATGCTCGGTGTGACTTTATTCAAACGTGACCAACATGGCATGCAGCTCACACAAGCTGGTGAAAGCTATTTCAAAAAAATTTCCAATCGCCTAACAGGTCTCGAGCGAGATACGCTCGACATCATGGGAGGCAATAGCCTAGGGAACAACTTAACAATCGCTGCCGTTCCAACTTTTGCATCAAGATGGCTGATTCCAAGACTACCTTCATTCTTCAAGGTGCACCCGAATACTCACATTCACATAGAAACCAGAACTAAAGCCTTTATGTTCAATGATTCAGGAATGGACGCTGCTATTTATGCAGGAACACCAAAACAAGTGTCTCAATGGGCAGGAACCGAGTACACAAAGTTATTTGATGAAGAAGTGATTCCAGTTTGCAGCCCCTCATTGCTCAAGCGGAATCAAAAACTCACTCCAGAGCAAATTTCTCATATGCCACTTTTACAGCAATCCACGCGACCAGAAGCTTGGAGACAATGGTTCAACAATCAAGGGCTAGATCCCTCTCAGTCAATGGCAGGCCCCAGATATGAGCAATACTCAATGCAGGTTGCAGCTGCCAAATGTGGATTAGGCATATCACTTATGCCGACAGTCCTAGTATCGAATGAACTCACTATCGGTGATCTTGTAGTAGCTTGCAACCGTCCCTTATCTGGATTGAGGGCTTACTATTTCATTCAGCCACTTTCAGATGATCGGCTAGAAATTTCAGAGAACTTTAAAGAATGGCTAGTTCAAAAAGCTTTAGCTGCCCTTGTGTGAATCACATATGGGTTTGGCAGTTCGAAGCCGAGGGTCACAACCGCTTCACCAAGAGCAATCGGCGAATGTCGGCGGCAATACTGCTCGAGTTCTGGCCCGTCTGCAGTGTGAATGGCCCCGGCCACACCTGATCCAAAGCGAAGATTTGCGTTGGCCGAATTAACCAGGGCATCGACATCCGGTTGCTGGACGATGTTGCCAATGACGATTTCAATCTGCATGAAGTTCAAATACCTTAAAAATCGTCCAAGTCATTTCTGGATTTTTTGGAGCCGATCTCAAAGTCGTCGCTCGGGTTGTTGAAAACAGCACCAATCCCAGTGACTGTGCTGCCCATTCTGGTACTGCCGTCAGAGCTAAAACTTCCCATTTGGGTAAAGACCGAACCGTCGCTGCCCACAGTTGTATTCCCCATTCGGTTGTAAACCGTTCCTTCAGAGGAAATTGACGTTGTATCAGACACCTTCTGAATTGACTCGCCCGAGTCTGAATACGCCCACTTGCCCAGTATTTGCCAGAAAGACATACATGCTCCTTGTTCCAGATGATGAGCATCATTAGAGCCAAGTACAGGCTCATGCCATGAGCTCTTCAAGCACTACCCTACAACTACTCCCTGCCAATGTTTGGGTAGCCTCAACAGTGAAGTCTTCTGATCGGTCACGTGCAATGCGCGAAATTGCTGTTGAACTTGCTCACGTGGGCAGAAATCCTCCGCACCTGTTAGATGCACACCGAATTACGATTGGAATTCAGCATCGCGGGCTTGAGGCGGCACGCATGGTCGGGATTTTGCTTCTAGAAGGTGCGGGCGTCAGTCACGCTAGTGGTGATCACGCCTTATTTGGCTTTTTATGGAACTCTGACGTCATTTATGAAAATTATGTGTATTGGCTATGTCGTAGAGCAGCTGTCAAGCGAGGTAAGCGCCTCAATAAAGGTGTAATTAAATTTGGTGAAGTAATGGTGGGTGCCGGAAGTAGACTGGAAACAACACCCGATGTTGTTTTTCGAGATTCGCAAGGCACCCCTGTTGCCGTCACTGACTCCAAATACAAACGGCTTGGTTCACGCCCCAAGTCTCCGGACACATATCAGGTACTAACAGCAGGACATGTCCTTGGTTGCTCGCGGGTCTCGTTAACCTATCCAGTTGCAATAGATCGCGAACCAACAGTCTGGCAAGTTCCTTCCGCGTTAGGAGTGGCATTCCCCCAAACCTCTAGACATATTTCATAGCGCAGTCTGACGCTGCCGCTCGAACTCATAGGGGCTGAGCTGATCGAGATGCTTGTGGCGTCGAACACGATTGTAGAAACCCTCGATGTAATCGAAGATCTCTGACTTGGCTTCAGCCCGAGTTTGGTAAATCCGCTTCTTGATTTGCTCGCTTTTCAAGTTGCTGAAGAACGACTCAGCCACGGCGTTATCCCAACAGTTTCCCCGACGACTCATGCTCGGGCTCAATCGGTTGTCTTTGCACCAACGGTTGAACTCATCGCTGCCAAATTGGCTGCCCTGATCCGAATGAATGATCACCGAGTCTTTGGGTCTTCTGCGCCACACCGCCATCGTCAGCGCATCCAGCACCAAACTCGTTTGCATGCGTGGCCCCATGCTCCAGCCCACTACCGCACGCGAGTGCAAGTCCAACACCACAGCCAAATACAACCAACCCTCCAGTGTGCGGATGTAGGTGATGTCCGTCACCCAAGCGTGGTCGGGTTCATCATGCTGGAATTGCCGTTGCAACTGATTAGGTGCAACAAGTGCAGGCTTACCCACTTTGCACCTTGGGCGCTTGTAGCCGCGTACTGACTTGATCTGGGCGGCGCGCCGCTACACGGTTTTCACCACAAGCCACGCCAGCTTCCCGCAGGTCACAGAAGATGCGCGGGCTGCCGTAGATGCCCATGCTCTGGTCGTAGAACTCGCGGATCTTCAAGGTCAACACCTCGTTGGCCTTGGCCCTAGGTGACAGCGGCTCATGCAGCCATGCGTAGTAGCCGCTGCGGTGAACTTTGAGAACACGGCACATGCTGGTGAGTTTGAATTCGGATCGGTGAGCTTGAATGAATGCGTACTTCACTCGGACTGTTTTGCAAAGTACGCGGCGGCCTTTTTTAGGATGTCGCGCTCCTCGGTCGTGCGTCTGAGTTCAGCCTTGAGCTTGGCCATCTCGGCTTGAATCGCTTTGAGGTCATTGGACTGGGGTTCATCCGCCTTCTTGAACTTGCTGACCCATGTGTACAAAACACCTTCAGCAATCCCAAGCCGCTTGGCTACATCGACAACCGAGTGGCCTTTATCGATGACTTGTTTAACTGCCTCGTCTTTGAACTCGGGGGCATATTTCGTTCGTTGCATTTGCATTTCTCCATTTCAGTTTTGACATCATTATTTGTCTACTGATTTGGGGGAATGCCACAGGTTCCATATGGATCGGAATGAAGTCCAACGTATCCCCTATTGGAGGAGATGGCAAGTCACCAGAAAAGATGGCTTCAAAAACTTGCATGCCAGACATCATCGAAATTTTTTCGACTGGAATAGATGCTGGTGGAGCCAGTTTATTTCGAATGATTTTGTCTTGCTCTTCCCAGTTCTTCAGTGTCTGATTTATCGTCATCGAGATACCTTAAGGTCTTAGATTCCTCGCGCACCTGACGAGAGAAATCCGCCATCAACGGGCATAGATATCCCTGTGACATACCGCGCATCCTCTGACACCAAGTAAACGACAGCAGAAGCAATTTCTCCACATGTGCCGTAGCGATTCATGGGAATTGCTTTCGAATATTCGGCTTTGAACTGGGCTGTATGTAGCACCTGGGTCATTGGCGTATCTACAGGACCTGGCGAAACAGCATTTGCAGTAATACCGTGCTCTGCAAGCTCCACAGCCATCTGGCGCGTCAAAGCAATCACAGCACCTTTAGAAGTTCCGTAGGCAGTACGACCACTTCCAACGGCACGCATGCCAGCGACAGAAGCAATATTGACGATGCGACCCCAACCATGTTTCACCATTAAACGTGCAGCAGCTTGTGAACAAAGCAATGTACCCGTGACGTTGACATTCATAGTTGCCAAGAAGTTATCGAGCGGAAAATCGATAAACGGAAAGACTTTTGCTATTCCAGCTGAATTAACCAGAATGTCGCAGCGACCGTGATCTCGTTCGACCTGTGCAAAGGCTGCAGCAATTGAATCAGGTTTACCAACATCAATTGCTATTGCACTGGCATGACCACCGGTTTTTTGCAAATCACTTGCAGTCGCCGCAGCGGAATCAAAATCAAGATCGGCCACGATCACATGGTGCCCCAAGCTAGCTAATCGGGTGCAAACCTCAGCGCCAATCCCCTTGGCTCCACCTGTAACAAATGCAATTCGTTGGTTTGTATTCATTCAATTTCTCCTGTATTTCAACTTCACAAGTTATGTCGTACCCTCAAGCGCCTTGACGAAATAAGACGCATCCCCCATCTGCCCTCCTTTGAGGGCAATTTGAAGGTCTTTTAAATGAGGCTTGTCAGAGATTGCCCTACAAAGAGGGGCTCCGGGTGATAGGCGAGCTTCAATCTCAAGCGCGTCTGGTGCGAGTACGCGAGTAATTTGGCTGGACGTATCACCACCAGAAAGTATGAGACGGTAGATTGGAAACTCATTAAGAATTCGCTGGACGATTTCACCAAGACGAATACCCAAGAGTCGACCACCTGCATGAATTGCTTGTTCACGGCTCTCGCCACGAGCGACTAGCGAATCGATCAATTCGCCAATGCGAGGATCGTTTGGTCCCCTAGCGGTATGCAGAATCAAACTTTTTCCTTGAGTAAGTTGCTTGATCGAGGTTTCAACCAGTGCAGTAGACGCCTTCTCACTTCGCAAAGGATCTACCAAGGCGCTCGCATCAATTGCAACATCTGCAAAACCTGCGGATATTGCAGCGTCTATTTGCTTTGCACTGAGTGCCGATGCGCTTCCAGATATTGCAAGAACCTGATCAGCTGTTTCGAATGAGTCAAAGTCGGTACTTTTTTCCGAAAACTCACCTTGCTCTGTCCACCACTGGGTGAGTGCATATTCCACACCAGATGAACCCACAACAAAGGACTTTTTCTGCAACTTTGCTTGATCAAGCAACAAGCCACCAACCTCAGTCAAATGGTCTTTTTGTGTCGTGTCAATTAAGAGAGCGTCTTTTTCGCTGTTAAGCGTTGCCGCAAATAGAGACTGACACTCTTCGCGACCTAAGGCAAAGTTAGGCAGAGTGAACTTCTCAATGCTCATTTGAGTTTGCTGTCCAAGGTGAACAACCAAATCCGCCTCAATCATTGGAGTCACAGGATGAACGCTCATGATTGGATGGCGATCAATACGGTAAGTCAGTCCATCTGTTCCTGATCTAGCAAACAAGTTTCCAAAAACACAGTATCTGGAAAGCGCGGGAGTCCCTGCAACGATCGGTATCAATTGCGAGCCAAAAGTGAGTCGCGCAATATCCATCGCATGACCAATGCTTCCAACTGATGGTGAGCTATCAAAAGTTGAACAAACTTTGTAATGCACAACCTTTGCACCGAGATCATTCAACGCATTAAAAATAAATGGCAGCTCTTGATCCATCTCCAAGGGTGACATGCCGCGACTATCACCCGCAACCCCAATCGCGTCATAGCCCCCGAGTGATTTCAACTCCTCTGCTGTGGGAGGTTTCAAAAACAGAGCGCACTTGAGCCCAGCGAATGCCAATACTTCTAAAGCATCGGTAGAACCTGTGAAATAATCCCCGTAGAAAGCAAGAAGGAGTGACGTGTTTTGATTATCTGAATTCATGGCTAAACGTTGCCAAACTGAGCTAACGCTCCTTGCAAGGATGGATGGGTTTGAGCATATGCCTCAAGACTCACACCAGAAACAGCTGCTTCCCATCCTTCACGCATACTCTGCACTCCGGCAGCGATGCCACCTGGATGACCAATGATCCCGCCGCCTGCTAAGTGCATCAGGTCCGTAGAACCTAACTTTTGGTAAATGTCATGCGCTTGACCTGCCCATTGACCAGAAGAAAAAACAGGCATGACGGATTGCAGACCCGAAAATGTTTCAAGACAAGACTGCGCAGAAGAAATTACTGAGTCATCCGGCTCCCAAAACTTACTTCGAACACCATTGACATGCAATTGATCTATGCCCGTCAAACGCCATATTTTTTGATAAGCAGCAAAAGAAAACCCCAATTCAGGGCAGCGCGTGAGAGCACCCCACCCGTTTCTATGCGCATGAATTGGCAACTGTGTGTGATTACGCAAATGCTGAACAGCCTCGTACCCAACCCAATTAACACTAACCATTACACATGTGCCACCTGAATTAAGGACTGCATCATGTCTGCGAAGCATCTCATCGACGGTTCCAGAAATATTAATTGCATACATCGGCTTTTGGCCTCTGCGCTCAGCGTGCTTCATGATGACAGGCATCACTGCTTTCAGTCGCTGATCAAATGAAGCATAAGGAGGATCAGCCATCAATTCATCATCTTTGATGAAGTCAATATCGGCAGCGCAAAGTGAGTCAACTAATTCCGCAGTTTGTTGCGGGCTAAGTCCAATGCTTGGCTTAATGATCGTCCCAATAATGGGACGTCCATGAACACCTGCAAAATCCCTTGTACCTTGCACGCCAAATTTGGGGCCTGGAAATTGGCTGGCATAGTCAGTCGGAAGATCAATATCCAAAACACGCAGGCCTGTAACCTCTCCTAACTCAAAGAGATTTCCAGCAACAGTAGCCAACAGCGTTGAAATACTTGGGCCTACGTTATCTATGGGAAACGCAATTTCAATTTCTGCACGATTGAAAGTGTTGCTGGAACCTCGCCGATCAATCCAAGCACTTCGTAAAGTGGGTTCAGTCGTTGGAGGAAGCATCTTGATTTGAGTGACGCGTGCTCGAGACCGTTGCTTTAATTCATCTGTCTCGCCTGGCAGTGTCATAAACGTACCGCTGGACTGCTCACCAGCGATTGTTTCGGCCACCTTCTCCATCGGAATAGAACTCTCAACAAAGTAGCGTGCTTTAAATTCAGAACGTTGAATAGTCATATTTAAAAATTACTTTTTGAGAGTCAAAGTTCATGCGCAAGAAAATCACGCAGCTCTGGTGTTTGCGGGTTATCTAGAACGCTGGCTTTTCCAATCTCCCAAACCTTGCCTTGATGCATGAAGACGATCTGATCTGCGATCTTGCGAGCGAAGTTCATTTCATGTGTGACCATCACCATGGTCATACCTTCATCAGCTAGTCCTTCAATAACACGCAACACTTCTCCAGTTAACTGCGGGTCAAGGGCTGAGGTCACTTCGTCGAAGAGCACAACTTTGGGCTGCATTGCAAGCGAACGTGCAATCGCTGCACGTTGCTGCTGGCCACCTGACAACTGTTCTGGATAGGAGTCAAACTTCTCTGCAAGACCCACCTGAGCTAGGCATTTTTTAGCCAGTTCGGTAGCCTCTGATTTACTTATTTTTTTAACGCTTTGTGGTGCAAGCATGATGTTCTCCCCAATCGTCAAGTGAGGAAACAAGTTGTAACTTTGGAAAACAATACCAACGTCTAATCGGAGTTCTCTGAGTTTTAAAGTAGGACTAGTGAGAACGTGTCCGCATACTTCAATATAGCCCTTGTCTACTTTTTCGAGTCGATCTATACAACGTAGTGCCGTACTTTTTCCAGAAC
>JACCDY010280121.1_pt1 | contig 11017 bp, 9 predicted proteins | sample 7446391 | NCBI WGS metagenome assembly JACCDY01 (sample SAMN15323451, study PRJNA562643) | freshwater metagenome | isolation source: river surface water | place: USA:Blue River Watershed | collected 2017-08-18
GATGCACCCTGCCCTGCAATTCGCGATAGGCAGCGTCCAGCGCGGCCGCGTCGATCGCGAAAGCCGGCGTCATCTGGAACAGCGCGAAATGGTTATCCATGCTCGTCTAAAAAACAAAAGCCTGTCGATCTGCAACAGGCCCTGCAAGTTCGCGAAAAATGAGGCTCAGATCCTGAAGCTTTCGCCGCAGCCGCACTCGTCTTTCACGTTCGGGTTGTAAAACTTGAAGCCTTCGTTCAGGCCCTCGCGCGCGAAGTCGAGTTCGGTGCCGTCGATGTACGGCAGGCTCTTCGGGTCGACGAAGACTTTCACGCCATGCGACTCGAAGACCTGGTCTTCGTTCGCCGCCTCGTCCACGTACTCGAGCTTGTACGCGAGGCCCGAGCAACCGGTGGTGCGCACGCCAAAGCGCAAGCCTATGCCCTTGCCGCGCTTCTCGATGTAGCGCGACACGTGCTTTGCTGCTTTTTCGGTCAGGGTGATTGCCATCGTTTTTTCTCGCTTGCTTGCAAAGTCACTGGGTTCCGGCATGCGCCGGAACGACGGTCCGAAGCCAGTAGCTCCCGGCACGTCATCCCGGGGAAAGCCGGGATCCAGCGTCGTACTTTACGCTGCCTTTTGCTCGTCGCCGTGGCGCGCCTTGTAATCGGCCACTGCGGCCTTGATCGCGTCTTCGGCGAGAATCGAGCAATGGATCTTCACCGGCGGCAGCGCCAGTTCTTCGGCGATGGCGGTGTTCTTGATGGACAGCGCCTCGTCCAGGGTCTTGCCCTTCACCCATTCGGTGACCAGCGACGACGACGCAATCGCCGAGCCGCAGCCGTAGGTCTTGAATTTCGCATCCTCGATCACGCCATCGGCGCCGACCTTGATCTGCAGCTTCATCACGTCGCCGCAAGCCGGCGCGCCGACCATGCCGGTGCCAACGGTCTCGTCGCCCTTGTCGAAGGCGCCGACGTTGCGCGGATTTTCGTAGTGGTCCAGAACTTTTTCAGAGTAAGCCATGATGATGCTCCTGTCTCTTTACTTGTGTCGTAGTGTGCTTCGATGCTTCGTATCGTGATTCGTCAGCCTGCGCGCGCTCAGTGCGCCGCCCACTGAATGGAACTGATGTCGATGCCGTCCTTGTACATGTCCCACAGCGGCGACAGTTCGCGCAGCTTGCCGACTTTGGTCTTGATCAGGTTGATCGTGAAGTCGACGTCTTCTTCGGTCGTGAAGCGGCCGAAGGTGAAGCGGATCGAGCTGTGCGCGAGTTCGTCGCTACGGCCCAGCGCGCGCAGCACATACGACGGCTCCAGGCTGGCCGAAGTACAGGCCGAACCGGACGACACGGCGATGTCCTTGATCGCCATGATCAGCGACTCGCCTTCGACGTAGTTGAAGCTCACGTTCAGGTTGTGCGGCACGCGGTGATCCATGTCGCCGTTGACATAGACCTCTTCGATCTCGTTCAGGCCCTTGGCCAGACGGTCGCGCAGCGCCTTGATGCGCGGGATCTCGGTATCCATCTCTTCCTTGGCGATGCGGAAGGCTTCGCCCATGCCGACGATCTGGTGCGTGGCCAGCGTGCCCGAGCGCAGACCGCGCTCATGGCCGCCACCGTGCATCTGCGCTTCGATGCGCACGCGCGGCTTGCGGCGCACGTACAACGCGCCGACGCCCTTCGGGCCATAGCTCTTGTGCGCGGTGAAGGTCACCAGGTCAACCTTGACCTTTTCGAGATCGATCGGGGTCTTGCCGGTGGCTTGCGCAGCGTCCGAGTGAAAGATGATGCCCTTGCTGCGGCACAGTTCGCCGATCTCGGCGATCGGCTGGATCACGCCGATTTCATTGTTGACCCACATGACCGACACCAGGATGGTGTCCGGACGAATCGCCGCTTCCAGCTGCCCGATCGTGATCAGGCCGTTCGGGCCCGGCTCCAGATAGGTGGCCTCGAAGCCCTGGCGCTCCAGTTCACGCACGGTGTCGAGCACAGCCTTGTGCTCGGTCTTGACCGTGATGATGTGCTTGCCCTTGGTCTTGTAGAAGTGCGCTGCTCCCTTGATCGCGAGGTTGTTGCCTTCGGTCGCGCCCGAGGTCCAGATGATCTCGCGCGGGTCGGCATTCACCAGTGCGGCGACATGGCCGCGCGCTTCTTCGACGGCCTTCTCGGCTTCCCAGCCATACATGTGGCTGCGCGATGCGGGATTGCCGAACTGCTCGCGCAGGTAGGGAATCATCTTGTCCGCGACGCGCGGGTCGACCGGGGTGGTCGCCGAGTAGTCGAGGTAAATCGGGAAGTGCGGCGCGCGGATGGTGTCCATCAGCGATTTGGCCAGCGGTGCATTCATGTTTCTGAACTCCAGTATCTCTCAGGTATCCGGGACGCGATCAGGCAGGCTGATGCGTACGCTGCATCACGACCACCGGCTTTTGCTCGGCGACTTTTTGTTTCTGCTGGTCGACCAGGTCTTTCAGCGAAACGGAATCAAGGTAATCCACCATCTTGGCATTCAGCGTTGCCCACAGGTCGTGGGTCATGCAGCGGGTGCCGTTGTGCTCGCCCTCGGCGTGGCAGTTTTCCTTGCCGCCGCACTGGGTCGCATCGAGCGGCTCGTCGACGGCGATGATGATGTCGGCCACCGTGATGTCTTCGGCACGGCGTGCGAGGTTGTAGCCACCGCCCGGTCCGCGCACCGATTCCACGATTTCATGGCGACGCAGCTTGCCGAACAGCTGTTCGAGGTACGACAAAGAGATTTCCTGCCGCTGACTGATGCCGGCAAGCGTCACGGGCCCCTGATGCTGGCGCATGGCCAGATCGATCATGGCGGTAACGGCGAAACGACCTTTGGTAGTGAGGCGCATGGCTTACTCCGAAATGAGGGCGGCTGTTTCTTGTTGCTCTGTCTTGTTGCTGTGGGGTGGCCTGTCGTGGGTTTGCGGCAAGCTTGTGCGCTGGTCGAATCCCCATCGATTTGGTCGAGTATACCAAAGCCGACTGATGTTGTCAGGTATTGGGGTTATTGGGAACCTTTTTGATTGGCGTACCCCATCTTCTGGCCTGCAGGACATGATTGCCAAATAGAAAACCACACCCTGCTAACTGCGGAATCAGCTGGCCCGCAGCAGGTGCATGGGAGCAAAGAGGGCCTGCATATCCCGGTTCTGGATGAAGCTCAGGTTGTAAGGGTGCTCGGCCACCGCGCGCGGGAAATGGGCGACGGCCGGCAAACCTTCCAGCCAGCCGGCGATCTTGCCCCACAAGACCAGCGTCGGCGCCGACTGCCCTGCCCGACTCGCCAGCGCGTCGAGCACCGTCTCCAGCAACGGACGCCAGGCCTTCGCGTCTTTGACAGGAGGCACGTGGGGCCGGAACACCAGCGCGGCATTGAGCAGCAGGAAGCCGTGCTTGGTCAGGTTGGCCTGCAGCTCGGGCAAGGTCTGGATGAAGGTGGCGTCGGCGGCCAGCGCGCGGTGCGCGACTGCAGCCACCGCTTCACCGCCCGTCGCGTCCGGCATCAGCAAGCCGTCGGCCACCATCAGCATCTTCATGAAATTGCGCAGCGAGGTCGCGCGATTGACCGGCTTCGACAATCCTGCCGCCGACCACAAGTCTTTCACCGCGCCATCCATGAAACAGACCCCGGTCGCGCTCTCCTCACGTGGATACGGTCCCTCGCCGACCAGCACGTAGCGCACCGCATCCAGTGGCTGTTCGAACGCCGCAAAGATCCGGCCCTGCGTCGGCAGGAAATCATCTTGCGCCAATGCTGGCAGGTAGTCCGGATCGGCCGCCATCATCGCCTCCAGCCCACGCAACAGCACGGGACGCCAGCAAGGTGACGCGCGATCAACGGCATCAATGAACGGTGAAGGAATCATCAGCGGGCAACTGCAAAAACAAAGATTGTAGCGCGCTGCCTTGCCCGCTCATTCGATACGCCATCGCCCGTCCGGCATCGAGGAACCGCACAAGCGCGGGCTCAACACATGCGCTGGCTTCCAGTCCGACATCCCGTTGAATCCCCCGCCGAAAGGATATGCAATGAGCACACCAACGATCCCGCCTTTTCATGTACCGGCGCCCATGCCGAACGTCCAGCCACTTCTGCTACCGGACCCGAATGCGGCGCATGTAGCCGGCAGCGACACAGGCCTCAACAGCAAGCAGCTGCAAGACCTCGACATGCGCAAACTGTACGGGCCCTTGTGGCGGGAGGCCCGCGAGCTGTCACGCCGGTCGAAAGCGGAATCTCGTGAACAGACAAGCTCACCCGATGTCATGCCGCGCATGGAACAGCAAACGCGAGCACCCGCGGACAAGATGGACTGGCTCGATTACTCGCTGCCTGTCGCCAAGCGCGCGGGCGCACAGCAGGTCTCGCCCTGCTGGCAGTCGCATTCGATCAGCTGGTTGCAAGTGACGGCGGATAGCTACCAGCTCAAGGCCCAGCTGGTCGGTGATATCGACCCGCACCGCACCTGCATAGGCGACGTGCCGGTCTTCGTCGACGGCAATCCCTGGCAAGCCAACGCACTGCTGCCGGACTACAGTGTCCGCGGCGAACAACGCGTGGTGCTCGACTTCACCGGAACGCCAGCCATCGCCGAAAAATGCAATGTGACCGCAGCTTTCGATTGCGTGGTGCCGGACGCCAGCCGCTCCGTGAATGACCAGATCGACGACGTACTAGAAAGCACCAGCGACGCCTACGTATACCTGTCGCCGCAACAGTTGGACGACTGGGCGGCCTCGAAGGCCGACAGCGTGAAAGGCGGCAGCCTGCGCTACATCCGTCTATCCGCCAGCCCCGTCGACCGCAATACCCGTACCACGCTGGGCGGCATCATCACGGGTGCCCTTGCAGGCGCAGCCCTGCTCGCTGCCGGCGCAGTCCGACTGGTCAGACGCTGCACGGGATCACGGGAAGACGCGAGCAATGACACTGCGGTGAACATGCAGGCAGTGAACCGGGAACCCTCGGCAGGCCACCATTCTCAGTCCGCACCGTCCTCCTCCGAAGAGGTCTGATCAACCGCCAGCAGGCCAGCCGTAGAAGGCGGGCTCGCGCGGCCCGCCCCCACCGACCATCCAGCAAGGAAAGCGAGTAATGAGCGTCCCCTCCATCTCCTCCTCGTTCGCCCCATCCCCGATGCCGCCCACTCCCCCATTCGGGCCCACCCATGTGGTCACGCAGTTTGCGACGGGCCGTCCTGGGGCTTTCACCGACAAGCAGGAACGCGATATCGACATGCGCGAACAGTTCGGCTCGCTATGGCGAGAGAGCCGGGAGAAGTCGAGCCAGATGAAAGCCGAACAGCGCGAGCAGGACAAGATACAGACAGCCGCCTACCTTGAGCAGAAAGAAAATCCGGGTGCACCGCACATGTCCGGCAGGGAGCACTCCGGGTTTGACTTTGATCTCGACCTGCACTGGAGCACCGACCCGGGCAGCGCCGACGATGAGGCCAACCACAGTGCCAAGCGTTCCGCCGCTAACGCCCAGGACGATTCCGGGTGGAACCGCCTTTATTTCCAAACCCGTTCGAGCATCTACCAGGACCAGGCAAGCCTCCAGGCTTTCTACAACGAGCTCAACGGCTACGCCTGTAGCGAGAATGCCTGCACATCCGGCAGCAGCGCCCACCTCGAATGGACAGGACAGCGGCCCGACGGTGCGCGGGAGCCATTCACCTATCCGGTGCTGATCCACAATGCGCTGCGCATCTTCAATCCCAAGGCCTTTCGCGCAGCGGCCGGCCGGCTGCATGCGGTGTCCTTTTCTGCGCCTTATCCCCACATGAATGATCACCCACCGTTCCAGCGCGAGGCTGTTCGGGTGATGGCCAGCGGCGGCGAGTGCGAGCACATCAAGCCCTACCAGCCGGCTTCCTGCACGACTTTTCCGGCAGGGGATCCGGTGGCGCACATCGACAAATTCTTCAATGACAACCGTGCACAGGGCAAAGTCCCCGGTGTCGTCTTCGCCGACAGCGCAGTCATCGAAAAATGGGCTCGCGAGCGCAGCATGAAAGGGGAGACCGCCATCGCAATCGGCCCGGATAGAGAGAGCCTCCCTATCCTTCTCGGGCTGTGCATCGGCGGCATTACTTTCGTGACAGCTATTGGTTGCGGCATGTTTAACGACGCCATTAAACGATGCCCGCGCGCCGTGGCCAGCCGAGTCAAATCCTGCTGGGACGGCGGCAAGTCTGCGGCCATCACCTTGTGGAAGAAGTGCCAGCGCACACCGCCAATGCCGCCGGCCAAACCGGTTGAGTCTTCTGCACACGCCGAAGCCGACGTGGTAGCCGACGTAGAAGCCGACGTAGAAGCCGAAGAAAGCTCGGTCGTCATCGACGATTCCGATTCCGACAGCGGCCACCTCGACGACTTCAGCAGTTCGACAGCGAGCTCTGCCCCGGCCGATAGCAGCGAGAACAAAGCCGCCTGACGCCACCCGACACGCCTCCATCAGTCAACGCAGAAAGGAAATCACCATGAGCGTCCCCATTATCACTTCCACACACGTCGCGGCCCCGCTTCCGCCGGTTACGCCACCGCTGCTTCCGGACGTGAATGCGCCGCATGCGACCAGTGACGCATCCGCCTACACGGACAAACAATTGCGGGACCTCGAAATGCGCAAGAATTTTCCTGGCTTGTGGCGCCTGGCAAAGGCGCAAGCGGCTCAAATGAAGGAAGATTTGCGCAAGCGAGCCGCGGCCTCACTGGCGTATGAACCGCAGATGGTGCAACAGACCCGCGAGTCTGCGGACAAGCGGGAATGGATCGATTGCGGGCTGGCGCTTCATGACTCACGCGCACAGGGGCTGGCCCGCGCCGCCCATGGCATGCAAGGCACACAAGGCACGCAAGGCTCCGGGTGGCCTCCCGCAGGCTGCGGTGATCGCTATTTTTCGGAATACAAGGAGGTGATGGAAAGCTTCGCGCCGCTGAGCTACCAGCTGGTCGGTGGAGGAGACCCGAACGTCACCTGTATCACACGGCTTCCCGAATTCATCATCTGCAGCGACGAATACCTGAGCAGCACCTTCTACGATCCTTTCGACTGGCCGAAGCAGATCCTGGACTACCGAAACATCACCGAACTGTGGGAGGAAAATCCGAGCAAGGGTTCTTGCGCAATGTGGTGGAAGATCGAATGCCCGCAGCCGGCCACCACGCAAGACGAAATCAACCAGCAGATCGACGACGCACTGCGTACCGAGGCCGGTACGCGCACCTACCTGAACCAGACCCAGCTCGACGACTACCTCGCGTGGCGCAAGGTGAACGGCAGCGCAGACGGCTTCCGCTATATCCGCGTCAGCGACAAACAAGGAGCGAAAGCTCCTGCCCAGCAAGGGCCTGCTGCCGGACCGGGACCCGAAGCCGCAAAGAATCCGGCAGGCAGTAATGCAGCTGTCATTAGCGTGTTTACCATGGGCATAGGTCTCTTGACGCTGGCGGCTGGCGCCGGCGCCATCTTCCTCGGCAAGCGTAAGCTCCCTACGACTGCACCCACGGTGGCAACCACCGTCCCGCAAGGCGCACAGCCCGTCCGCGGCACGGCCTCACCGAGCAGCGTGGCCAGTGCATCGGCCACGGTGTCGCATGGCGCCAACCTCACGCAGCCCGCACCCTCCGCCGCGCAACCCCAGTCGGCGACCGGGGCGCCCTCGAGCACCAGCAGCAGCGACGATGCTTCCAACATCGGCACCAGCACAGTCGTCGTCGACAGGCTGCCGGCCGGGCAGGAAGACGACGCCTGACACCTGCTATGGCATGGCGCACGCTTGCCGCGTTGCGCCGTGCCATCACTCATCACATTCCATTACTCACTGCAAAAAAGGATTTAACCATGGGTTTCCCCACCTCCTACGCACCGCCCCCGCTGGTGCCCGGCGCCCCGCCCTCGGCACTCCCCTACGACCCGTCCGCTCCGTCCGTATTGACCGCGCCCGAAGAAGGCAGCCCGGCCGCTGCAAAGCTGGCGCGGGATCGCGAGATGCGCAGCTTGTATGGCGCGTTGTGGAGCGACGCCGTTGCCCAAAGCCGGAATGCCAAGGCCGCAAGCAACAGCGGCAAACCGCATGCCACCGCGGGCAATGGTCATTCCGCGCCAGAAGAGCAAACACCGCGCATGGTGCAGAAAGCCGGCAATGCGGATCGCCTCGAATGGTTCGACCATGATCTTCCGCTGGCAGCAGACCCGAGCACCAAAGCAAAGCGCGCCGCGGGCTGCAACAGGACAGACAACATATGGCCCCACCCCGAGTGCAAGGCGCGCTATGTCGACGAGTACAAGGAAATCATCGAGCGATACATGATCCTCTCCTGCGAACTGATCGGCGGTGGTGACCCGCAGTGCACCTGCATGAATGACGTGCCCGTGTTCGTCACTTGCGTTGACGAATATATCGGCGAAACGCTTTTCGACAATCCCGGCTACTTCGAATGGCCAAAGCAGATTCTGGACTACCGCAACATCACGCAAATGTGGAATGAAAACAGCCTCCAGGGTTCGTGCACTTTCAGCACACATATCGATTGCCCGGAGCCTGCCACCGGGCGGGAAGACATGTTCCGCCAGATCGACGAGTCCCTGAACCACACGAAAGCGACACGCGTGTACCTTAACCAGACCCAGCTGGATGACTACCTCGCCTGGCGCAAGGACAAGGGCGCCATGAACGGCTTCCGCTATGTTCGCGTCGGCAACCGCAAGCCGATAGAACGCACGGAAGAGACGCAAAGCGAAGAAAGCGGCTGGGACGCTTATGGCAAGTACATCGGCCTCGCCGTTGCCGGTTTCATCGGGCTGGGCGCATCCGTATACATGGTGCTCGACCATCTGCGCACGCGTGCGCGAATCAGGAACATCGTCGCCACCACCACGGCCCCTCCTGCCACTCACACGGCCCCTACGGTGCGGACGGCGTCGCCCAGCAGCGTGGCCAGCGCTTCCGCTACGGACATCGCACTGCCGATCAAGAAGAAGCCGAAGGCCAGCAACGCCATGTCGCAGGGGATGGAGTCGAGCGAGTCCAGCGAGTCCAGCGTCGTCAGCAGCGAAGACGAACTGGATTCCACTTCCATCGACATCTCGCCGGCGGGACAGGAGGATCATGCGTGACGATGGATAACGATGCATCAGGCACTGTCTAACAAAAAGCGCGGGGATGAACCCGCGCTTTTTGGTGATATAAAAAAACGGGCTTGCGCCCGTTTTTTTATTTTCCGGTGATGGACACCACGTTATCCGCCCCCGGCGCGCCGAACAGCTGCTCCTTCAGCAAATGCAGCTGGTCGCGCACCTGCGCCGCCTTCTCGAATTCGAGGTTCTTCGAGTGCTCCATCATCAGCTTCTCCAGGCGCTTGATCTCTTTGGCGACCTGCTTCTCGCTCATCGATTCGTACTTCGCTTGCTCCTGCGCCGCCATCAGCTCCTGGCGCGCTTCATCGACCTTGTAGACGCCATCGATCAGCTCTCGGATCTGCTTCTTCACGCCGACCGGCGTGATGCCGTTCTCTGCGTTGAAGGCCAACTGCTTGTTGCGACGGCGCTCCGTCTCGCCGATCGCGCGCTGCATCGAGTCGGTGATGCGGTCTGCGTACAGGATCGCGGTGCCATTGAGGTTACGCGCTGCCCGGCCGATGGTCTGGATCAGGCTGCGCTCGGAACGAAGGAAGCCTTCCTTGTCGGCGTCGAGGATGGCTACCAGCGACACCTCCGGAATATCAAGGCCTTCGCGCAGCAGGTTGATACCCACCAGCACATCGAAGGTGCCGAGCCGAAGGTCACGGATGATCTCCACGCGCTCGACGGTATCAATATCGCTGTGCAGGTAGCGGACTGCGATGCCGTTATCGGACAGGAATTCCGTCAGCTGCTCGGCCATGCGCTTGGTCAGTGTGGTAACCAGCACGCGCTCATTGACTTTCACGCGCTCGCTGATCTCGTTCATCAGGTCATCGACCTGCGTGGTGGCCGGGCGAATGATCACGATCGGATCAACCAGGCCAGTCGGTCGCACCACCTGCTCGACTACCTGCCCCGAATGCGTCTTTTCATAGTCGGCCGGCGTTGCCGACACGAAGATGGTCTGGCGCATCTTCGACTCGAACTCGTCGAAGCGCAGCGGCCGGTTGTCCAGCGCCGACGGCAGCCGGAAGCCGTAATCGACGAGGTTGGTCTTGCGCGCGCGGTCGCCGTTGTACATGCCGCTCAGCTGGCCGGTCAGCACGTGCGACTCATCGAGGAACATCAACGCATCCTTGGGCAGGTAGTCGACCAGCGTCGGCGGCGGCTCGCCCGGCTTGGCGCCCGACAGGTGGCGCGAGTAGTTCTCGATGCCCTTGGTGAAGCCGATCTCGGCCATCATCTCGAGGTCGAAGCGGGTACGCTGCTCGAGCCGCTGTTCCTCGACCAGCTTGTTCTGCTGGCGGAACCATTCGAGCCGGTCGCGCAATTCTTCCTTGATGGTTTCGATCGCGCGCAGCACGGTGGCGCGCGGGGTCACATAGTGCGAGCCAGGGTAGACGGTGAAGCGCGGGATCTTCTGCCGCACGCGGCCCGTCAGCGGATCGAACAGCTGGATGCTGTCGATCTCATCGTCGAACAGGTCAACGCGCACTGCCAGTTCCGCGTGCTCAGCCGGGAAGATGTCGATGGTGTCGCCGCGCACACGGAAGGTGCCGCGGTCGAAATCCATCTCGTTGCGCGTGTACTGCATCTGGATCAGCCGCGCGATGATGTCACGCTGCGATACGCGATCCTTCGCGCGCAGCGTCAGGATCATCTGGTGGTATTCGTTCGGGTTACCGATACCGTAGATCGCCGACACCGTTGCCACGATCACCACGTCGCGCCGCTCCATCAGCGATTTCGTGCACGACAGACGCATCTGCTCGATGTGCTCGTTGATCGCGGAATCTTTTTCGATGAACAAGTCCCGCTGCGGCACATAGGCCTCGGGCTGGTAGTAGTCGTAGTAACTGACGAAGTACTCGACCGCGTTCTGC
>JACCDY010201517.1_pt1 | contig 11012 bp, 10 predicted proteins | sample 7446391 | NCBI WGS metagenome assembly JACCDY01 (sample SAMN15323451, study PRJNA562643) | freshwater metagenome | isolation source: river surface water | place: USA:Blue River Watershed | collected 2017-08-18
GCGCTCTTCAGCAGCGGCAATATCGGTCAGAGTTCGTGCGTCCTTGACTAGATTGGCTTTACGAGCTTGCAGCTCGCGCAATTTATTGCTCATTAGGTCTCTCCATAAATGAAAAAACCACCCGAAGCGGGGTGGCTATTTGGGTGCGACCTATGGGTCGCAGTAGTGGTCACGCTCAACGGAGCGCATCAATTCAATGACTTGTTTACATCAATGAAACCGCATCACGGGCCCGCTGAAGGCGAGGCGTACGAATAGTCTTGTTGGCTATCGAGGTATGGGCCCGCCTTTGCATGTTGACTAGCACCTGGTCAAAACTCGCAATACCATCGATCATGGATTGTTGTTTGGCAGCTTGTGCGCCTAGGACTCTGCCTTGCCCCATGCCAGAAAGAACATCAGCCAAGGCGACGTTCCTGCCTTTGGCGACCGCCTTGGTGAAGGCCTGGTAGTAATCATCTACACGCGATTGCATAAAGGCTTGTGCTTCGGGATCCAGAGGGGAGTAAGGGTTGCCCTCGACTTTGTAAGGCCCTGCAGCAATGAGCGTTGTTTTGATGCCGGCTTCATCCATGGCCTTACTGAAATCCTGATGTGCTTGCCAAACGCCGATGCTGCCCACTTCACCACCTGGGGTCACGTAGAACTCACTGGCTGATGCGCCAATCCAGTAGGCGGCGGAAGCCGCTAGGCTATTGGCAACCGCGATGATGGGCTTTTGAGATCTTGCCTGAAGTATTTCATCTGCCAACTCAGATACGCCATAGACGCTTCCACCGGGGCTATCAATGTCGATCAATATTTGACCAACCGAATCGTCGGTCACAAGTTGTCGAAGTGCATTTGAGAATTGCTCAGTACTGGTACAGCCCGGTCCGGAAATATTGTCGATCATGTTGCCGCGCTGGGTAATCACTCCATAAAGCGGCAAGACAGCAATCCCGGCATCCGATCGCTCAGCAGCATATTGTTTTCGTGTGGTCCGAAGCACTCGGTCACTATTGATTTGAAACTTCACTGTATCGTCAGGGGATTCCCCCGCTGACCAGCGAGCCAGAACGCTGGCGATGGCCTGAAGCCGATCTGGCATCATGGCCCAAGGCGTACTCAAAAATTCGCTAAGTAAAAGTGATGCGTTCATGTTGCCATTCCTAATTCAATCAATTGGTTTTTCAATGTTGTTTCGTCCGGGATCGGATCACAGGTTGTGGACCAGTGATTAGCAGCGTTGTAGCTAATACCCATGGCCTCAGCAATGAGCGAAATATCGCTCGGGGCAATCGCTCCCTTTCTGTGGATTCTTCGCGCCAGGCGGCGTGCATTCGATTCAACGAGCGCACCAAACCGCAGTCGGAAATCAGCATCGACTGGGTTTAGTCCCGAATTGGATTCAGCCTCGGTTTCGGTTTCAGTTTCAGTCGAGGAGTCCGTATCTGAGGAGGAATTTTCAGATTCAGATTCTTCTGCGTCGGATTCCTCAACCATGTTGAGTGGTCGAAGTGGCTGCTCCAACCCTACGATTGGATTCAAGTTTTCCGCTGCTCGAGCTTCGTTTCGGGTGAGCCAGCCATTTTGTATGCCACTTTGATAGTAGGCAGAACGACTGGCGGCATCACCGCGCATCAAATTCGCAAAATCAAATTCAACTTCCAGATCTTCGTTCTCAAAGATCAAGTCTCTTTCAATCGCAGCCTCCCAGCGCTCTGCCCAAGGCGTCATCGTGTGCATCACGAATTCAAGCGACTGCTGTTCAATATTGGAAAACGTTGCTCGATCCAAGTCGGCAATCATGTGAGGTGGCACTCTGAAGAGGCGGGCAATATCAGTGATCTGAAATTTTCGTAGTTCCAAAAATTGCGCATCTTTGTTGGTGACACCCACCTCGTGGAATTTCATGCCGTTTTCAAGCACCAGCACCTTGCCCCGATTTGAGCCAGACTGCGCTTGCTGATAGGACTCGCGGAAGATCTTTTTTGCTTCGGCATCCTTGAATGAGCCCGGAAACTCGATCCAGCCACCGGTAGGTTTGGCGTCGTTGGCAAAGAAGCGCGCGCCATACTCCTGGGCGGCTAGCGCCATACCCAAGCTCTCGCGGGCCAGCTCAATCGGACTCATACCCAGCAACCCGTCAGAGGACAATCCACGCAGGTGCCACACATCCCCACGCGGCAGAATGATTTCGTCGCCAAAACGATCCGTCACGCGATACCTGAATTGACCAGATCGCAGCAATTCGACACGAACCCGATCGGGATGGATCGGCACTAACTCGATAATTTCACCGCGCGGGTTAGTGATGATCTGGTTGTAGGCATTGCCTCTCAGCGCCAGGTGACCTTGCAACATTTCCCGCCACTCGAACGGATTCTGATAGCGGTTTGGGCGTCGGCACAGCAGCGGGTACAGCCAGTGATCAGTGACCCGATCTTTTCCGCCGTCAGGGCGTTTGCGGTAGAGCACGATCGGAAGCGATGCCATCGTCTCCGACAAGATCCGCACGCAAGCGTATACCGCAGACAAGCGAAGCGAAGCGTCGGGCGAAACCCTTAGACCCGAAACAGATCTGGCGGCCACCGGCTCAAACCAAAAATCTCCCCATGCAGAACGGTCATCGCTAGACGCACGAAATCGATCGAAAAAACTCAGTATTCCCATCAGCTCAGAGCAGCATCAGTTCGTAATCGGCGCCCAGCACCACGTTCTCCCCGGGTTTGATAGCCCGAGAGAGCGCCATGATTAGTGCCACAATGCCGTCGATCTTGTTTTCTGGTCGCTCCTTGCGTGGGTAAATGTTGTCTTTGACATCCAGATGCGCGACCACGTTGCTGGCCATCCAAGTCAGTACTGGGTCACCGTCATGGGTCAATTTCTTCTGAAGCACCAAGGCCTCTAGCGTCTTCATTGGTTCACTGAAATTGAGAACTGTCGGGCGCACTTCGATCATGGGCAGGCCTTCGGATAGCATTCGAGTCGACAGTTGCGTCGCTTGAAACGGATCGAAGGCCACGGCCTGCACCTCAAAGCGTGAGGCCATCTCCAAAAGATCGGCTTCAATCCAACCGAAATCGATCACATTTCCCGGCGTAACCGTCAGACGACCTGTGCGCATCCAGCCTTCATATTGGCTGTTGCCCGATGCGCTTACCGTGTCCTCGGGCAGGTAGTACTTCCCAAAGACTATGTAAGCATCCGTGATCTCCGGATGGGCAAACAGCAGCACTAGCGCGGCAATATCCGTCTTACTAGCCAGATCGAGCCCGATCCAACAGGGCTGACCTGCAAATGCTTCGATATCGAGCGCGTTGTCGGCGCAGGCATCCCAAGCCCGCATGTCCATCCAAGCGGTATCTGCGTTGACCCACTCATTCAAGTGCTTGGTCTTGAAGTTGTTGACCGCGCTGGGCAGTTGCATGGCCTTGGCCTGCAATGGCAACAGCACTTCGGGGCGTACTGAAATCCCCCAGTTGGGATTCGCTTTAATTAGCGAACTATCGGATGTCCAATCATCGCCATCATCCAGGCCGTAGATGATTCCAAACTGAGTATCGTCCTCGAATACTCGGTCAAGCAGCTTGGTCACGAAGGTTCGGACCTCGTAGCAGATGCCGGCACGGTTACTACCGGCGGTCGTGATCACCCACAGCAGTGAGTTGTCACGCTTTCCGGTGCCGGTTTCAACGACGTCATAGACGGTTCGTGTTTTGTGCGCATGTAGCTCATCGATACAGCCGAAGTGAATGTTCAGACCGTCTAAGGTTGAGCCTTCCGCAGAAAGGGCTTCGAATTTCGATCCTGATGCCAGCACGTGCATATTGTGTGCTCCGACCTCCACTGAAAAGCGACGACGAAAGCCCGGGCTTCTTCTTGCCATAGTCTGCGCATCGCCAAAGACGATCCGAGCCTGATCTCGGGTGGTGGCCAGTGAGTAAACTTCTGCGCCACCTTCTCGATCTGCGGTCAGCATGTAAAGCGCCAACGCCGAAGACAAGGTCGATTTGGCATTCCCGCGTGGAACTTCAATGTAGGAGCGTCGAAAGCGGCGCTTCCCATCAGGCGTCACCCAACCAAATACCGTGGTCAGAATGAATGCCTGCCATGGCTCCAGTTGAATTGGCTCACCTGCCAATGGGCCTTTTACATGCGGCAAACGTTCAATAAACCCACACAGGTTATCTGCCGGATAGAAGTTGCGTCCGTCCTTGTCGGTCAACTTCGGATTAAATAGATACGGGCCGGACTTGCCTTTGAACCTAGCTAAATCATCCAGCTGCCGCTGACAAGCTTGCCGAACCCAACGGCAGGCAAGGATTTCTCCTGCTATGACCTGCTCGGCATACCGTTTGGCGATTGCCACATAATCTGATGCCTGCATCAACCCGCAATGCCCGCCCAGGGATCGAGTTCTGCTTCTGCTGATTCAATCGGCATGGAAACCCGTGTGCGCGACGCCGGAGTAAATCCCATCTCGGTCGCGGCCTTGGTCATGATCTGCGCTTGTTTGTTGGCGATGGCCAAATAAGGTGACTGCATCGGTACACCCGTGTTCGGAGCCTTGACCAAGAGTCCAGTCTTTGCAATCCCGGCCTGAGCCTTGCGATACAAGTCGGCGGCGCATGCCCACACCTCCAATACCGACATGTCCAGGCGCTTAAGCAGATTTGGCGGCGCACACTCCAGTGCGTAGCGCCATGCTGATTTTGCACCCTCCGGCATGTACTCCGGTGGCTCGACCAAATCACCATGGGGCTTTGGCTCTCGCTGATTAGTCCTGCACTTCTGGAGTGTTCCTTTGATTTGCTTAACTTTGGTGGGCAACGGCTTGCGACCGGCCATGACGATTCCATTCCTGGGGGATCCCCCCCTTATTCATTTTGCACGCACAAAAATTTGGGCAGGCGCGCGCATCGCTGCCGCCCAAGCGTAGAGATTTATCCCCCCTAGGGGGGTGACCGCCTGCCGGCAGTCTCTCTGGCCGTCTTGCGATTGTGGCAAGCGACGCAGAGAGGCTGCAGGTTGGCTCGGTCGAAGCGGGCACCGCCATCTTTAATCGGTACGATGTGATCGACCACCTTGGCTGCGAACAAACGACCGAGTGCCTGACAAGCGGTGCACAAGGGCTTATCGCGCAATAGCGCCGCTCGAACTTCTCGCCAATCTCTTGACTGGTAAAAGCCAAGTTCTCCGTCAAAGGATCGTCTGGCGCGTCCATAGTCGCGATGGACCGCACCACGGTGTGTTGCGCAATATCCTGGCTTACCCACCACCGCGCCGCAGCCTGGGTATCTGCAAGGCGTGGGGGCGCTAATTGGCATATCGGTAATGAATCAAGAAATAAGCGACACGCTTACGCAATTGACTTGGCTTTCTTCGGTATCAGAGCGTTCATACCAACGCCATCAACCCACCCGAAAGGAAGTCACCATGAGCATCAAACTAACAGCTACCCAGCAAGCGATTCTCAATCATGCCCATCTACATACCGCCGGCAAAATCGACTGGTTTCCCGAAACGTTGAAAGGCGGAGCGAAAGCAAAGACCGTTGAGAGCATGGTGAAAGCCGGTCTGATTTCACAAAAAAAGCGTGCCACCGTGATGACCAAGGTGGCATATGCCGCCCTTGGCATCGAGCCACCGCTGGTCGAACCCAAGAAACCCGGCCAAATCAAAACACGAGAAAACAGCAAACAGGCTCAGGTGATTGCGCTTTTAAAGCGTCCTGAAGGTGCCACAATTACGCAAATCTGCGAAGCCACCGGTTGGCAGCCACATACGGTTCGCGGTGCGTTTGCAGGATCATTGAAGCGAAAATTAGGACTCACCATCATCTCAGTCAAAGAAGAAAAATCTGAGCGCGTGTATCGCATCGCTTACGTTTAAGTTAGCTCATCCGCCAAAGCTTCATCCAACACCGGCACATTGGCTTTTTGGGCCTTCTGGCCGGTGTATTCTTCCCAGCGCCTGACGATCACATCAACGTACTTCGGATCAAGCTCGATCAGACGAGCGCGACGCGCTGTCTTCTCACAGGCAATCAGAGTCGTACCAGAGCCACCAAACGGATCCAAAACTAGATCGCGAGTTTTGCTGCTGTTTCGAACTGCACGCTCGACCAACTCGACTGGCTTCATCGTTGGATGCAAATCGTTTTTGGCCGGTTTTTTGATGCTCCACACATCTCCCTGGTCGCGCGCACCACACCAGTAGTGATCGGCACCATCACGCCATCCATAAAGAATGGGCTCATATTGACGTTGGTAGTCAGCGCGCCCCAACGTGAAGGTATTCTTGGCCCAGATAATGAAGGTGGACCACTTACCGCCAGCCGCACGAAAAGCAGCCTGTAAAGTATCCAACTCCGATGAGCTCATGGCGATATAAATTGCGCCCTTGGTGCGAGTCAGGATGTTGTCGCAAGCGTCGAACAGAAAGCTCCCGAACCCTTCGCCCAAATTGTCATTCAAGATCGGGCGATTCTTCCCGAGCATTTTTTCTTTCGCCGTGTTGGCATAGTTCACGTTGTAAGGCGGGTCGGTGAATGTCATATCGACCAACTCCTCGCCCAGCAATAGCTTGTAATCGTCAGCCTTGGTGGCATCACCACACAGTAGCTTGTGTTCTCCGAGAATCCAAAGATCACCAGTCTGCGAAATTGGATTTTCTGAAAGCTCTGGAACCGCATCATCATCGGTCAGACCATCCTTGTTCGGCTCTTCACCAGCAATCAACGCTTCCCATTCTTCGGTAGAAAAGCCGGTAAGACCGAGATCAAATCCTGCGTCTTTCAATTCGGACAGTTCAATTCCAAGCAGCTCGTCCTCCCAGGAGGCGTTCTCGCCGATCTTGTTATCCGCCAGGATCAATGCACGGCGCTGGGTATCTGTCAGATGCTCCATCGGCACCACCGGCACCTCAGTAATACCGAGTTTGCGCGCAGCAAGCAATCGGCCATGTCCCGCAATAACGTTGTTCTGACCATCGATCAGAATAGGCGCTCCCCAGCCAAACTCGCGAATGCTTGCGGCAATTTGAGCCACTTGTGCTTCAGAGTGCTGCTTAGCGTTTCGCGCATAGGGAATCAGCGCCTCGACCGCGCGGTATTCAAGTTTGAGTAGGTTCATTAGCGCAAGAAATGAAAAACCCGCCTCGGTGACGCTGGCGGGTTTCGGGAGCAGAAAACAAAACGCCCACCGAGTGAAACTGGGTGGGCGCATCTTTAGTGATTAGCGTTATCGTATCCAATCGATATATACCGGTCAAGCACATTTAACGGGAATACCCGTAGTGCACCGCCAGCACCCCAAGTGCCGCAACCAGGATGCCCTTGGCCTCGTACTGGTTAAGGGTACGGCCGTTCCAGCCCTCAAGCAACGACCATTCTTTGACGCTACGTCCCAGACCCGCCACATGCCAAACTGCGCAACCGCCCGGGCTGTTGATTCCACCTACTGCGTCCATTGCTTCATGCAGCCTTTTGCGGGCAAAGGCCACCCGCTCAGTCATGCTGTCCCGCCACTGACCGCCCGGAATGCGGTCCAGTGACGGCGGACCGGCTGGGTTTAACTGGGCAAAGATGAAGGTCCGGTTAAAGTCCTGCCCGGCATCGTGCATCTGGGACGTGATCGATCCATTGCGAAGCATGATGCCCAAGGTATCTACGCACCGGAAGTGCTCTGTTCGGTAGGTGGTGCCCTCCTCGCCCAGGCTATTCCACTCCGCCACCCGACCGCCGGACAATTGCACATGTTCCCCGTGCTCAAGGGGTTTGCTGACCGAATTTTTAGCCATGGCGGATGCCTCCGGCTATCTGTTGTGCCAATGCCCAACCCAAGACGGCGAGCGCATCAGCTTCGTTATCGTCCGTGACCATGTGCCCGGCAGCCTGTATAGCGGCGATAACTTCAGCCTTACTGGCATTGCCCTTTCCCGTCGCATGGCGTTTGATCGTACCAACCGGCACGCCTTGATAAGGAATACGGTGATGCTCACACCAGGCCGTCAGTGTTGCCAGCAAACCGCCGTAGACGTGCGCGGCATCGACGCCAAGATGTCGGCGCACTTCTTCGAAAAAAACGGCACCTAGGCCCGCAGAGAGGCTCTGATCTGCTGTTGCGGCTAATACCTCATCAAGCCAACGACGAAAACGCAGGTAGCGCATGCCACCGCCCTCAAAACGCTGGGGCTTGAAGTTGATAAAACCATGGGTGACGGAGTTGTCTGCCAGGTGCAGTGCCCAGCCGGTGGTGGTGCCCAGATCTAAAGCAAGAACGGCACGGCGCTCGGTGCTCGGGTCGGAAATCATCAGGAATCCTCCAAGGGTGCGAACAAGCGTTCCTGCCGACTTGCTCATGCGACTTGGAGGAGCTGGCACTGCCGGGTCAGGGCATCTGCTGCTCCCTCATGTCCGATCAAATTACGGATTTAAGGCGTGGTACTTAGTCACTGAGACTTTCTTCAATACTTCAAACTTCAACCTTAGACTGGCTGAGAAGAGTAGATAGATATTTCAATATTTATTTATTTCAATCTAGTTCTCCTTCCCTCTCTTTTTCGATGCCTTCGCGCGAGTCTCTAGGGCCCCTGTTTTTATTTATGTGTATCTAGTAGCGGGTTTGAAATGTGAAAAAACTGAAGTATCTCGTCGACACAGTGCAAGCGACTGATTCATAAGACTTTTAGCATCTGGGTCGGTCTGCCTTTGTTTTGAAGCGTCGTGGCTTCGATCAGCCCTGCTTCGCTTAATGTACGCAAAACGCCGTCACGCTGCCGATGGTCCATGAACTGGGTTCGCCGGGTAAATTCAGTCTTGGTCATGCCGGCCTTGCCCGCATCGCGAAGGATCTGCATTGCACGCTTGTGGTGCGACTCAACCTGGTTCTCCGATACACGAGCGGAAGCCTCTCGGATAGTGAGCTCTGCACAATGGCGCGATAGCTTGATGCCCCATTCGGCATCATGATCTTCGATCTGCGGATCAACCGGATCCCTTGATACAGCCCGAATTAGCGCCAGCTTGGTCGCATTCTCTTCAATCCGAGCCAAGATGGACGAATATCCCGTCCCCCGGGATGTTCGGAGACGGCCGACAAGTTCCTGGTCCAGCTGCCGAAACGCATCCCGAGCCTGTGGCGTCATGGGCACCACGCGCGGATCAATCAGCACTTCATCAATGGCGCCCACATCAGTCAGATTGCCGTTGAGCTTACCGCCTCCCTGATGAATCAGAATCAGTTTGTCGATCAAATCCTGCGGCGGATCGATCACTCCAAACGCTTCATTACTGTCCGGGAAATCGTCTTCGCTTTCCATGATCAGAAAGCGTGCCAGCGACCCGTCGGCCACATTGGAAGCCTGCAGCGCCTGCCAAAAATGCAGCGGCGTCGTGGTTCCATAAATACAAGCGCAAGGCTGATGGATGGCCCGGTGTGCATTGTTGTTCTGCGTACTTGCGTACTCCACACCGAAATACGTGGTGCCAGATGTCGTGTACAGCTCAGTCATCAGATCCAGGATCTCGCACACATAACGCGGTGAGCGCTTTCGGTCGGCCGCCGCAGACAAAAACATCCCGAACTCATCAAGCTGAAACAATATTGCCGGCTGCCTTTGTATGGCAGTCAAGAGGCCTGAGCCGGAGGCGATCTTGTTACCCCCGAGGTATTGCAGCAGATTAGCCTTACGGAACAACTCATTGATCACGATCCGGCTGTGATTTTTCCCCGCACCGCTCTCGGCAATGCCAACCACATAAAGGTTCGATCGGATGTTGCTCTCAGTTCGGTACTTGCGCCCCATCAGCGCACCGATGGCACACAGACTTGCTCCGAGCGCAAGCACTGGCTGAGGACGCTTAGCAGTTGCTGCCATCAACGTCATCAGATCTGCAATTACCCCTCCGACCTGATCCCAGCCAGCTGGCATAGGCTTAGGGGGTGGGAGCGTAACTTCTGCAGGATCAAGGACAATCGGATCGCTCGATTGCAACGCATTCAGCATCTCCCGTGCCGGGTGATGTCCATTCATGACGATCTCGCCATTAAGCTGCATATCGGAAGCGGGTATCCAGCCATTATCCAGCGCCAGCTTGTAGATCGTCCCGGCCCCGATACGCTGCGGGGCAAAGCTGCGCCAGCTCCGGGTAGTCGTCTTGGCGTCGTATTTCTGAGAACTTTGAGACCATTGCTCGAAAAGCGGCCAGCCTTCGTCGCCCAGCGCCCCCTTGATCGCCATACCAATGCGAACCCAGCTATCGTAATCAAGATCTGCGTTCAATATGTGAATGAGCGCATCCTCGACAGCCTCAAAGGTACCTCGCTGCTCTGGCAGGTTGGCACTCTCCATATTCGCACGCAGCCCTACTCCGAGACTCTTCGGTCGCAGATCTGCCGGGATTAATTGGTAGGCTTCCTTCGCGAATTCGCGTGCTTGCGCCTCTGTAATTGCAGGCAAGTCTTCTGGCGACAGATCGGCCAAGGTACTCACTGGCCAGTTGTAGGGCTGTCCGGTATCGGGATGAATTCCGTAGGCGATGAACTGCTGACCAACACCCAGCACTTCAATCGGTGGGTACTTAAATCCTGAAAATGGTTGAACTGCGCGATAGACCAGTAGCCGTTTGGGCGCGTGACCGATGCGTACCGCCGGCGTGTCTCCCAACATACGCTTAGCCAAGGCTTCGATTTCCATAGCGACTGCAGGTGATGCGAGAACATCAATATCGATGCCAATGACCCGACCAGCGGCAATACCGATACCCGCTTCAGGCCAGTTACCCCAGATATCGACTTCATTTTCAGTGGTGTCGCGCTCGCAATGCCGGCTCCATTTAGGGTACTCATGCCATTCGCCAAGCTTATACAGACCCGGCTTTTTGGTGTTCGGCTGGATCGGAAGAATCGGAAATCCGCGATCCACCAAGGTAGCGCCCAGCTGCGCCATGTAATTCTTGTTCGTCATGGCACACCTTAAAACGGAGGGTCATCGGCGTATGCCTGACGCAGAAAATCCTGAAACGA
>JACCDY010012463.1_pt1 | contig 11011 bp, 9 predicted proteins | sample 7446391 | NCBI WGS metagenome assembly JACCDY01 (sample SAMN15323451, study PRJNA562643) | freshwater metagenome | isolation source: river surface water | place: USA:Blue River Watershed | collected 2017-08-18
AAAATTAAAGAGCAAGATATTAGGGATGCAAGCAGATTTTATTTTGAACAACAAAAGCTTTTTGCAGTAAGCGAAAATAAGATTCGTTCAAATAGTATTAAACCAAATGCAAAAAATCAATGTACCTGGGGATATGATTTATGTATTGCTGGTGTAACTGCAGGTGCCATATTATGTCATGCAGGTTGTATTGGCGGCACAGCAGGTTTTGGTGCTCCAGCCTGTGTTTTACTATGTGGTACTATGCAGGTAGCAGCAGGTGCTCAATGTATGAAAGGGTATTGTGATTTGAGCAACTAACTTATGAAAAACATAATTAATAAAATAGCGCTTCTTTATACAGCCATATCCTTTATGTTTATTAAATCAATTATTGCAACCCATAGAGGTTTAGTAATTTATTGTATATTAAACAGTATTCTACTAATTGTAGTTTTGTATATCAACAGAAATAAAAAACAACCTTAATCTGCTTTTAACACTGGTGTTCTTGGACCAATACCATTTTCGTTAAATGCTTCTATTTGAAAATAATAAGTTTGATCTTTCTCTAATGCATTTAAATAATATTCACTAGCACTATATACCATTACACTATTGTATAATTTATTAGGATCTGTTCCAAAGTAAATATGGTATCCAGTTGCATTTGGATTTTGCGCCCACTTTAACCATACATTTCTTCTTTCACTATCTCCTCTTAATGGTACAAAATTTTTCACTGTTCCAGGATCCTTACCGCTGCCTTTTCCAAATACGCGCAATCCGCTGATCGCAAACTTTCCATCAGGCACATGTATATTCACCATCTTCACAAACCTTGCTTGTGTTGGTTTGTCTAAAACAACATAATCATGTGGTACATCTTTTGTATTCTTTGATTTGTCAATTAACAAAAACCACTGCTTTCCATCATTGGATGCATACACCTGATATTGATGATAGATATTGGTATACTTTCCCATTAATTCAGAACCCTCGTCTGCATAATTAATTTGAATGGCTTCAATTGTACTAGTCGCTCCTAAATCTGTTTGGATCCACTCTCCTTTATTGCCTGTTGTAGCAGACCAATAAGTTTTGATATTTTCATCAACTGCATTGTTCGCAGTGAAGGCACTCAAAGTACTAGACACTTGCACTGGCTTGTTATAGTTTAACAACATCCATCCTGTAAACTGTGACTGATCGTGATTCGCTTTCGCATTAGGAATATAGTGCGGATAATCTCCATAAGCTGTATTGCTATATAATAAACCATCCTTGTCTATCTGTGCTGGCCAAATTCCATTTCTTCTTTCAAAATTATTCTTCACACTAATAGCTATAGTTGAAATATGCCACCACTGTTTGTAAACATCTTGATAAGTAGCCCCATGTCCTGCACCGCGTGCAAAGCCTCCTGGCTTATAAGAAAATGGATTGTGTTTTTGATAAGTGAATGGTCCTAAAGGCTGATCGCTTACATACACACCATCTCCGTATCCACTAAACTCTGTACCTGGCGCACCATATTGTAAATAATATTTTCCGTTATGCTTGTTCATCCAAGCACCTTCCATAAATGGTTTTAAAAAAGTGTTGTCTTGATGTTCGCCAAAACGCTCCCATCCATGCACGCTATCTACTAATCGAATGAGTGATTTCTTTTCTCCAATTGGAGCAAATGTTTTTCTATCTAACTCTTGTCCATAAATAGGATAAAAATTACTAGAGCCATGATATATGTATAATCGATTATCATCATCCACAAATAATCCTGGATCCCATGCACCTACTTTAAAACTATCCACCGCAACATGCCATTCATCCTTGGTTGGATTGGTGCTATACCATAAACTAAAATTCTTTTCATAAGTAGAACCAATCACCAATAAACTATCTCCCAATACCAAACTTGCTGGCGCACATAACTCATCATACACATTGTTCCATGGTCTTAAAAATTTTCTTGGAACAAAATTCCAATCCTTCATATCATTACTCCACCAATAACCCCATTGATTGGTACTAAACATAAAGTACTTATCCTTATAAACACTTATAATAGGATCTGCCGTTGCGCGATGCTTCCCGTTTTGTACAAAATTCGGAATGGGACAATAACCGTAATCTATATTGATTGGATTACAATAAGTAGCTTGACGGTTCGAAGCGGTAGGTGCGGTTTGAGCTTTTACTTGTATGCTCGTTCCAATTTGAAAGCATAAGCATAATACTACAGGCAAGATCAATCGTTTCATAGTGCTGGTTTGATCTTTAAATATACCTAATTATTTATTGAACATATAGTCTAAAATGTATATCTAAATAGAGTATAAATACCTGATTTTGAGGCAAATGGATCAGATATATTTAATCTTCATTCAAAAATTAAATGTTTTATGCGTGCAAATTCAATATATGCGTATTTTTGTAGTGTACTAGCAATCAATACTATGAAAGCAAGATTGAATTTAACCATTGAGCAAACTTTACTAGACCAAGTAAAAAAATTTGCTGCACAAAAAAATACCAGTGTTTCTGAATTGGTAGAGGATTATTTTAAAGTGCTTACCAAGCCAAAAAAACAATCCTTAGTAGATTTATTAAGATCTCTACCTAAGCCAGATATTTCTGATGATCGAGATTTAATTGAAGAATATTACGAAGCAAAAAGAAAAAAATATGGCTTATAAAATATTTATAGACGCAAATGTATTACTAGACCTTTCTTTGAAAAGAAAAGGTTATATAGAAGCTGAACAATTATTTATAGAAATTAGTAAAGGAAAATTTACTGGTTATATAAGTAGTTCGGTTCTTCATATCGTATTCTACATTTTATCAAAAGAGTTGTCTTTAGATGTAACAAAAAATATTTTACTTAATTTTTTAGAAGAGTTAAAAGTTATAGATCTTGATAAGGAAGTTGCGGTGAATGCAATTAACTCTAAAATAAAAGACACTGAAGATGCCCTTCAATATTATGCTGCATTACATCACAATTTGGATTTCTTTATTTCAAATGATAAACAATTAAAAAAAGAAAGCATCCCCAACTTACCTGTAATAAACACTTCAGAATTTATAAAATCATTTACCTAAAGAATTTAAGCCCCAACCTTATTTAACATCCAAGATTTAAAGACACCGAAGCTTGCACCCATTGGGATAGCTACTTTTTCTTTGTCTAATAAGAATTGAACAGAAGCAGGTACTTCAATAGTTTGTCCAATAGCTTCTTCTACTACTTCTGGAAACTTAACTGGATGTGCTGTTTCTAAAATAATAGTTCTCACTGGACTCGCTTCTGTGGTATGATTAAAGTGTGTGATCTGATATTCATGATCATGTATAAATTCTTCAGCTGCTAAAAAGGCTACAGCACCATGTGGATCTAATGTATATTCATAATCATTGTATACTCTTGTAATGGTAGCTTGTGTATTAATATCATCATAACTATAACTACTCAATGCTTTCACTAAAGTGGGGAAATCTTGATGCATGATTTCCATAATGCGCACAAAATTACTTGGATTACCAACATCCATCGCATTAGAAATAGTAGATACTGCTTTCTTTACTTCGTATTTTTCTGTTGCCAAATATCTTGTGACTACATTGTTGGCATTACATGCTGCAACAAAATGTCCTAATGGCAAGCCCGATGCTTTAGCCATCATACCTGCACAGATATTTCCAAAATTACCACTAGGCACAACAATATGCATAGGAGTATTATCGCCATATTCTTTCACCCATTGTTGCCATGCAAAGAAATAATACAATTGCTGTGGCAACCATCTTGCTACATTAATTGAATTTGCTGAGGTTAAATTATAAGCTGCATTTAAATCTGCATCCATAAATGCATCCTTCACTATGGCTTGACAATCGTCAAAACTTCCTTCCACTTCTAATGCTGTAATATTTTGTCCGCAGGTAGTTAATTGTAATTCTTGTATTGGACTTACCTTGCCTTTTGGATATAATATAATCACATTCACACCTTCCACACCTAAAAATCCATTCGCTACCGCGCCACCTGTATCGCCCGATGTAGCTACTAATACTGTAGTATCTTTTGAAATAGTATTTTTCTCTAGAGATTTTGCAATTGATGATTGCTTCGCAAAATAACCCAAGCATCTACTCATAAATCTTGCACCCACATCTTTAAAAGCTAGGGTTGGGCCATGAAATAATTCCAAAGAAACTATTTGCTCTGTAATCGCAACCAAAGGAAAATCAAAATTGACCGTCTCTGCACAAATGGTTTGTAAACTAGCATCATCTATAGTTCCTGCCACATAAGGCTTCATTACTTCAAATGCCAGTGTAGCTTTATCTAATGTTTTAAATCTTTCAATTTGTTCCTTAGTAAACTGTGGTATCTCTGATGGAAAATACAAACCCTTATCCGGCGCTTGTCCAGTAATAGCAGCTGTTTTAAAATCTACATTGGGTGATATTTTTCCTAAACTATAATAATGCATTGTATACTATTTCAAGAAGAGTCTCTAATTAAGGACTCTTATTAATTTAAATTATTTGAACACCGCTTTGATTGATACTGGTTACATAGGTATGATGTGCTAATCCCAAGCGAGTATATAATTCCTTCATCGCATCTTCCACCTTGATAGCGGTTTCTTTTTCCTTGCTTAAGAAAAAGATAGATGGACCTGATCCTGATATACCTCCACCTAGAGCACCGGCAGCAATACATGCTTTCTTTAATTCATCAAAACCGGGTATTAAAATAGATCTAACTGGTTCAATGATCACATCTTCCAATGATCTTCCAATTAAATCATAATCTCCTTTCATTAATCCAGCAACCAAACCTGCAATATTTCCCCACTGCTTGATTGCATCTTTTAATTGTACATTCTGTCTTAGGATACTTCTTGCGTCTGCAGTTCTTACTTCAATTTGTGGATGTACAATAGTCACATGTAAACTAGGAGAAGGTAATGCGATAATTTCTAAAGGGAATATAGATCTCACTAATGTTACGCCACCAAAAATACATGGAGCAATATTGTCTGCATGCTTTACGCCAGATGCTACTTTTTCTCCGTTCATGGCAAATCGCACTAGGTCATCTTTTGAAAAGATATTACCCAATAAATGATTCGCACCCACTACAGCTCCAGCAGAACTAGCTGCACTTGAACCCACGCCAGAACCTGGTTTAATCAGCTTATTAATCTTCACTTCAAAAGCTAATGGTGTTGTACCCATTTGCTTTTCTTCATATTCTTCTATCAATGCAATCAATGCGGCACCTGCTACATTCTTCTCAGGTTCTGTTGGTAAATTATAAGCATCAATATTGATAATCTTGATGGCTTCAGCAGCAGTTTGACCTGCAGCTCTTGGCACTATGCGCATTTCCATTTCATCATATGGACTCTCTACGGCAAAACCGAGAATATCAAAACCACATACCATGTTGGCCACGGTAGCAGGTGATTTGATTTGTATCCATTGATTACTCATAAAATTTTTTTAAACTCTTGCTGCTCTTATAATATCTGCAAACACACCCGATGCTGTTACATCTGCTCCAGCACCTGCTCCTTTAATCACCAAAGGTAATTCAGGATAACGCATACTATAAAATAATACAAGATTATCCTTTCCATACAAATGATAAAAATCTGAACTTGGTTGAATATGTTGTAAACCTACTTTAGCTTTTCCATTTTCAAAAGATGCAACAAATTTTAATTTACAACCTTCTGCAGCAGCAGCTTCATATAATTTCTTGAAATGATCTTCTTGCTTTTCCATCTCTACATAAAAATCTGCAACAGATCCATTAAAACAAGAAGCTGGTAAGAAAGCATTATTACTAATATCTTCCATTTCTATTTTCTGTCCTGCTTCACGCGCTAAGATCATAATCTTACGCATTACATCTGTTCCACCTAAATCCAATCTTGGATCTGGTTCTGTGTAACCCTCCTCTTGCGCTTGCTTCACTACTTGTGCAAAGCTCTTGCCATCTTTCCCACCAGCATAATTATTGAACACAAAATTTAATGTACCTGATAATACTGCTTCAATTTTATGAATGCTGTCTCCACTTCTTACTAAATCGTTCAATGTGCCAATAATTGGTAAACTTGCACCCACATTGGTTTCAAATAAGAAAGCTGCATTGTATTGTCTAGCCAATGATTTTAACTTAGCATAGTTTGCATAAGGGGATGAACATGCAATTTTATTACATGCTACTACCGATACGGCTTTCTCTAATAATTGTGCATATACATTCGCTACTGTCTCATGGGCTGTTACATCCACAAATACACTGTTTCGTAAATTGTTATCTAAAATAGCCTGTACATAATCCGCAATACCACCTGATTTAGCATCCGCTAATTGTTCTTTCCAATTAGTTAAATCTAATCCATCCACATTGATCAATTGCTTCTTACTATTGGCAATACCTACGATATTTATTTGCAGTCTTAAAGATTTTTTTAAGTATTCTGCTTGTTTTTGTATTTGGTTAATCAGCTTACCCCCCACATTACCTACACCTGCTACATAAATATTTAACTGCTTATAAGATGTTTCAAAAAATTCTTCATGTAATACATTGATTGCCTTTTTAACATCCGAACTAGCAATAACAGCTGTAATATTTTTTTCTGATGAACCCTGTGCAATGGCTCTTACATTAATACCATTTCTTCCCAACACGCCAAACATCTTACCACTCACGCCAGGATGATTTTTCATTTGCTCACCCACCAAGGCAATAATTGATAAATCTTTCTCTATGATTAATGGCTCTACTTTTTGTGTATTGATCTCTTGCTCAAACTCTGCATCCACTGCTAGTTTGGCTTGGTGTGCGTCTTGTACATTTACCCCCACACAAATAGAATGCTCTGAAGAGCTCTGTGTAATTAATATAACATTGATTAATTTTTTAGCCAATGCATCAAATAATCTTTTGGAGAAACCTGGTATACCTACCATGCCGGCACCTTCTAAACTCAATAAACATAAATCCTTGATACTTGAAATACCACGAATAAAATTATCATCCTTAGGTGAATTGTTCTCAATAATAGTTCCTGGATGATTAGGTTCAAAAGTATTCTTAATCCATACTGGTATATTTTGATACATTACCGGTTGAATGGTTGGAGGATAAATAATCTTTGCACCAAAATGAGACAATTCCATGGCTTCTTGATAAGAAATTTGTGGAATCTCTTTTGCATTGCTCACCATTCTTGGATCAGCCGTCATCATACCTGAAACATCTGTCCATATTTCTAATGCACTAGCTTTTAAGGCTGCTGCATAAATAGCACCTGTATAATCAGATCCGCCTCTACCTAATGTTGTTGTGTTACCCTCTTTATCTGATGCAATAAAACCTGGAGCCATATAAACATCAAATGAATTATTTTCTTTAGCAGAAAAATATGCCTGAATAGTTGAATCAGTTAATTCTTTATTCACTACTGCATTAAAATATTTGCTATCTGTTTTGATTAAATTTCTAGAATCAACCCATTGTTGTTTGATACCTCTTGATTCAAATGCAGCACTGATAATTTTTGAAGATAAGATTTCACCAAAAGAGATGATTTTATCTTGCATACGCATAGATAACTCTCTTAACATGAATAATCCTTCGCAATTAGATTCTAATTCATTCAATAATTGCTTTACCATGCTTAATGTGCCTGATTGCTGTTGTATAGGCAATAAAGCTCTTACTGCATCTAAATGCTTTTGCTCAATATTTTGAATAATGGTTTTATAAGCCTCGTTGCCTTGTGATGCACTTTGTGCCAACATCAATAATTGATCCGTCACTCCACTCATAGCAGATACCACTACAATGGTAGGCTCTTTTTTACTGCTTTCCGTTACAATAGCTATTACCTTGTCTATTGCTTCTGCACTTCCAACTGAACTTCCTCCAAATTTTAAAACCTGCATACAATTTATTTTGAGTAGGCTATATTAAATAGCCATACATATTATCATCATCTTTATTTATCTCCGTATAATTAATTTGATATTTTTTCATGTTCTCCATTAAAATATCATAATCTTCTTTCGTCTTTAATTCCAATCCCACTAATGCCGGACCCGCTTCTTTATTGTGTTTTTGCATGTACTCAAACCTGGTAATATCATCTGTAGGACCCAATACCAAATTCACAAAATCTTTTAATGCACCTGGTCTTTGTGCAAAACGAATTAAAAAATAATGTTTTAATCCTTCATACACCAAAGATCGTTCTTTTATCTCTTGCATTCTATCAATATCATTATTACTTCCACTCACAATACAAACAATATTTTTTCCTTTTATTTGTTCTGCATAATCATCCAATGTAGCTATACTCATTGCTCCTGCCGGTTCAACTACAATAGCTTCTTCATTATACATTTTTAAAATGGTAGAACAGATTTTACCTTCTGGTACCAAATGCATATCATCTAAGGCATCTTTACAAAATGCAAAAGTGATATCTCCAATTCTTTTAACAGCAGCACCATCTACAAACTTATCAATGCTAGCTAATTCTACTGGATGCTTTGCGTTTAATGCAGCCAACATACTTGGTGCTCCTTCGGGTTCTAATCCAACTACTTTTGTATGAGGAGATGCTTCTTTAAAATAAGTTCCCACTCCTGCACTCAATCCTCCACCACCCACTGGCATAAAGATATAGTCGATAGGTGTTTGTTCTAATTGATTATAATCTTCTAAAATTTCTACTCCCACAGTTGCCTGACCTTCAATAATAGAAGGATGATCAAAAGGAGGTATAAATGTCATTCCATGTTCTTGCGTATATGCTTTTGCAGCAATCGCAGTATCATCAAAAGTGTCGCCCACTAGTTTTACTTCAACAAAATCTTCACCAAACATTTTTGTTTGTGTTACTTTTTGTTGTGGAGAAGGAATAGGCATAAAGACAACGCCTTTCACATTTAACTTTTTACAGCTATAGGCGAAACCTTGCGCATGGTTACCTGCACTAGCACATACCACACCCTTTGCCAATTGCTCTGCAGATAATTGACTCATCATATTGTAAGCGCCTCTTAATTTATAAGAACGCACAATTTGCAGATCTTCTCTTTTTAAATAAACCCTGCATTGGTATTTTCTAGAGAGATTTGCATTTAACTGAAGCGGGGTATGATTTACCACCGGCTTCAATCTTGCATAAGCTCCCTGAATATCCAATGCAGGTTTATCGACTAGTTTCACTTCACTCATTGATTCTACTTCTACTAGATAAATTATTTTCCTTTTTGGTTCTCTGGTCTTAAACTTCTTACAGTTCTACCAGCTTGCCACATTTCACTATTGTGTAATTCAGCTAATTCAACTTCTAATTTCTCACGATAGTCAGGCTTGCTGTTTAAATCAATTGATCTTGCAGCTTCTGCACCTGTTGCTACGCTATTGTATAAATCAGAGAATACAGGTAATGTTGCATCACGGAACTTCTTCCACCAATCCAACGCACCTCTTTGTGCTGTAGTTGAACAGTTTGCATACATCCAATCCATACCATTTTCAGCAACCAATGGCATTAATGATTGTGTTAATTCTTCTACTGTTTCGTTGAAAGCTTCAGAAGGTGAGTGACCATTCTTTCTTAATACTTCATATTGTGCAGCGAAGATACCTTGGATAGCACCCATTAATGTACCACGCTCTCCAGTTAAATCTGAATACACTTCTTTTTTGAAATCTGTTTCAAACAAATAACCAGAACCAATTGCAATACCTAATGCAATTACTCTGTCCCATGCTTTACCAGTTGCATCTTGGAAGATGGCATAGCTTGAGTTTAATCCACGACCTTGTAAGAACATTCTTCTTAAAGATGTTCCAGAACCTTTTGGAGCAACTAAGAATACATCCACATCTGCTGGAGGTACAATACCTGTTTGCTCTTTGTAAGTCACGCCAAATCCGTGAGAGAAATACAATGCTTTACCTGGAGTTAAATGTTTTTTCACTGTTGGCCACATAGCGATCTGTGCAGCATCACTCAATAAATAACAGATAATAGTTCCTTTTGCTAATGCTTCTTCTATTTCAAATAAAGTTTCACCTGGAACGAATCCATCAGCTACTGCCTTATCCCAAGATTTTGAATTTTTTCTTTGACCAATGATTACGTTTACACCGTTTTCTTTTTGGTTTAAAGCTTGACCAGGACCTTGAACACCATAGCCAATTACCGCTACAGTTTCGTTCTTTAAAACTTCCTGTGCTTTTGAAAGAGGGAACTCTTCACGCGTTACTACGTTTTCTTCAGTTCCACCGAAATTTAACTTTGCCATTTTAGTTTGAGTTTAATTAAGATTTAAATTTTTATTGTTGTTTTATTTTTACATGGTAAATACTGCTTCTCTTTTTCCTAAATATTCATTCTCTATCAATTCCTCTCCTGGTTCTCTTTTTTCAAAGTCTTTTAACTTCTCGTGAAAACCTGCACTCTCTTTTATAATAGCCACTCTTGCACTTCTCACAAATTCTACCAAACCAAACGGCGCCAATGCTTCCATTAATCTATTGGTTTCTTCTCTATGACCAGTAGTTTCAAATACGATAAAGTCTTTTCTAATTGCTACTGCTCTTGCTCCATACTCTCTTAATAAGCGTTCTACTTTTACTTTTTCTGTGATTTCTTCACTTAATACTTTATACAATGCCAATTCCTGCCATACTATTTCATCATTCGTATTATAATATGCTTTTAATACTTCTACCTGCTTTTCAATTTGTCTTACTACTTTATTCACCACATCTCTATTCTCTACCACCACAATAGTAAAACGATGTATACCAGCTACTTCCGATGGAGAAGTATTCAAGCTTTCTACATTTATTTTTCTGCGCGAAAAAATAATCGCAATACTATTTAACAATCCCACTTTTTTTTCGGTGTATACCGTAATCGTATATTCTTGTTTTTCTTCGTTCATACTAATTCATTTTTTACATTTTAATTCT
>JACCDY010498177.1_pt1 | contig 11007 bp, 8 predicted proteins | sample 7446391 | NCBI WGS metagenome assembly JACCDY01 (sample SAMN15323451, study PRJNA562643) | freshwater metagenome | isolation source: river surface water | place: USA:Blue River Watershed | collected 2017-08-18
AAGTGGATGGAACATTGGCAGTGGCTACACACGGCAGGGGTATATATTATGCTCGTATTTTTGAACAGGGTGCTATTTTGAAGAATGAAACTTTGGTGAAAAATGAATCGGAGATAAAAGTTTATCCCAATCCATCGAACGGTGGTGTAGTTACTATTGAATCTAAAGCAACGCAATCCACTTTTGTGTTGTACGATTTGAACGGTAAAGAAATATTGCGAGGAATGACAAAAGACAGAAAAGGATATATTGACGGTAATAATTTAGTTTCTGGTAATTACTTTTTGGTCTTGATGGGTGAAAGTTCAATTGAATGGCAGAAGATTGTTATAGAGTAAAACCCGAAAGGTTGATTTTGTGGTCCCGCCGCGAATCGAACGCGGATCTAAAGTTCCGGAGACTTTCGTAGTATCCATTCTACTACGGGACCATGAAAAACGTATGAACGTCCCCCGATAAACGGGACGGCAAATATAGGGAATTAATTGGCGAAGTAGAGGTAAGAGCTGGTTCTGGCCATGATTAAAAGTTAATGGCATTGGACAATAAAATAGTGGTAAATTTGTGGTATACAACCATGTATTCCGCAGTAAAAAATACCTTTAAACATCTTCGAAGATTGGCTGTTGCTGGTCTTCTTTCCTTTGGATTTGTATGGCTCGCCGGGTGCGAACTCTATTCACAATCAATGGAGAATTCTGCCGGTGATAATTATTTCTCAGATATGATTGTCACTCGTTTGGTTCATACCGTTCAAGACGCAATTGTAGCTCATGATAGTGGTATGAATATGGGACATGCAGCTGTAATGACCTTTTCGAGTAAACCCGGTGAAAAGAAGATGGAAATGAGGTATGGCGTAGATTATGTGACTGATTATGACGGATTTGAACGGAAGGGTACAGTTACAACCACTTGGGACAGAAGCTTTTTTATTCCAGGTTCAACCATGCATATTGTGATGGAAAATGAGCACGGTACCAACGGGTGGGCAACAAAAGGTTTTATTGATGTAACCAATTGGGGATTGAATGAATGGGATCAGCCCATGTACGAGGTTAGGTGCAGTTTGGAGTTGATTTCTCCTGCCTACAACTGGGAATGGACCAACGAATATATTAGGGTTAAGATTTCTCGTGATTCCACCCCTCAATCAACCGATGATTTGTGGAGTGTGACAGGTACAGCATATGCTAGAAATAGACAGGGTAGGTTTTACAACGCCTTCATCAAGGATTCATTGTATTACAGTCCGAGGTGCAAATACGGCTACACTCGGGGCAAGGTAGACATACAACATGTAGATGCTACTCAAAGGTTATTCGTAGTTTACGGAGAAGGAACAGATACGGCTTGTTCTCAATACATGACGTTTGACCGCGGAAAACGCAAATTAACGGTAACTAAGAATTTGAAATAATTCCAATACTTTTGGGGTATGAAAAAAATCATTCTACCCTCATTTGTCATTGCCCTAACCCTTTGGATGTGGCAATTCGTATCGTTCGCTGCGGCTAATCTCCATTCAGGGGGACAGCAATACACGGAACATCAAGATACGATTACGGCATTTATTAATTCGCTAAACCTGGCTGATGGCGAGTATTTGATTCCTCGGGTAGACCCCAAAAAACCAGACATGAAGATGGAAGATTGGAATCAGTATTACGGCAAGCCTTGGATGTTTTTAAAATATTACAATAACCGTGAAGACGTGATGGGAATGAATATGATTCGCGGCTTTTCAAGCAATTGGATCGCTGGTTTGATCATTATTTATTTATTAAACCTGATGGGCCCATTGAGTCGATTGAAATCAATTTTAACCACATTAGGCATGGGTTTGGTGGTGTTTATATATGTGCCCTACACCAATCATATTTGGTTCCCAGATTTTGATACTGTAGTAACCATGATTGATTGTTTGGTTCCATTTGCATTGATAGGAGTTTGGAACGGGTTGTTTTGGAATAAGGAATAGTCGGTAGTCGGTGGTCTGTAGTCTGTAGTCTGTAGTCTGTAGTCTGTAGTCTGTTGTCTGTAGTCGGTAGTCGGTAGTCTGTAATGGACTTTGGACTACGGACTCTGGACTACCGACTCTGGACTCTGGACTCTGGACTCTGGACTACGGACTCTGGACTACGGACTCTGGACTACGGACTAGGGCCGGGTGACTAGAGACACGGGTCTGAAACCCGATACCCGATACCAACTACCAACTACCAACTACCAACTATACACCTTGCCTTTTTGATTCATCCAATAACTGCGATCTGGTTCTGAGATGAGTAGGTAGTTTTGGAACATTTGGTCTACAATTTCATTGAAATGGTAATTGCTGATGATAGAATTGCCACCTTTGGTGACTAGTTCGTAACCGCCTTCATCTTCGGAGTGGGGAGATTGGACAATCCAAACGTTTGGGAATTGAGAAGATTCAATCTGAAGGTAGTCTTCGGGTAGTATGTCGTTGCCTTTGAGATCTATAAGTCCCATAAAGCCATCAGAAGAATTGGTCAGAAAAAATTGAGGGTTATCAGATCTTGAAATGCTGAAATGAGGGTTTGGATGAACTTTTTTTTCTGATAAAATATTCATCAAGTGAGTTCGAGTAACGGTACTGTCTTTTTTGAATTTAAAGGTGGTATCTGTGGTGAATCCGATGAGGCTATCGTTCAGAATGGCAATGGATTGTGCGGTTGCTTTGCTAAGTTCCCAGCTTGTAGGATTCAGCCATTTTTGTCCCCAAGAAGCATTAGCCCGTTTATTGTTAGCAGGCGTAATTTTCACCGATGTTGTAAATATTTTATTGTCTAAAGATTCAAATTGAATTTTTTTGTGAATCTTTATGGGTTGAAAGTTTTGGTTGTAGATGGTAGATTCAGCTTTATCGTTGATACAGAAATAAATCTGGCCATTGAATCTTATCCAGAGTGGTTCTTTTTTAAGTCCCAAGGCAATTTCTGTTAGTCCTGAATCGGTAAATTTGGCAAGATTCATTTTGTTAATCCAAAAATACCCTGGTGTCAGTTGGGTGCAAGATTGAAAGGTATCTGAAATGGATTTGAAATTAGAATCGAGGAAAAAGAGGTTGTTCCCCTTTTGAACCAAAATTTGTGTTTTTGGTATATTCCAAAGATCAACGGGTGATTGCAGGCTGTATTCGTTGAGTTCAGAAATATCATCAAATTCAAATGGAGTGAGAATTTTGCCTTGTTTATTGTATAGTGCCCAATGGGTACCATTGAATAGGGCTCCTAAATTGGATGAGGTATCAAAGTAAATTTTTGGAAATTTGCACGGTAGAAGTTCCTTTCCAGTAGAGTTTAATAGACCATATCTTTCAGACTTAATTACAAATGCTAAGTTCTTTTGGATTTGTAAAGGGAGATCGCTGTATTTATTGTTGGAGATTGGGGTTCCGTCTTTTTCAATATAATAGTATTCTGGGTTGTCGAACAAATCATATTTCATGACTAAGGCGCATTCAGGGATAAGGTGTGCACCATTAGAAAACCATTGAGTATGATATTTTTTCGCAAAGGGGAAAGCGAAGTCGTAAGTAGAATCTGTCCATTTTTCTAGGGTTAAGGAATCTACAAATGCAAATTTACCGCGTTTATTGTAGTAGGGAACTGGAGTGATTTTCAAATATCTCAGCAAATAGGATGCGGTTTTTTTGTGCTTTCCGAAGGGATATTTATTGAGGTAATTTGAATACGCTTGGGTAGAGTTTACTTGTTTGCTTTGAATAAAGGCCAAATTGTCAGCCAAGGACAAAGCTTGTTTTTGTTGGGGAGCTTTTGGGTAATCATCAATGAACTTCAAATATGCCTCTTCTGTATTTTGATATTCAGCTTCATTAAATGCCATTTTATACAAGGAGTCTGTTGCTTGAGTGTATAGGCTTAAAAGGTGAGCTGGGTATGCCGAACTATCAGGCATGGCTCTCCAAATTACAGTATATTTCTGGAGGTCTGAAATTTTATTGGTAGAGAGGGCATTTTTGAATGCAATGGTATCATTTAACGAAGACAAGCAATAAATGATGTGTGGCAAGGATATTTTAGTATTGATGTTGCCATTTTTGGGGAAGTGTTTTTCTAAAATAGCTTGTTCATTTTGGTAGAATTTCAGCAATTCGAGATTTTGATTGGGATCTGAATTGGAGCGCTCTAAGTTGTATTTGTCGTAGAGGAGTTTGCGGTAATATAGATTTAAATAGGTTTCATCAAAGTAATACCATTGCAGAAATTCTTGTTTTTTTTCAGGATTTATTAGGTAAGATTGAGCTTTTATGGAAGCATTTCTGGAGAAAAAAACTGCTTGGTTGTGTTGTTGATGGTGGGTTGCTAATCGTGATAATGAATGCCAAAAAATGGGGTTGGATGTATCAGCGGTATTGGAGCGTTTAATGAGTTTCTTTTCTGCCTTTAGGAATTGACTGTCAACAATATTTCTGTGAATTCGGTATTGAGGATTTAGCCACGGTTTTAGAGATTGCGCATTTATGGCGCTTATGTCAATCAAGCAGAGTAAAATAAGATGAAACCCAACTCTCAAATTCATAGGGATATATAACTTCAAATATATGTTAAATGGTATATGGGTTGTGAATTTTTCGTTAAGGTGTTGCATTTTAGGAATTAGGGTGGTATTTTTGTAGTCTATTATGAAAAAGCAAATTTTATTTCTTGCTACATTTTGTCTGATTGCTTTGGCTTTTTCTCAGGCAGGTTTTGATGATGACGTAGTTGACGTTCCCGTTGACGGTGGTATTATTTCTGTTGTGGGTAGTGCTATCGCCTACGGAATCTACAGAAATAGAAAAAGCGCTAAAGCGAATAAAGATTAATTCTGGAAAAATCAGATAATGAAAAGGCTGCCCTTGGGCAGCCTTTTTTCGTTTTAGTATTGCGGATGAATGGGTTTGTTTTGAAGAATAGATTCAATTTTTTCCATGATCTCAGGGGTGAGGAGTTGAACACAATCTTCGGCTTGTAGAGTTTCAATCAACTGTTCTTCTTTGGTAGCGCCTAAAATTACTGTAGAAACATTAGGGTTTTTTAAACACCACGCAACGCCTAATTTTGGTAATGTAGTACCCAATTCAAGAGCAAGATGGTGTAGCGTTTTTACCTTTTCTGCATTTTCTGGGGTCATCAGCCTTTCTGCTAACCAACCCAACTCCTCGCGCTTAAGTCGAGAGCCTTCAGGAATGCCATTGAGGTATTTTCCGGTCAATAATCCGCTCGCGAGTGGCGACCAAATGGTGGTTCCAAGACCTACGGTTTTGTAGATTTGAGAATATTCAACTTCTACCTTGTCCCGCACCAACATATTGTATTGGGGTTGCTCAACCACAGGTCCAATCAAGTGATTTTGCTTGGCAAACATGTGGGCTTCCATAATTTCCTGGGCGCTCCATTCGCTGGTACCCCAATAGAGAATTTTACCAGCCATGATCAATTGATGCATACTCCAAACCGTTTCTTCTATAGGAGTTGCTTTATCAGGGCGATGGCAAAAGTAAAGATCAAGATATTCAACTTGGAGTCTTTCTATAGCTTGGTTACAGGCTTCATAAATGTGCTTTCTGTGAAGACCTTTTTGTGTGGGGACTTTTGCTCCTGCTCCAAAAAAGACCTTTGACGAAACGATGTAAGAGTCGCGCGACCAATTTCTGTTGCTGAGGATTTTACCCATCACTTTCTCAGATTCACCTGCGGCGTATACTTCGGCGTTGTCAAAGAAATTAACCCCTGCATCATAGGCAATATCCATGAGGCGTTCGCTTATTTGATTTTGAATTTGATTTCCAAAGGTAATCCAAGAGCCAAAGCTCAATCTACTGATGGGAAGTCCGGTTTTTCCTAAATTGACGTATTCCATGTGCTGCTTTTTGTAATTGTTCGTTGAATTCGGGTGAAATTTTCCAGTAATATATGCAAGGTAACAATAAAGCCAACATTAGAGGTGTTTTTAGGAAAGAATCAACAATGGGATTTTGAGCCAAGTTCAAATAGGTGGCCAAGGGTATAAATATGGCTAAAAGTAAAATAGTTTTTAATTGACTTACCGTAAATGGGTGGATTTTCATTTTGATATATATCAGTAACATAACAAATCCATATCCAAAGATAAAAGTGAGAACAGTAGCTATTGCGGCACCGTCAATTCCAAGCAGCGGAATCAGCCACAGGTTCAGTCCTACTGCAGAAAAAATCATGATGAGCGATGTAATAAGTCCCCAGGCGTAGAACTTGGAATTTGACATGATTGGACTGGTAGTAATGCCCACCATTTCGAAGAGTTTTCCTATTCCAATATAGAAGACCACCATTTTACCGGCTTTGTAATATTGGCCGTTGGGCATGATGTGAAAGGCAGTATCTACGTTGAGCCAAATGAGTAAAAACAAGATAGAGCCAATGAGCAATTGGTTGTTAGCCAGTTGTTTATAGAGAGAATTAATTTTGGGGACATTGAGATTTTTCATGTGCTCTGCAAAAATGGGATTTGAGATTTGCATGATGGTTCTTTTGGGGATTTCAATGAGCACCGCGAGGTAAAACCCGATAGAATAAACGGCGGTATCAGCCAGCGATTTCGATGCGGAAATCATGAGAAAATCAATTTTATTTATAATTAGGCCAACGGCATTGACAATGAAGAACCATAGAGTAAACTTGATGGCATCTGATTTGACTTCGGGGTGTTCTGAAATAAATTTAAAATCGGGCTTTAGCGAAATGGGAGTTAGGCGGCCCACATAGATAAGCGAAGACAAAGCTCCAATGAGGTAAGCGCCAGTGAGCAGCCAACAAAAAAGTGAGAAACTGATGATTTTCTTAAAAAACAGGAAGGCAAAAAGTAGAATCAACAAGCGAACTACCACTTCTCGAATGAAATTTGGAATGGTGATTCGGCCGTGGTTGGCTGCTACCGATTCAAACAAAGATTGCATCATCATGAAAAGCACCAAAACCACAATCATGGGTAAGATGGTAGAAATCATGGATGTGTCTTTGTTGAATAACTTGATAAAATTGTCTTCGAGAAGAACAATTCCAGTGGCGCTTAAAAGGTATCCTAAAGCGGGAATCAAGAATATCCAAAAGAAAAAACCGTGATGCAGAGGTGGATTTTTGAAATAGGGGAAGAATCGATTGACGGCGTAGGTACTTCCCAAGAGGGAAAAGCCTGAAATTACAGCGCCTATTTCGACGAGAAGTCTAGATGCTCCGAGTTGCTTTGGAGTGAAAAATAGGGGGTAAAAATAGAGTAGCGTAGCGAAACCAATTAAAACGCCTAAATAATTGGAGATTGAGGCTTTTATGCTTTGGCGTGCTACTATGCCCATTGCTTAGACGTTGTCTGTTGCTTTATAAATTCGTTCAATGATATCAACCGTTTTCATTCCCTCGAGGGCATTGGTTGAAATGGTATCTTCGCCTTTGATGGTTTTTACTACATTCTCAATCACGTAGTGGTGATTTGCAGCGGAGCCTTTGTAGGGTCCGTAATCATTGGGAGGATTGGTTTCCTTCAGTTCAGGCATGGTGTAATCTTTGATGTTACAGTGCTCAATCTTGTTCATGTATTGACCGCCAATTTTGATGGAGCCATTGCTGCCTATTACGGTTATTGAACTTTCTAAGTTTGAATCCCACACCGAGGTTGAGTAATTGATGCTGCCTATTCCGCCGTTTTCGAATTGGAAGTTGACAAATCCAGAATCTTCAAATTCAGTGGTATCAGCATGATTGAAGTTACTGCTGATAGATTTGATGTTTTTGATGTCGCCAAAAACCCAATACATGATGTCAACGAAGTGACTGAATTGGGTAAATAGGGTTCCTCCATCGAGTTTTTTAGTGCCTTTCCAATTGCTCACAGAATAGTATCTTTCGTCTCTGTTCCAATAGCAATTGGTTTGAACCATGTAAATATCGCCAATGATTTTTTTATCTACAATTTCTTTGAGCCATAATGATGGCGGGCTGTAGCGGTTTTGTTTTACGATGAAGATGTGTCTTGAAACTCTCAAACCTGTCATGATGACCTCTTCGCATTCTTTTACGGTGAGTGCCATAGGTTTTTCGATGATGACATGAGCCTTGTGATTGAGTGCGTTGATGGCAAGTTCAGCGTGTAAGCCATTAGGAGTGGCAATTACCACAACATCAGGACGAATCCCTGCATTGAACAGTTCATCAATGGTTCCAAAGAAAGGGATATGGCTGAAATGGTCTAATCCATTAACTGCATCTTGGTTGATATCTACAAAACCAACAAGCTCGCAATTATCGTTTTGACTGACCAGGGTGGCATGGCGCTTTCCAATATGTCCAAGTCCAACAATGCCAAACTTTATCTTCATATGTACAAAGGTATAATTTAATATTTGATGCTGAGATATAACTCTTTAAAGGAGTTTAATACGGTTTCAGGCCCAAATTTCTCTTGAACTTCATTGGAAATTGCTTTGGGACTATAGGAATTCAGGTGATTCATGCATTCAATCGCGGCATCTGCAATGTTGGATGGAGTTCTTTTGTCAAAAAACACCCCGTTTTTCTCATGTATGAATTCCTTCAACGGACCAATAGACGGGCAAACCACAGGTAAACCGCAAGCCAGTGCTTCGGCGGCTACCACACAGAATGTTTCAAATTCGCTGTTTAGGAGAAAGAGATCTGAAGCTTTTAAAATGGGTACGAAATGTTCTCTATCGAGCCAACCAAGCCACAGAATGTGATTTTCTACTCCACATTCTTTAGCCAATGATTTTAATTCTTCTATTCTTGATGGATCTCCTCCAATAATGGAAAATTCTACAGAAAATCCTTTTTGTATAACCAACGATAGAGCCCTGATTTGATCTTCGACACCCTTTACGTAAGACAAAGTAGAAATGTGAACCCATTTGAAACTGTTTTCAGAATTGATGTTCTCTTTACAGTCGTAGTTTCTGATATCGATTACGTTGGGAATGACATTGATGTTTTTTGCCAATCCGCATTTTTCTATTTCTTGACCATGGTATTCGGTCAATCCTGAAATAGCAGAGGCGTTTTTGAATATGAGTTTATGCAACCATTTTGAGTAAAATGGTAATTTTTGAAATCGATCGTAAATATAAATAGTGACTTGTTCCGAAAACACATAGGGGGTATTTTTAACGTATTTTAAGTACAAGGCAAAAATACCCATGGGCAACGATGAATGCAGGTGATGTATGTTTATAGGCCCTCTATCTTTAACAATTTCTTTGTATGCTTTTACACAACCTATAAAAAAATGATAAAAATTTAAAACAGATTTTAATATAGGTAATTTAGAGTAATTGGGGTTGTAAAAAACGGTGTATTGGGTAAAATTATCGACCGGATTTTTCTCAATTTGGTATCCAGATTTTAATTCTGTGTCTGCTTCAATGGTTAGAACCGTTAATTGAAAGTCCGTAGAGGCGACATTGGCGAAATTTCTAATGAATGGACCTTTGAACGGGAAAATCCGAGTGGGGAAAAAACTCGCCATAAACAAGAGATTTGGCTTGGTTTTGTGGGATGTTCCGTCTGATTGCATGTTTGATTTAAAGAAATACGCGCTCAAATTTACTTCATTGATAGTAATTACTCCTATTTTTCAAGTGTATTTCAGATAATCATGTAATTTTGTTATTCATGCCTAAAAAAGTAATTAGCGTAGTTGGTGCAAGGCCACAGTTCATCAAAGCAGCGCCTTTAGAGATGGTTTTTCGTGAGATTCCTGATTTTGAATTTATATCTATTCATACGGGTCAGCACTACGATGAGAATATGAGCCAAGTTTTTTTTAATGACTTTGGATTGGAGCAACCCAAGTACCAATTGCATGTGGGCAGTGCGAGTCATGGCAAACAGACCGGTTTGATGCTCGATAAAATTGAGGAAATACTGCTTCAGGAGAATCCGGATTTGATGATTGTTTACGGTGATACCAACAGCACATTGGCCGCTGCTTTGGCTGCATCGAAATTGAATATTCCCATAGCGCACATTGAGGCAGGGCTTCGCAGCTACAACAGAACCATGCCCGAAGAAATTAATCGCGTTTTAACCGATCACCTAAGTTCGCTTTTGTTGGTTCCGTCGGAAGTATCGGTGAATAATTTGAAGAAAGAAGGCATCACCCAAGGCGTTGAGATAACGGGAGATATTATGATGGACATACTTAGAATTTCCACAGAGAAAAACGTGGTTTCTAAGCCGGTAGATCACGCTTATTACTACGCCACCATTCACAGGCCCTACAACACTGACCTTCCTGAGAGAATGTCGCAGATTCTCACAGAAATGAATTCATTGGATAAACCGGTTTACTTCGCTATTCATCCGAGAACTTCGTCGCTGTTGGAAAAATACGGCATGAATTTCAGTGATTTCAACAACATAAATTTCATAGAACCACAGAGTTATATTGGAAATTTGGGCTACTTGCTGAACGCTGATCGCATCATCACTGATTCGGGCGGATTGCAAAAAGAGGCATGGTTTGTGAAAAAGCCTTGCGTGACTTTGCGTCCTGAGACTGAGTGGGTTGAAACCTTAGATAATCAATGGAATGTATTGGTTTTTGAAGATTTATCTCAGCTGAAGAAAGCAATTTCCACCACTCCAGGAGCCTATAATGATGGAGTTTTTGGTGACGGTCATGCAGCTGAAAAAATTCGTGATTCTATTTTGGCTTTTTTAGGATGTTAACACCATGAAAACCAAAATTGTGCACGTTGTCTATCAGTTTCATCCCGACATGGGATACGATAGCAATTTGTTCGCTCGCTTTGCCCACCCTCAGTTGGAGGTTGTCATTTTGACCTCCGATAATTTGGATTTATGGAATGTAACTGCCAAAGATGTTCAAACAGCTGATTCAAGAATTGAAGAACAATTTGGGGTAAAGATCATACGATTGGGTTCATTTAAAACGGGAAAAAAGAAAGCCGGTGTGTTCATGAAGGGT
>JACCDY010328710.1_pt1 | contig 11003 bp, 14 predicted proteins | sample 7446391 | NCBI WGS metagenome assembly JACCDY01 (sample SAMN15323451, study PRJNA562643) | freshwater metagenome | isolation source: river surface water | place: USA:Blue River Watershed | collected 2017-08-18
ACAGGTCTTAGAATCAGACCTCGTCATCGCACAACTTCTTAAAATGAGTCTAAGTTCATAAATGAACTTAGTCATGGCCTGACGACCGAGTCTAAGTTCATAAATGATTCAATTCAATTCAATTGTATTTGTCTCTGGTTTATCTGGTAATGTAGCCAAATCAGGAACTAAATAATATTCATAGTATTTCTTACGATGAACGAGTCGTTCATGTGTACGAAATGTTAATCCGTGTGGTTTTACAATTTGTCGAAGAACAGTTAGGCATGAAGACATTTTATGTGACCGATGAATATATTTCTTCGCCTTACAAGGATAGTAATATGGTTCTACTTCAAGAAGAATCTGATTGAAGGCGTCCCAATCAAAACCCTCTTCCATAAATACATGACCTTTATGAATCTTCAATCGTTCAAGCCATTCTTCCACTATCTTTAAGGGTGGTATCTCAGAAAATAAATAATCGGGTGTTCCTGATGCCATATATTAATATATGTCAGATTATTCTAAATACTTGTCATTAGAAGACTTCGATAAGAAGTGTAGCCTTGACTATATTGAATCCATCCACGCATTAAAAAGGCATATAAACTCTCTCCTTCATGCAAAGTTCCATATCCAAACATATATAATGTTTTCTTCACTGAATCAAACACATCTTCAAATGATTCCCCAGAGATCCATAATTTAGTTAAATTTTTTAGAATTTCACATTGATTCTTCTGCAAAATCGATATAATTAGCGGATAATAAATATCAAAAGATGGAATTGAACATAGCTCCAATACTAATTCATGTGCCTGTTTTTTTGTAAGTACCTCTGATCTACTATTTGTAAAATTAACCAAAAGTTTTATATATTGACAATATTCACGTATAATATTATTGGAATGTGTTATTAACCATAGATTCGTCTCTTCACCAAAATAATTAGGAGGGACTTTATATTTTTCCATTAAATTGTTTGCAATATTTGATAAGTTGATATCTGGTAAACTAATACAATGACAACGTGATAATAGGGGTGGAATTAAATTGGATTTATTATTACCAATAAAAATAAAGCATGCTACATGAGAGTATAATTCCATTGGTCTGCGTAGAGCTTGTTGGCTTAATTCAGGAAAAGATTCTAAATGATCAATAACGACCCAACGAACACATTTCGATTTACGAGCAGGTTGACGAACATAATCTAATAAAATATTTCTTACTGTATGTATACCACGATCTTGATGAGAATTCATAAAAAAAATATCTTGTTCATTTGATAAATTTTCTGTGACAGATCCATAATGATGAATAAAATAACCACGAAGAAAATTATTAATAATTGAAGTTTTTCCTGATCCTTGTTGTCCAGTTAAAAATATGTGACCTGGATGTTCATAGAATTTATTTAATTTAGTTTCAATTTCTTCATATCCAAACAATTTATCCATTAGTGCACACTCTAAAAGTAGTTGTATCCGTTAATTTAAACTCTAACGCGGTGAAGGATCTAAACTATTATAAAACAATTAGAATAGATTGAATAAAATGTTCCGCCAAGGTTCTGGTAAAAGAGAATTATATGATGTTCTTGGAATAAATCAAAATGCATCAAAAGAAGAAATTAATACAGCCTATAAAAAGGCATCACTACGTGCTCATCCTGACAAAGGTGGTTCAGAAGAAGAATTCAAGAAAATAAATCATGCTAAAAGTGTTTTAATGGATGATAAGCGTAGACGTATTTATGATATGACTGGTGATGAAAGTGAAAATCCTGTTGAAAGAGGACCCGGGCCCGGACCTAATGTCGGAATACCATTTCCAGTTGATATTTCGCAGATATTTCAAAATATTTTTGAAAGTGGTCTTGGTGGTAGCCCAGGCAGTCCAAGAAATAAACCACAGAAAGGAGCAAAGGCTCCGCCCAAAATACAGAAGATAAAATTGTCTTTGTCACAATTTTATCATGGTCATGAATTTGAAATTAAATTCAATCGCCAGAAGTTCTGCGAACCATGTAAAGGATCTGGCTATTCAGTGAAGACTGAATGCGAAGAATGTCATGGACGTGGTATTGTTGATACTATTATGCAAGCAGGACCATTTACAATTAGGAATAGTGGTCCTTGTCATAATTGCAATGGAGAAGGTTCGCGTGGTATTATGAAATGCGACTCATGTTCTGGTACAAGTAAAATAAGTGAAGAGCGCACACTAAAAGTCGTTGTTAAACCTGGCACTGCAACTGGTGAAACTATCATTTTCCCGGAAGCATGTTCAGACTCACATGAATATTCGACACCAGGTGATGTTCATATTGTTCTCGAAGAGGCAGTAGACGATGATTGGATTAGAGCCGGTACCAATTTAGATACAAATGTAACTCTTAGTTTGGCTGAGGCCCTTATTGGTATTAAAGTTCGTCTTATTGATCATCCATCAGGAACACCTGTTATAATTAATATACGTCCTGGTACTCAAAATGGAGATCGTCTAAGTTATCCGGGACATGGTATGCCAGATGGTTCTGGATCACATGGAGCTCTAAATGTAACCGTTCAAGTTCAACCGAAACCGGGAGAACGTGAAAAGCTAAATACTGCCGCTATTGCAGAAATGTTTGGTCTTTCGACCGATACTGTTATTGATTATTAACCGAGGTATGTTCCACGGGCAACACCAGTCCATGCAGGGCTTTCCATTTTTGCAGCCTGTGCTTGTAGGGCGGCATCATCAGCTAAGAGCATATCAGAACTGGTCTGTGAATAAGGAGATCCTTCGAGGAGAGCAGCACCGCCTCGCATCATACCACAAGAGCCACGACGGCCACCGTTCATACGACGGCGGGAATTGCGGTTCTTGCGATTACGATTCTTGCGACTTTTGCGATTTCCCTTGCGACTACGACGTCTTGCCCTGCGGGCAGAACCACCAACCTGGGCCATACCCTTATTCACTGCATCAAGCACCTGAGAACCCATTGCGTCGGGAAGATCGGGATGAGTGCGACTATATCCAGCTGCCTCTGAAAGCGCATTATCCTGACCAGTTAAATGAGCAGATGCACGATCAACACCAGTACCTTCAGTACCGAAAATACTTAGCGGTGCCATTCCGCCGTACATAGCACGGCGACGACGGGTACGAGCCCCTCCATGGTAAGGACGAGTAATGGTGGCAAATTGATTACCCTGAGCGAGGCTCTGAGCACGACTATCAGCCATTAAATCAGCACCATAAGGTGCACCAGCGAGGGCACATGCACCCCCATTTTGTCTACGATTACGACGATTACGTCTGCAAGATTTACGATTACGACGAGCCATTCTATTTAGACGCACGAATTTTCCTGGACTACTATTAGAAATGGAACCGGAGTGGACGAAGAAAAATATTAGTAATTACACTTTATGTTCGTATTATTATTTAATTTTCGTAATTATTTCTATCTCGGCTGTTATGGCAATAATTGCAGCATTTGTTGTGCCATTCATAAAAGGTATGAGTCCCGGAATGAAGGCATTACAGATTTTTACATTTATAATACAAGCTATTCTTGGTATTGCTGCATCACTTGCTGCATATTTAATGTGTGATCGTGCATTAAAACCTAACCAATAAATAAGAATGCCTGTATTTTCAATGATGGCTGGTTCATTAGGTTTTGGGCGTGCAAATAAAACAAATACTGTTAAAGGGGGTTCTTTAAGTTTTACAGGTTCTTCTACTTGTTTCCTTTCAAGTGCTGCTAACGCTGATTGGAATATGGGTACTGGAAATTTTACAATTGAATGGTGGGTAAATTTATCTTCAAGTGCTTCAAATTCTTTTCCACGAATTTTTTCAATAAATGGGCCTCAATTTATGGTAAGCCTTGAAGGATCAAATACAAGTCGAACATTTTATTTATGGTTAAATGGTAGTGCAAATTCAGTTTCAAGTGGTTTAAATCTTTTAAATACATGGAATCATTTTGCTATTTGTCGAAATGGTTCAACAATTAGAGTATTTAGAAATGGAACTCAAATTGGATCAAATATAACTAATTCAAATAATATTGGCGATTCAACAAATATTTTATATTTAGGAAGACCGTTAAATATTCTTGTGTCTACTGAAATGATGCACGGTTTAATAACGAATTTTAGATGGATTAAAGGAGAAGCTCTTTATACAGCAAATTTTACTACACCAACACCACCTTTAACAGCTAATGCAAATACAAAATTATTATTATTAGTATCTTCATCAGCCTCATTATTAACAGATTCAAGCGGAACAGGAAAAACAATTTCTAATAATAATAATCTTGTTACTTATTCTTCAAGTTATCCTGTTTAATAGACTGAACCTCAAATTGTTGTAGTTCCATTGAGTCATATGCCATATAATATACTGATCGCCCCTTCTTCGTTAATTGTTCTGCTGTTTTTAATGGTTTTTCTGACCGCGGACCACCAAATATAAGGAAATGTGTTGATTCATAAATGATTCGGTTATCACGGAAAATTTGTGCCCTTTTGCCGTCACGACGCCAATCTGCTGCATGAACAGTTACAGGAATCTTCTTCTTCTCGGCCCAGGCTTCAGCATATATAGAAGAATCTCCTTCTGAAGGAACAATTAGGGATTGGACTTCGGGGAAATCTTCGGCGATGAGATCTAAGATCTCAGAGACATCTTTATCTGTTAAATCACGTCGCTGTCCGAGGATACCAAGACGTACTTGGATTGGTACACGCGGTGGCGAGAGTGCCCTGGCCCCCTGTGTTAAAAATGTATCTAATGTCTGTTGTTTTTGCATGTGAACTTAATAAGTCCAAATGTAATAACTATTCGTCAATTTTACTCATGTCAAAATTCGCAGGAAGTTTAGTCAGTGCATATTTCCTATAATATGGAAAATACCAATTTTCTGGACATTCTGTAATAAGAATATTTGAAATAAATCCACTTCTCAAGAATTGAACTTTTGCATAATTTCCTTCCAAGTCAATCACCTTTGCAATATCATCAAGACGCTCATGCGGCAGCTTCAAATTTGGCATATTTGGATTATAAATAACAATCTCTCCCAAGACAAATCCTGCAACTTGTTCCAGCATCTTTCTAATAGTATTTATATTGGATGACAATTATTCAATTTTTCTTTGTAAGTACGGTAGCAAAAGGTTCATAATTGTATCCAAGGATGGCGAATGTGATATTAGGAATGAGTCCATCATATTCTTCAATAACTTCTTTGAATATTTGTGCAGTGTGAGTTGGCGGACAGCCAAAGGCTCCACAACCCCAGGCACTTAGAATAAGTGTATCAACTCTGTGCTCTGCTGCAATTAGGATGAGATTACGAATCTTTGTCCTCATTGTATCAACATCTTCAGGACGTACATAATGTTGTCCATCATCAGTTGTCTTTGGACCAACAAGAGCCGGTGCAGAGATTACATCGAACTTTCGTGGCGTTGCCATACGTGCAAAGCCCTTGTCAAATCCATCCTTGAAGAATTCGACATCAGTGCTATATACTGTTTGAAGGAGTCGCAAAGGGTAATATGATTGATGAAGATGTTTATAAAGATTTGATCGGCGGAAAAGTTCCTCTTCTTGCGCTCTGGAACCTGCATCTACTATACCTCCTGCACGAGTCCAATCAGCCATATTCAAAATACAGGTACGCCCTGGTAGGGCTTCAAGAGCAGCATATATACAATCCTGTTCAACGACTTTTAGAGTAGTAGGTCGGGGTCCTTTCATTTTAGGAATATTCATTGACATTATAACATTATCATAAATTCTTGAACTGTATTTTTGACTGTCTTTATAATAATCCTGAGTGTCGAGCCACGTATTCACGCGATCATCATGTTCTGCGCGAATTGACTCGTGTGATTTGTTTATTAAAATAGTTCGTTCTGCCATATTTAATACTAAATTAGTTATTGATATGACATTTAAGTCGGGTTTTTATAAATCGCCAATTAGGGATACCATGGAAATCTTCTTCTTCGTGATCTTACCGCTAACGATGTAGATGCTGTTCTCGGTGAAGATGAGGAAATCTTCGCCAACCTTGAAAGACTTCTGGACAGAAGAAGTGAATTCATCACGAGATTTCACAAGCACCTTCTCCTTAGTCTCATTGTCTTCACCAAGGAAAGCCTTACCAGTTGCGGTATCAACATAATAATCGAGGAGGATAGGACGATCATGTTGTAGTGCAAGACGGGCGGCATGTTGAAGAGTAGTTGCACTGGGAATAATATCAGCCTGCTGCTGCGATGATGCAGCCGCAGCTGGAGCTGTAGTAGTTGCAGTAGTTGTGGACGCCGGAGTAGCCATTCTGCTCGCTATTAGAGTTAGTTCTTATTGATTCTTCCGCGTTTAGTGCGATTTCTTTTATTCTTATTGCGTCTACTGCGCCGCTGCAGCCGCCGTCGTGCTCCACCATCCATATTAGAACATAAATTACTGAATTGCGGCATAGATTTGAGTTTAAGTCCTTTATGGCCATTAAATGGGGGAAATATTGAACAAACTGCAAATAGATTTTCAACTGATGTTGGAACGAATGTATCAACAAGTTCTAAAAAAATATTACTGTCACATGCACTATTATTTGTTAAAACACCTACATCAATCCCTTTTTCACCTGCATAATAAAGGAGTTCACGAATTTTATAAAGGCGTTCATCACCCCCACATAAATATCGTAAATAATCATTATAGAAATCACGACGTCTTAGACCCGAATAATCACCAAAACGTTCATAGGAAAATTCATTAAATCCTTCCACAACTGTAATAGTTCGATCCCAGTCAAGAAGAATTATACTTTTGTGAGGATTTTTCCTTTTATCAATCCATGATTGTAGAATAGGTCCATGAATTGTCGGATCAAATCCAGATATTTCATCATAGCTATCGGATTTATAGCCTGATTCTTTCAATAAATGAATATATATATTGTCATCACCACCAGCATTATCAGTTAAAGTGGTCATTAAAGGACTATTAAATGATTTTGCAGACACACGATATGCAGTTTCTGGTACTTTATATGCTGTAATTTGTGGACAAACATCATTTACATTAATAATTTTATTTTCATCGTTATCAAAAAATATGGCGGCTTCATATTTTTCATCATCTGGAAGAGGTGCACCTCTTACAGTTATCATATCTATTTAGCAGAAACAATTTCATTAGTAAGGGTTGAGGTTTTCTTGGAAACACGAGGTTTACGAGTTTTCTTCTGTTTAGTCTCTTCACCTTCTTTTGTCTTTGGCTCTACAGGAACAGCAGGTGCTTCGACTTTAGGCGGAACAACAAGAACAATCTGTTTCTCATGTTTATCGAATACCTTATTAATGAACTCATAGGCCTCATTAATTTGATCCATATTACGTGCACCAGTAATAATGATATTACCAGTTTGGAAGATACTAATAGTGATTCGTTTACATTGACCTTCACCATCGCCATTGCCTTGACCAGAACATAGAACTGGACAATTACAGATCCCAGGGCGGCTTTTGGTAAGATCACGTTTCTTATTGTAATAGTATTTAGTATCAACACCTTGATACAAGGTTTTCTCAAAGATACTGAATAAGTTATAGGTATCTCGCAAAATTGCATGAATAATTTCAGAATGAAGAGGAGAATTCAAACTGAAATCACTATTAATCATTTGAACATTCATTTTATTGACGGTGGGAGGGACAGTAAAAGGTGTTTCAGATAATTTAGCGCATTCTGTAATTAGCCATTTCAAGGTATCTTCTGCAAATTCTTCGCTGTGAATACCAGTCATTTGGACGGAGCCATTTCCAAACAATTTGATATTTACTTCTTTCCAACCGCGTTGATCAGAAACCCAACGCCTCACAACGAGAGTAGATTGGTTGAAGAATGATTTCTTAGTAATTTTACGATTAGTGAGAGCATCGCGATGACTTTCACCGACAACTTCAGCGCGATGTTCAAATTTGAGAATACCTTGTCCAGGCCACCATAGAGGAATTAGGATTTGTGGTACAAGACGGAATAGTTTTGGCAAATCGAAACTAAGACCATTATTAGTGGCTGTCATAGTACTAATACGAAGGGGGGTTCGTTTGTAAATACTCATGTTAATTGATGACTGGTTCAGATTCAGTCCAGTTAAAGGTTTCAATTTTTGGTATCAATCTATCTTTTCGGAAATCTTCGAAAATTTTTTTACTTTGATCAGTTGAAATATACTCGAATACTTGATTTTCTCCAAAACATTTAATAAATTCAATCATTGATTCATCAATAATATTTGTATAAATAATGAAAAAGATTAATGATGCAATAAATTCTTCAGGTGAAAAGTCAATAAATTCTTCATGATTTAGATATGAATGTATATATTTAAATGTCGGTTTATGAACGGTTTGTTGTCTAAGATCACCCCTATAAAAGATTGATGATAAATCAGATGTTGATGGAATGGGAGGATTAAAACGTACACGTAGACATGCATTACGAATAGATTGATGTACACGATTAAGAGAATTACACAGAAATATTACACATAGGGATGATGGTGGGTTATCAAGGAATGGTCTAAGTGCAAGTTGTGCAGATTCAGTGAGAGTTTCACATTCATCTAACACAAGGAAACGTGGTCTTGTCTCACCTTTAGTGCGCCAATCAACTTCAATGAAGGGAATACATTTAGCACGTATTGCTTCTAATGATCGTTCATCTGCTGCATTTAGGATGAAACATACACGACTAAAAAGCTGATCTTCTGGCCAGATTTTTTTTAGAAGCCATAGAGTGGAACTTGTTTTACCGGATCCTGGACTACCATATAGTAATAGATGTTGAATTGACTGTGGATTTGTAGCAAAATTAGTAAATAGTTTTTGTACTCGACTACACACATAATTCAAATTTGGAGGAGGTATTTTCGATGATCTGGTCCCAACAGAAGGTTGGGTCTCGGTATCTGAATCAAAACTCTGTTTTGATGCCAACATCTATACTATACGAATGCCGTTTAAACAGTTTAGGCCAGAGCAGTCTAAATAGAAATCACAGATTCTACGTAGGTCTATTTGCAATGAAAACATCTGCTGTAAAAGCACCAAGAAAGCGGGCTTCAAAAGCATCAAACGATGTAACAACTGAAGTCATGCCTCTTAATATTACTATTAAGACAGAAGTCGCGCCACTTGAAAATGATATTATAACTCAACCTATGATTGAGAACCCAGCCATTATTAAGAGAGCTACTCGTAAGAAGTCATTTCCTGTTGTGGCTGTTGTTACTTCTAATGGAATCACTGGTAATCTAATGCCAGAGAAGAGGAAGCCTCTAATTGCACATTTGCCTTTTTCATCAACTGAAGTCTTATTTAATGATGGACCTGTAGTGTATGATCCTCGTCCTCCTGGACAACCTATGCCCTTTGATGAAATGCAGGGAATATTTGATACTGCTGCAGAAATTTCTGATGTATATACTGGTTTCGGTAGTACTGAAATTGAACAATTAGAGGAAGGAGGTAATGGTGAAGTTAAAACAGAGATCCCTACTGCTCCTGCTGTTGAACCTTTGCCAGTTTTCACACGTATGGATCTTAATTTATATAGTCGCGAAGGTGGACAAATAGAAGTACCTGAACACACTGATGTTGCCTGTTTCTGGTGTTCTCATCAATTTGATGGACGTCCAGTTTTCCTTCCTTATTTAGAAAAAGAAGGTACTTGGCATGTATATGGTAATTTCTGCTGTCCTGAATGTGCTTTGGCTTATTGTATTGATGAAAAGGAAGATCAACAATTACGTTGGGAAAAGATTGCATTGCTACATAGACTATATGCAAATGTAATTGGTGGGCGTATTTATCCTGCTCCTGCTCGCACTGTGCTAAAGTTATTTGGTGGTCGTCTATCAATTGAAGAATATCGTGCGACAATTAGGAAGGGTAAGGTACGTATTGATGTTCATTATCCACCAATGGTTTCCATTTTGGCTACTATGGATACCAAACCAATTGACTTTTATGAGACAACCATTCCTAAGACATTTGTTCCTCTCAATACCGAGCGGGTCAAGAAGGTTGAAGAAGGATTGCGACTCAAACGTTCTAAACCTCTTAAGGACAAAGAAAGTACTTTAGATGCTTGTATGAACTTGCAAATTAGGCGCAGCTAAGTGCTCCAAAAAATTGATTTAAGGACAGGGTGAAGATTTACTTATAGATATTCACAATGGCCTCCAATATGAAAGATGCACTTGACGCACTTGCTGCTATTAGCAATATTATTAACAGAGAAACCGAAACACTTAAATCTAAGGCTATTGTTGAAGATTGCTCGCAGAAGGTTGTGTATGATTACTCACATAAGATTCCAAGATCAACTGAAGATCCTGTAATTGAATCAATTAAAGCTGATATTATTGAAAATAATATTATGGTTGAAGTCAATAAACGCTTCGATCAACTTTGGTCAAAAATGCTTTCAATGCATGTACCTATTGATCTAACTCCAATCCTTACTAAACTTGAGGGAATTGAAGAGCGTTTGAAGAAACTTGAAACTATTGAGCCAGTGCCAGTAAAAGTCGATCCAGATCTTGTCATTAAGGTAAAAACTATTTCTGAGAGTCTGAATACTGCTATTAATAAGATTGAAGAAAAGGTTGATCATATTGAGGCTACTATGACTACAGAGGTCAAGGAAGAAGTCAATGAAGAAGTCAAGGAAGAGGTCAAGGAAGAAGTCAAGGAAGAGACCGAGGTAGAGGAAGAAGAGGAAGCAGAGGAAGAGGCTGCTGAAGAGGAAGCAGAGGAAGAGGCTGCTGAAGAGGAAGCAGAGGAAGAGGCTGCTGAAGAGGAAGCAGAAGAAGAAGAGGAATTAACTGAATTTCGTTATAAAGGGAAGGATTATTACATGGACGCTGAATGCAACGTCTATGAAGTCGACAGTGACGGTGACCCACAACTCGTAGGAGTCTACAATGAGGT
>JACCDY011275499.1_pt1 | contig 11000 bp, 22 predicted proteins | sample 7446391 | NCBI WGS metagenome assembly JACCDY01 (sample SAMN15323451, study PRJNA562643) | freshwater metagenome | isolation source: river surface water | place: USA:Blue River Watershed | collected 2017-08-18
CAGCACTGTAGCACACGGCAGGTATCAGCATGTATTACCTGAAAACAGGAATCAGCTAATACTTGCCCGCTTACGACCCGTCTCAATTTCCATGTCTGAACTTTCCTCCGCCGCGCAGGCGGTGATTACTGCCAGCAACTGTGCTGGGTCTCGAATCGTGCAGTTGCACATTGCCGCCGCCCTGCGAGCCGCTGCGGATGAGGTATGCCTCCGTTGGGCTGAGCTGAAACATCCTGCAGATGTTTTGAACACCATCGCTGACGAGCTTGAAACCTCGTAGTCACCTTCCCTAGTGCGGACAGCCGGCACTTCCCAACTGGCTGTAACCCAATTACTCTGTACCAGTCTGGTTCTTCATCATGGCCACCAACTTCGAGTGGGGCGTCAACACCCTTGAACGCGAAACCGACGATGGTTTTGTTTTTTGCGCACACTATACGGTTGCGGCGAATGACGGTACGTACTCCAGTTCGGCGTACGGATCTATTGGATTCCAACGTCCAGATAATTTGATTCCGTACAACCAGCTCGATGAGCCGACCGTAATTAACTGGGTCAAGGAAGCTCTTGGCGGCGACGAAAAAGTTTCTGAAATTGAAGCCGCACTGCAAGCTCAAATCGACGAGCAACGTCATCCGTCCAAAGCCGCTGGTGTTCCTTGGGCTAACTGATGGCAGTCCGTAGCAAAACCGGCACCGGCAAGCTGGAGCACCAATCCGGTCCACCTAAGACCACGCGCCAAGGCTTCGGTCAGCACAGCCGCCCACGACGCCGAGGCAAAAAACCTCTGCGGGGTCAAGGAAGCTAAATTAGTAAAAAGGTCGGCGGTATGCCTCGCAATGGAACACCACGAGGAAGTACATTCCGCCGCACCGCAACAACCTAGTTTGATCAATCAGGCTGTACCGGCACTGCTTGCCACGGCTGTGGTGGGCTTAGCCGGTCTTTTTATGCAGGTTGCCAAGCTGGATCAATCCGTCAACACAGTCGCCGCCGATATTCAAGAACTCAAAAACGACTCTAAAGAAAGGCTTAGCGATCTCGAAACCAGGGTGCGCCAGATTGAAATGCGCGTCGGTTACGGAAAATGAGCGTCGTCAGCACAACCGACTACGGCAACGGCTTCACCCTGGATCAGCTGGAAAACGAACGCGGCGAGCTGTACTACCGCGCCTGCAAGGACAGCATCTGCCGCTACGCCGAAGACCATTACATCGCTGTGATGTATCTCGAAGGCATGGGCTGGGACCCTAAGCAACAAGGCCCTCAGTAATCCACGCAATAATCGCATCCTCACGATGCGGCTCCCAAAACGGCTGGTTTCTATACCACTCCAGCCAATCCTCCGCTGATTTAGAGATATTGCAAGCAAAACAGCAAGCCACAAGGTTTTGCTGGAGCGTATGCCCTCCGCGAAATTTAGGGTGGACGTGATCGAGAGTGGCAGAGCGCCCCAGATCTACGCCGCAATAAGCGCAGGAGTTATTCCAATGGTTAAGAATTGACTGCCTAAATCTCGCCTTTGCTTCTTTTTTGTTTAAGTATTCGCCATCTTCAATGCGATGGTCCATACCGAGCAGTGGCTACCCGGAATGTAGCCGTAGAAACTATTACGTGCGTAGGAACTCTTCTCTACTACAGCTAAACTTCCTACAGATTCCGTATTTCACATGGATCCGACCACTGCAGCAGTGATCGCCATCCTCGTAGCCGCCGGCTCCGAGATCATCGCCATCCTGCCCATCAAAGAGAACAGCTGGATTCAGCTGATTGTTAAAGCGCTGAACGTTTTGTTCCCAAAGCGCTGAACGCCGAAACGGTCTGGCTGGCACGATTCGGCGACAAGGATTGGCGTGACCACCTACGCAAAGCAGCGCAGGACCACAAATTTCACGCCACCTTAAAACCTCGCCTGGATCGTGCCGAAGCCGACTGGCTTGCGGCTCAGCCATTAGCAACAAAACCCGTAGTGGTTAACGAACCAGTGAATGACGAGCTACAAACCGGCGACAGCCGCCTTCTGGGTGGCGCCATGAGCATCTCCGCCCCTTGGTCCGATGGCATCCACCAAGATCCGACTGATTGACCTGTTCCGGTTCTACAAAGGGCTGCCACACCAAATGGCGGCTCTCACTGAACTGGAACTTGCCATTAACAAGGCGAATCCCCACATCCTGGGCCGAGACCAAGGCTGGTTCAAAACCTGGGCTGTTGCCGGCAAACAAACTAACTTTCCCAACAGCTGGGAAGGTGTACTCGAAGCTGCCCGCGTCGCTGGGGCCAAATTCCCAGAGCTTGTAGCTGCTCAGTGGGCACTGGAGTCCAACTACGGAAAACTGGTTTCAGGCAGAAACAACTTTTTCGGCCTCAAAGGTCAAGGCAGCGACAAGAAAACCCAAGAATTTATTAACAATCAGTGGATAACTATCACTGATAGTTTTATCGACTTTCCGGATCTACTGTCCTGCGTAATGTACTTAGTCGACCACTGGTACAAGGACTACAAAAACTACAAAGGATGCAATAACGCCGCCACCCGAGAGGAAGCAGCAAAGTGGCTGCATAAGGAAGGTTACGCAACTGATCCAAATTATCCCGGCAAACTAATCGAACTCATGGAACAACACGCTGGAACAAAACCAGTTGTGCCACCAAATCAAAAATTACTCAAAGTTCCTTATGAGTATCAGTTAGGCCCGGACGACGGAGCCAAAGGATACCGCCAGTGCTTTAGCTCTAGCTGCGCAATGGTGGCTCGTTACTACGGCAAGATTTCAGGCGATTACGAATACAACAAACTTCGTGCCCGTTTCGGCGACACTACCGATCCCAAAGCACAGATTGCAGCCCTCAAGGCACTCGGACTAACCGCCACCTTTGAAATGGATGGCACAGTTGAAGACCTTGAAACCGAAATAGCTAACGGCCATCCTGTTCCAGTGGGTTGGTTACACAAAGGGACCGTATCAAACCCATCTGGTACGGGCCACTGGACTGTTGTTGTGGGATATACCCCAACTCACTTCATACATAACGATCCGTTCGGCGAGGCGGATCTACTAAATGGCGGCTATGTAAGCAATAAAGGCGGCGCGGGTATTGCATATTCACGCCGGAACTGGCTGCCTCGCTGGCTGATCGAAGGCAACGATACCGGCTGGTTCATGCGAATCCGCCGAGGTTAATCATGCGCCCCATCGAACACACCCCCGAGTCCAGCTTCCACAAGGCGGCCACGGACCAGTGGTTAGTCAACCTGTTCAACAAACAGGACTATCGCGGCCTCCTCGAAGCCGCCCTTGTTTTGAATACGCTCCATCAGCTGGAACGCACAAAATCGGCCTGGGCTATCCGCGAAGCTGCAGATAACCTGGCCGATCAGTTTGGAATGGACCGCGATTCCGCCTAACGCTGGTTGTACTTCTGGTACAACCCGGTGTAGGTGTGATGAAAGGGATGTTCAGGATTGGAACGCCCATCCCACTGGTACAACTGTTCGAGCAAATCAGCGCGGTTTTGATCCACGACGACGCGCCCCCAACCTTGGTGCGCCCAATCAGGAATCTGTGTGCTCACGTTTTTGCTCCACAAGTTTGAGACGGCGCCGCGCTGATTCACGCGGTCCATTTTTGGCACGAGCCAGCTTAGGTTTTTTCGCCGCCGTTGACGGCACCTCCACTTTGCAGTTCGGATAACGATTCTGCGCAAATTGAATTGCCTGCTGGAGCGATTCAGCCCGCACCAGATCCCGCATGGCACCTTGACCAGGTAGCCAAATGGTCAGCTCGAACAGCTGCGCATCTGCTGCACTGGTACGTGAGCGGCCTTCACCGAGCCGCAGCTCGGGATCCTGTTGTCCCTGAAACGGTACTACTTCCATGACCGGGGATAGGCGGGTTCATCGACGCTATGAACAGCAACAGGACTGTTAGTGCACTCAGCAACAGCTCGCGCCGCAGCGACAGCTTTTTCATAAGTGATCCAGCTGGAAGCGTCTTCTTTTGATGCAGTTAATCCAATGCCGTTGCCTGGTCCGTAAACCGCCGTGACCCATCGGTCCCCGGCCATAACCACGTAGCGAGTCATCGCTCCTGTGCGTGTACTGTGAGACTGTAGTGCACCGTTAAGGCGCCGATGGCAGTGTAACGAGAACTAACTGAGTCTCATGCGTCAGTTTCTGACACTTTGCCTTCTTGCTTGGAGCGCATCCTTCCCTCGACCCGCCGCTTCACCGACTCTCTCCACGCCTGCTCATCCGCTTCCTGAGCGGTCTTGTATTCCCCTGACCGCAAAGCCAGCCCCGCGTAAACAAGCTCCCGCAAGTACGCCGTAACTTTCTTGCCCTCTTGGGACGCAAGACTTTCTGCTAATTTATACCTATTAGGGTCAATTAACAGCTGGCAATAAAGCTTAGACCCATGTTGTAGCGGCATTTGTGTCACTAACTCCTTTGTGTGATGTGTGGCAGTAGTCTACACTGTATCACGCTAGCGCGGTTTTAAGCCATGGCGCACAGCTTCGTAGGCAGCAGCCGCTTCCTCAACGGTGTCATAGGTACCGACGTAAACACTCTTCCCTAAAGCTGTGTACGAAACCCTCCACCTACCGTTCATAGCGATCACACCTCTGTATCCCGAGACCGCCGTAACAGCTTTATTACGTCCGTTCCACGATTTTCCTCCGTCAACCAAATTTTCCGGTCTGTCGTTAAGACTGTTTTGATCTAAATGGTCAATGGCATCTGAAACCGGATCTACACCGTGGACCATTTTCCAGATAAGCCGGTAACGGTAAAAATGCCCTCGATAACCGGGCACCGTAATCAAACACCTTGGCCCAGAAGTCAGTTGAGCCACACAACCTGCCTCGTCCCCAGCACGCACCCTTTTACTGGGACGTTCTTTCCAATAAAGCTTGCCGGTTGAGCGGTCTAGCTCAAACCAACGGTTCAACACCTCCAACGGAGGCAGAGGTTTACACTTAGGCATCGCCTGGGACGACAGGGGATCGGGGGCTGGGCGTTGGAGCGCCGCAGCCCTAAAACTTTACCAGCGCACGTCCTCGTCGACGCGCCTCCGCCATGCATTGGCCTGCGCCACCCGCGCCCCACCCCTCTGCTTGGCACATCCCTTCCGTATATCCCGCGCCCACTCCAAAAACGCCGCAGCCCGCTGCAAATCCGCCGTCTTCGCCGCACGAATTTCCCGATTCAGCCATTCGAGCACCAGCTCTCTTCCTGTGCGAGCTGGACTCATAAGACTAAATCTGAGACTCGCAAGATTGACTGGGGCTGGTGGTGCGGACAAAGCTCCAGTGCCTTCATCCGTGCGGTGAAAGCATCTGGAGCAACGATGAAAAGATCATGAGTACCGCCGTGGCGCGTGTGCATCCGAACGCGGTACTCAAAATCCTCCTGTTTCACTTGGCCTCTTGCCAGCTATCCCCGACCTTAGCTTCAGCAAGCGGCGGAATATCACCCAACCAACGAGCTTCAGCTTCCTCCATCACGGTTTGCAGCTGGAGCGCCCAGGTGTCTGCGTGTTCTTCTCTGACGAGCAGGATGATTTCGTCATGCACCACGCCGGCCAAACGCACCACGTCCTCCCCGTCGGCGTGGAGTAGCGGCCACAATTTGCCGAGCGTAAGTTTGAGGACTGCTGCACCAGCCCCTTGAATCGGGGTGTTGCAGCGGGTAGTGAGCTTATTGTGCTCACCCGGTAAAAACCGCCGCAAGCCCGATTCGCGTATGCGGATAGATGGATTGTCCTTAGCCGCATCAGCAGCGCGAGCATTTTGCTGCTGCCATTGGGAGATGCCTTTATATGCAGCGTGGAACTTTTGCCGCACCTCCGCCGCCTCATCAATATCCATCTGGATTCCGGTTGCTGCTGCATAGTTTCTGAGTCCTTTTGCACCGCTTCCGTACAGCAATCCGAAATTTGCGGACTTTGCAATTTGCCGCTGCTCCTTCGTAACCTCATCCGGCTCTACCCCATAAATCTGCGTCGCCGTCATCGTATGGAGGTCTTGCCCCTGCTGGAACACCTGAGTCATTAAGTCATCCTGTGCTTCTGCCGCCGCAAGCCGCAGCTCCATCTGCCCGTAGTCCGCCACAACCAGTTTCCAACCAGCTGGAGCCTGAACCGCCAAGCGAAACCGTGGATCACGCGGAATCTGCTGAAGGTTTGGCGAAATACATGACATACGCCCAGTGTCAGCCCCAAGCTGCAAATAACTGGCGCGAATAAATCCATCAGCCGAGTAATTCTTTAACAAAGTCTCCGCCATCTGCCGACGCTTCTCTACTTTCTTCCACCGCAAATAATCCGCCACAACTTTGTGATCACCTACATATTCCTGGAGCGCAGAACGACTAGCACTAGGCTTCCCGTTCTTCATATCCATAGGTGGCTCACCCAGCAAAGCAGTGAACTTTTTGAGCAGCTGCGCAGGACTATTGAGGTTAAAAACATTCGGGTCCGGTTTCTTACCTTTCGGCCCCGGCTTCGTCTGGTACAACAACTTCCCATCAAGCCCTCGGTGCAGCTTGTGTTCTGGAGGAAGCGCGGCATCAAAGTCTTCAATAAATTTCTCCCCAACCTCAACATTTTCAATATCGAGGTCTTCAATCAGCTGCTCCAACATCTTCTTATCGAACGGCAGCCCGGTACGCCAAAGCTGCGCCATTGCCGGAAGCGCCTTGCACTCAAGTTCCCAGGCTGGCATCAACGCGCCAGTCGCCATCCGCTTGGTGATCGGCTCCCATAGCTGGGTCAACACAACAACGTCCTTGGCCGCGTATTCAATCTGCTCCACACGCAAATCGCCCGACCAATCGCTCTTCTGCTCTTCCTTAGAAATATCCTGGCCAAGGTAGCGATGGACAACGTGCTGGAGCCCATGCTTTAAGTTCGGCAGCCCGTTCGTCAGAATCCGGCTGGCCAGCATCGAGCAGTAAATCTTGCCCTCGGGATAAATCTCGTGCTCTTGGAGCCACCCAAGATCAAACACCGCATTGTGCGCCAGCCACTTTCGTGGAACGCTGCAAAACTCTTCCAGCGTGATCCAATCCTCGTCGCTGAAACTCCAGCAATCGAGCACAACAGGATCTTTCCCGAACGTAGCCAACTGCAAAAGACGAAGACCACCGAACTTCGGCTGGAGCCCGGTAGTCTCAACGTCAAACGCAACAAATGAAGAATCATCGAGCGTGGAGAGGTGCTCGATGCCTTGGAGGATTGTCATGCCTGGTAGGGCGTTTACCCTACTACTCTAGCAGGCTGTCAACCTCCCTGGCGGAACAGAGCACCGCCGCCGCGAGTGTCCCACCCTCGGGAAACCCCAGCAAACACCGCGCCCTCCAATGGATGCAGTTCCTGCACGGCCCACCATCCAACTGAGGCTTGTATCCCCGCCGCACCCGTTCCCTGTGCAATTCTTCCCGCCCAGCAGGACTGGAGCGATAACACTTCATGCACAGCACTGGATTGGTCGTCTGCGCACCACAACCTTGGCACGCTCTGCTATTAATTGTGACAGCCATTAGGAAAAATGAACACGTAAAAATCCAGGTAAACGCCGCATAACAAAATTGCGGTCATGTCTTGCCGCACCGTCGGGTAATTCAACTTCGATAGTGAAAACACTATGCCCGCAACTGGGGCACTTTCGTTTCCTGAGTATCGTCTCTGCTGTATCTCGACAGGTGCGGTCTACATCAATCCTTTTGTAGTCGCACTTAGCGCATCTCATTGAAAGCAGCCTCCGAAATTGTTGGAAAAGCTTGAGTAAAGATTTGCTTGCACTGCATAGCAATCAACCTGTGTTCTTCCTGCGTCCCAGGATCTGTACGCACATCTATGTAGTGGAGCCACGACCGCAAAGTACCGTGCATGTACATAATTGTTGGCGTACACATCGGCAAAATTCTGCGTGCCGTTTCCTTAGCTACACCTTGCTCCAGTAGTTCCCAGTACACCCGATATCCCTTAGCAATTACATCCGCAGCTTTTAGTTCCATCTCACTTTGCTGCTGGGGCGACAAGTCATCGTGACTGGCCTGCCTGTTTTTCTCGTCTTGCCGTCTAAAACGTGGGATTTCCGCTGCCGAAGTTCTGGCATAGCGAGTTGAAAATTCCTGGAACGAGAACGACCTGTGACGCAAAATTTGTGCCGCAATATCTCGCTCAGTATGAATTTCAACGCACATCGAAGCCATCTCAAAAGGGCTCCAATGCCGATGCTTAATCAGGTACTGAAGCAGTTTTGGTCCCGTATCCCAGTTGTCTTGATTACTGGGATTACTGACCCGCGCCATCTTGACGATGAGCTTCTCAGCATCGGGTGTGCAGTGGATCAACTTGACGGTTTCAGTCATGCCAGTGCCTGATAACTCCTGCGCAAATGAAAATGTTTGTAGTCATGTAAGACAGCAAGATGCAAAAGCGCACCAGTGCAACCTGATCAGCAATCCGGCTGTGCTGGTGCGCCTTCTCACCCAACGCCTTGGCGACAATCCGCCACCAGTACCTCATCGGTCTTGGTAAGGCTCCGTTGCCAAGGTGTTAATCAAGCGGTTCAAGTACCAGCGACATTTCATCGCATCTTCCAAAGGATCTTTTTTCAGCCACATCCGACTGAGGTATTTGAGGCACTGCCACTGGAGCGACCCAACGCGAGCATCAGGCGCATGTTGCACCCAATCCTCCAGCACCTCAATCACCTCAATCTTCCCGGCGCAATAGTGCCGGGGATGTTCGACGGAATCGCTCATCCTTTGGAAGCCTGAACAGCAGTGTCGCCGTGATAACGGCCTGTAAGCGAATAACTCTTGCCGGGCAGCATCGACATCTTGTGGAACACAATCTGCGCAATACGCATCCCCGGCCACAACGGCACAGCGTGCATGGACCTAGCGTTTTGTAGTTCCAGCGTTAGCCGCCCCTTGTATCCAGGGTCGATGTACCCGGCAAGAAGATGCTCAATCCCTTCCCTGGCACGAGACGACTTGAGCGCCAGCTGCCCAGCAACACTGTCAGGCAGCTTGAACTCCTCCATCGTTTCGGCAAGCACGAACTCATGCGGCTGGAGCATGAACGGCTTTTCCTGCGTATGCCCAGCAATGCTGAACGGAAGTAACGCAGGCACCTGCGGCATTTCCACCAGCAGATTCTCACCGAGTCTCACATCGAGACTGGCGGGATTCACCAGTTCCTGATGGAACGGCGAGACCAAGCCCCGCCGCGCCAAGTTATGGATCTCGTGATCACAAAGTATGCCGCCCATTAGATATGTGCCCAGATTTTGCGTTGGACAATCCGATACACAGTGCTGGGATCCATGCCTAAGTCGGCAGCAATGTTGTGTGGATGCACAAGACCCTTACGAAATGGCGTGTGAAGCGCTCGGATACACAGGATTTGCTCTTCGGTGAGCTTGGCCTTGTTTTGAGCTTCGCCACGCTTAGCTTGCTCTTTATCCGTTTGCCACTCGCAGTTACCTGGTTCGTAGTTGCCTACATCACCGATACGTCCCAAGGAAGTGCCTGGAGGACGTTCGCCCATGTCAGCTAGGAAGTTGGGAAAACTAAGCCAGCGCTCACAAACCCGCACCTCAGCACCGCCATAGTGCCTAAAAGCATGGTGATTCGGGTTACAGCACCTCTCTTTCATGCTGGACCACGAGCGGTATGTAGGGCTGATGTAGCCACCAGCGCTGTGTCCATGTTTGGTGTTTGGGTGCTGTTTCATACAGTCACCTCAGGAACGGGCTGTTGAATTTGCACATGCTTCCATGTGCGGTTCCATTTGATGCAGTTGATGGTGGTGGAGTGAACGCCAAACTCCCGAGCAATCTTGGCGACCGACTTACCGCCATCAGCCAACTGGCGCTTGATCTCCAGCACCTTGGCCTCCGTCAACACCGCCACGCCACGCTGTCCCTTGCGGCTGGACTTACGAGTCTTACTTTGAGACTTCGGCTTGCGTACGTCAGATGGACGTACAAGCTTTTCGCCCGTGGGCAGGGGGATAGTTTGCTTGGGCTTGGTCAGATCCAGCTGAACGTGCTGGGACGTCTCCAGTGCAAACCGTGCTGCTTCAAGTGCTTTGGAGATTTGATCGAACTGGGATTCAGAGAGAACGTACATGCTCATGAGTAAGAACGGGTGCAGTGTAGTAGGGAATGGTCAGTTTTGAAGCTCTAGCTTGATGGCTGCCTGGAAATAACCAGCCACCTTGAGGCGGCGATAGACAGAACCGCCTTCCTCGCTTTGCTTGTTCTCGACTGCCTCGTAGTCGCGGCGAGCTTCCTCCAGCGAGGCCATGGTTTCAATGTTGAGCATGTTTAGCTCGCTATCGGACAACTCCGAAAGCTTGTCCAGGTAGACCATCTTCCCGCCCAGCAAATAGGAGCGGTAGAAGGGCACCATTGAATTTTCAGTCATTCGGGATTGGATCAAGTTCAGCCGAAGTAGGCACGGCGGCGCTCTTCGACCCAGGCATCGTACTCAGCAGGATCAGCAAACCTGTGCTTGAACACGTCCGGCACCTGTGTCGACGGTTTGCGTGGAACGCTGCGCAGCTCCCGCAAGTCGTTGTCGTTGTAGCCCCGCGATTGGCGGTAGTAATCGGCGTACCAGTCAGTCATGCGAAGTAGTTGGGATCTTGCTGGCGTATCCGGGTGAGATCCGTGAGTCTCAACTTGAGAATCTCATGGATCGCCAGCTGTGCAAGTCGAGTGGAGCTGATGGTGTCGCTGGTGGCGAACACGTAGATGAGGTGGCGATAAAGCTGGGTCAAGGTTTTGACCCGGACCCAGTGCGTATCCCCCGGTATGGGCTCTAGACCTACTTCCCAGTCGTCGTAGTCGTCCTGGTTACGTAGGTCACGAGCTTCAGACGTCCCAATCAGACGTGTCGAGTGGAGTCCAGTCGTCGACCCGATCTGTGAGCATGGCCCGGAGTTCGGCATCTGTCGCTGGAATCAAGTCTTCATCTGAAA
>JACCDY010804503.1_pt1 | contig 10993 bp, 11 predicted proteins | sample 7446391 | NCBI WGS metagenome assembly JACCDY01 (sample SAMN15323451, study PRJNA562643) | freshwater metagenome | isolation source: river surface water | place: USA:Blue River Watershed | collected 2017-08-18
AGTCGGTGAAGAACACCGCCCAGATCACCAAGGCGATGCAGATGGTCGCCGCCGCCAAGATGAGGAAGGCCCAGCAGGCCGCCCTGGCGGGGCATCCCTACGCCGAGGTGCTCAACCGCGTTCTCGTTTCCCTCCGGGAGCGGGTCAGCGAGGGGGCCCATCCCCTCTTGGACAAGCGCCCGGTCAAGAAGTCGCTCGTCCTGCTCATCACCACCGACAAGGGACTCTGCGGAGCGCTCAATACCAACGTCCTCCGGGAGGCCGCGACGCTGGACACGGCGACCACCGAGTTCGTTGCGTCGGGCAAGAAAGGTGCCTCGTTCCTTGCCCGCACAGGCAGGAAGATGATCGCTGATTTCTCTCTTCCCGACAGCCCGACCTTCCTCCAGACCAAGGCGATCTCGAAGTTCTGCCTCGAGAAGTTCCTTTCGGGCGAGGTGGATTCCGTTTCGGTGCTCTATCCGAAATTCGTCAATACCCTGACCCAGAAGCCGGTGCTCGTCCCGATGCTTCCCATCTCCGAGGAAGCCGCCGCCGGGGTGAATGGAGCCCATCAGGCGGACGGTGCCCAGTACCTCTTCGAACCTGATTCCGACGAGGTGCTCAACGCCGTGCTCCCGTACTACTTCCACTTCACCGTCTTCCAGATGATCCTCGACGCACGTGCCTCCGAACAGAGCGCGCGGATGGTCGCGATGAAGAGCGCCACCGACAACGCGAAGGGCCTCGTGAAGGACCTGACGCTCGAGTACAACAAGGCCCGCCAGGCCAGCATCACCACGGAACTCCTTGAAATCACCACCGCCCAGATGGCGCTGGCCTAACCCATTCCCCAACCAACCACCACACTCTCATGAGCAATACAGGCACCATCGTTCAAATCATCGGCCCGGTCATCGATGCCGAGTTCAACAACAAGGAGGGCAAGCTGCCCAGGATCTACGACGCCCTCGAGGTCGACTACACGATCGACGGCAAGCCGGCCAAGGTGACCCTCGAGGTCCAGCAGCACCTCGGTGAGAACTGGGTCCGAGCGATCGCCATGTCCTCCACCGAGGGTCTCAAGCGCGGCATGGCCGTCCGTTCCCTCGGCAAGCCGATCTCCGTGCCCGTGGGCGAGGGGGTTCTCGGCCGTATCTTCAACGTCTTGGGCGAGCCTTGCGACGAGCGCGGCCCGGTCAAGGCCGACAAGACCCTTCCCATTCACCGCAGCGCTCCTCCGCTGGTCGATCAGGACACCAAGGCGCAGGTTCTTGAGACCGGCATCAAGGTCATCGATCTCATCTGCCCCTTCACCAAGGGCGGCAAGGTGGGTGCCTTCGGCGGCGCCGGCGTCGGCAAGACCGTCGTCATCATGGAGCTCATCAACAACATCGCCAAGGGACACGGCGGTTACTCGCTCTTCGCGGGTGTCGGCGAGCGTACCCGCGAGGGTAACGATCTCTACGGGGAAATGATCGAGTCCGGCGTCATCGCCGTGAAGAAGGATGAGAAGGGCCACCCGGTCAAGGATGCCGACGGAAACTTCATCTTCCTCGACGAGGGATCCAAGGTGGGTCTGGTCTACGGCCAGATGAACGAGCCTCCGGGTGCCCGTCTCCGCGTCGCGCTCACCGCGCTGGCCATGGCGGAGTACTTCCGTGACGAGAAGCACCAGGACGTGCTCCTCTTCGTCGACAACATCTTCCGCTTCTCGCAGGCGGGTTCCGAGGTTTCCGCGCTTCTCGGCCGTACCCCGAGCGCCGTCGGTTACCAGCCGACCCTCGCCGCCGAGATGGGCAACCTCCAGGAGCGCATCACCTCCACCAAGGACGGTTCAATCACCTCCTTCCAGGCGGTTTACGTTCCCGCTGACGATCTCACCGATCCGGCTCCCGCCAACACCTTCGCCCACCTCGATTCCACGATCGTTCTGGAGCGTTCCATCGCGGAGCTCGGCATCTATCCCGCCGTCGATCCCTTGGCCTCGACCTCCAAGGCCCTTGCCCCCGAAATCGTGGGCGAGGAGCACTATGCGGTCGCCCGCGGCGTCCAGAAGGTGCTGCAGCGCTACAAGGACCTGCAGGACATCATCGCGATCCTGGGCATGGACGAGCTTTCCCCCGAGGACAAGCTGACCGTGTACCGTGCGCGTAAGATCCAGCGTTTCCTCAGCCAGCCCTTCCACGTCGCCGAAATCTTCACCGGCTCCAAGGGGCAGTATGTTCCGATCGCCGACACGATCCGCGGCTTCAAGGAGATCCTCGACGGCAAGCTCGACGAGATACCCGAGGGCGACTTCTACATGAAGGGCGGCATCGACCAGGTGATCGCCGCCGCCAAGGCTTCCTGATCATGAGCACCCTCAGCCTCGAGATCGTCACTCCCGAAGCCCGCGCCTTCTCCGGAAGCGCGCGGATGGTGGTTGTCCCCGGCGTCGAGGGTGAACTCGGGATCCTTCCCGACCACATGCCGCTCATGACGCAGATCCTCCCCGGGGAGCTGCACGTCACAACGGAGGCTGGGGAGGACCTCTTCCTGGCCGTCGGCGAGGGATTCGTGGAGGTTCGCCCCGACCGCGTCTCCGTCCTGACGGACATGGCGATCAGCGAGGCCGAGATCGACGAAAAGGCGGCCCAGGAGGCCGTTGCCAAGGCTGAGAAGGAGATGAAGGAAAAGGCCCTTGCCGGCGAGGAACTGGCATTCGTGCAGGCCTCGCTCCTGAAGTCGCTGGCTCAGCTTCACGTCAAGCGTCGCTCCCGCCACTGATCCGAGTAACGGGGCCGACTCATGGACGCCCCGGCAACGCCGCGCGAACTGCTCGGCCGTTGCCTTGATTCGGGTCGATTTCTGATCGGGGAAATCCTTCTTGGGAGGGATTTCACGCTTCGTCACGTTTCCGATGCCGGCAAATCCGACCTGAAGCGCTACTTCTCCGCTTCGGATGCCAGGGAAATTTGCCGTTATGACGGGGAGGGAAACTTCCGCCCCCTCAAGACCGCCCCGAACCTGATCAAGGGATGGCTTCTGGAAGCGGATTCGCTTGAGGGAATGGAACAGGCCCTTGAGTCCTTTTATCCGGCGGCTCTGGGACTCTGGCTTTCCGCCCTCAAGGGAACCCTGGAACCGTCCCCGCTTCGCTCGACGCTGAACCGCCAGACCGGAATGTACCGCGTCACGCAGTTGCTCACCGAAGGGCAGGCTCTTGATCTCGTCGCGCGTTGCTGCTCCTCGGAGGGAGGGTGTCTCAGGACGGTCCTCTGGGATCTCGGCGATGGCCTCCCTGTCTCCTCCCTCCCGCTTGAAAAGCGATCGCTTGAGTCTCTCCCGCCAGACCGCATCCCGCTCATCTGTCGGGAACTTTGCAATCTTGTCGTCGCGGCTGCGCGCCCGATTGCCAAAGCGAATCTTCCAAAGAAGGAATAGTCAGTCCACGCTCTCCCCATGATTGAGCCGGCCTCCACCTGTCTCTACCGCGCCCGTCATCTTGTGCCGCTGACATCCCCGGTGATTCCCGGGGGAGGGATTGCCGTCAGGAATGGCGAGATTCTCGCCATCGGCAAGTGGGCGGAGTTGATCGCGGAGCATCCGGGGGCACCTCGCGAGGATCTCGGTGAGGTGATGCTCATGCCCGGACTGATCAACGCCCATTGCCATCTTGATTACACGATGATGAGGGGAGCCCTCTTCGGCAGGGGAAACTTTTCAGACTGGATCCAGCGTCTCAACGCCATTCGACGCGCGCTCGACAGGGCTGACTATCTCGAAGCGATTGCCTTGGGGCTCTCGGAGTTGAGGAAATGGGGTTGCACCACCGTCCTGAACATCGAGTCATTTCCGGAGCTGGTGCCTTTTCTCCCGGATGCCCCGATCCGGGTCTGGTGGTTTCTGGAGGTGATGGATATCCGGAGCCGTCTCGATTCATTCGAGGCGTTGGCGGGCGCGATCCGTTTTTTGGAAAGGGCGGGGGAAGGTCATGCAGGATACGGGATTTCCCCCCATGCTCCCTACACATCCTCGAGTGATCTCTACGAACTTTCCGCGGCGTTTGCATCCAGGAACAGGATACCCCTTTGCACCCATCTGGCGGAATCGGAGGAGGAGATGGCAATGTTCCGCAAGGGGGAGGGACCCCTGTATGAATTTCTGAAGTCGATCGGTCGTCCCATGGACGATTGCGGAACAACGACGCCTGTGCAGTTGTTACTGGGGCGGGGATTGTTGCCGGAGGGAAGCCTTCTGGTGCACATGAACGAACTCGATGAAGGGGATCGGGAATTGTTGCAGAGGACTTCCGGCAGGTATCCGGTGATCCATTGTCCGCGCACCCATGCCTTTTTCCACCGCAAACCGTTTGATCTCGGTTTTTTCAGGAGGAGTGGCATTCCCCTGCTTCTTGGCACCGACAGTCTCGCCAGCAACGATGACCTGGACATGTTTTCCGAGATGAGGGCGATGCAGGACTCATTCCCCGATCTCGATCCGATGGAAATCCTTTCCATGGCAACGACCGCGCCTGCTGCCGCGCTCGGTCGTTCCGGAAGACTCGGCGAACTGGCCCCCGGTGCACTGGCCGATTTCATCGCGATCCCGGATGAAGGGGAGGGGAATTTTGCGGAGAGGATTCTCGCCAACAGGATGCCGCCGCGGGTATGGGTTGGCGGTCTTTCATGAGAACCCTCCCACAGTTTATCCGGAAACTTTCCACCCCCACGATCCTCGGAAGGATCGTTCTGGCCGCGATCCTTTGCCTGGTCGCAGGGGTATACGCACAGGTCGTGACTTTCGAGTTTCTCCCCTTTTGGGACGATGACACGAACATCCACAGGAATCCCCTTTACGCGCCCCTTTCGCCGGAAAGCGTGCTGATTTTTTGGAAGGGGCCCTTCCAGCAGCTCTACATTCCCGTCACCTATTCCGCATGGGCCGGTCTGGTCGCGCTTTCCCGTGTTCTTGCGGGGACCACGATCAGCTTCGGCCCGATCAACGCCTCCCTCTTTCACGGTGCCAACGTCCTGGCGCACCTTCTTGCGGTGGCCATGGTCTACATGATCCTGAGGCGCCTCTTGTCGGCGGTCTTCGGGGAAACCGGATGCCCTCCGCGGCGCGTGATCACTGCCTCGGCCTTGGGGGCCCTTGCCTTCGGCCTTCATCCGGTGCAGGTCGAGACGGTTGCATGGGTTTCCGGTCTCCGTGATCTGCTTGGCGGAGCATTGTCCCTCGTGGCTTTGGAGATGTTCCTTTCCTGGCTCGACCGTCGCGGCAGCGGTCGCGGGAATTGGTTGCGCTATGCGGGGGCCACGGTTTTTCTTCTGCTTGCCTTTGGCTCCAAGCCGGGAAGCGTCGTCACGCCCGCGCTGGCACTCCTCTGCGGGGCCTGGCTCCTGATTGCGAGGGGCAGGGGATTGTCTGCGCTTCTCTGGCTCCTGCCATGGTTCCTTTTCGGCGTTGCCGAGGTGATCATGACCTCGCATTCGCAGCCGGCGGCGGAACTCGCTCGCTCCCTGGTGCCTGTCTGGGCGCGTCCCCTGGTGGCGGGAGACGCCCTTGCGTTCTATCTTGGGAAACTGCTCTGGCCCTTCGGTCTCTGCGCCGATTACGGACGCTCACCCAACTCCCTCCTTGAGGCCGGAGTTCTTTACTGGAGTTGGTCGATTCCCGCCGTGTTATCGGTGATCCTGGCTTCTTTCAAGAGACTGCGGATCTATCTCATTCCCTGCGCGCTGCTAGCCATAGGCGTCCTTCCGACCCTGGGGCTCATTCCCTTCAACTTCCAGGTAGTCTCCACGGTCAGTGACCGGTATCTCTACCTAGCCATGATCGGTCCCGCGGTGGCGATGGCCCTCTTCGTTTGCCGTTGCCCGCGTCTCTGGACCCTTATCGCCTCCGCCATCCTTCTGCTGGGATGGACCGTGCTGACCATCCTGCAGTTACCCGAGTGGAGGGAGGGATCGACCTTTTTCCCGGCAACCCTTTCCCGCAATCCCACCAGCTGGAAGTCCCGCCACAACTACGCCTGCACCCTTGACGCGCAGGGCAAGCTCCCCCAGGCCCTTGCGGAGTTCTCCGAGGCGATCCGCCTCCGTCCCTCCAATGCCGAAGCCTACAACGACATGGCCCTGACCCTGCTCAAGCAGGGACGTCGCGACGAGGCGATCAGGGGCTTTCAGCAGTCGCTTCAGGTGAGGGCAACCACAGGAGCCGCGCGCAATCTCTCCGCCGCTTTCCTTCTCAACGGCGATCCCCTTCGTGCCGCGGAGGTCTACCGTATTTCCATGAGAATCGATCCCGGAGACCTGCAGAATCAGCGATCCCTTGCATGGCTGCTCGCGACACATCCCGATGACAGGGTTCGTAACGGGACTGAGGCGTTGGTGCTTTCCAGGCAGATCGTCGAGGCGACCAAGGGACAGGTTCCGTTGTTCCTGCTCACCCTCGCCGCAGCGCTCGCGGAGACGGGCCAGTACGACCAGGCAGCGGCCGTGGCCGCACAATCCGCCGATGCCTTCACGGGATCGGGGGACCCAAGGACCGCCGAGATGATCCGCCTCCGTGTTCTTCCCGCACTGCAGGCCCGTCAACCCATCAGGGATAACCCCGCCGCCCAAGGGCGCTAAGGATCTTCAAGGGGTTGTTTTCGGGAAACTCGGGATCTTCTTGCGCCTAGGAGCTCTGCAGGGAACTCTCCTCAGCCATGACAACCCGCCGCCGCTCCTCCGACAGGTCTTCCGACCAACTCCGCGACATTTCCTTTCAACCCGGCATCGCTCCCCAGGCATCCGGATCGGTCCTCGTTTCCTTCGGCCGGACGCAGGTCCTTTGCGCCGCATCCATCGAGGAGGGGGTTCCCCGTTGGATGAAGGAACAGGGCGTTACCGGAGGCTGGCTGACCGCGGAGTATTCCATGCTTCCCTACTCGACCTCCCCCAGGAAGACGCGTGACAGTTCCCGGGGCAAGATCGACGGTCGCTCCACGGAGATCCAGCGCCTCATCGGCCGTTCCCTGCGGGCCGGAATCGACCTGGAGGCCCTTGGTGCCCGAACCCTCTGGGTCGACTGCGATGTCCTTCAGGCAGACGGAGGCACCAGGACCGCTGCGATCACGGGTGCAGGGGTGGCGATCGCCATCGCCTGCGAAGGTCTGGTTCGCGCCGGACTTCTGGCCAAATCCCCCGTGTCCCGCAGTGTCGCCGCGGTAAGCGTGGGAGTGGTGGGAGGGGAGGTTCTCCTGGATTTGGATTACCTTGAGGACAAGGATGCCGAGGTCGATCTGAACCTGGTGATGACCGGCGACCTTGATTTCATCGAACTGCAGGCCTCCGGGGAGGAGAGTGTTTTCGGAAACGAACAGCTGGTCAGAATGCTTGAATACGGCCGTTCCGGGATCAGGGAACTGGTTGCCAAACAGCAGGAAGTGCTCTCTTCCCTGAAGTAGGGCCACCAAAAACTCTTGACCCGAAGGCCTTCAGCTGACCATATCAACAATTCAACAATTTCATTATGTCCAGAAAGTGCTCCATCACAGGATCCAGCCCGGTGCGCGGATCGAAAATCCATCGTCGCGGTCTCGCCAAGAAAAAGGGCGGTATCGGCATGCACGTCACCGCCATGACCCCGCGTTACTTCAATCCGAATCTGAAGACCAAGCGCGTCTGGGTGCCTGAACTGAAGAAGTTCGTCACCGTCAAGGCCACGGCCCGCGCCTTCAAGACCATTTCGAAGAACGGGGCACACGCCACCCTCTCGAAAGCCGGACTTATCTAAACCCAACCCCCAACACCGAAAGGACACACACCATGTCATTCAGCACCGTCAGCAAGAAAAGCGGCAAGACCTACTTCCTTCACCATCGCCTCCAGAAGCTGCGCGGCGGCCAGGAAGTGACCCTCTACTACTTCGCCGGAGCAGCCGGAGCCGGAGCCCTCGACGCGCTTCCCGCCGGATACGAGATCTCCGAGAACGAGCGCACCGGTCTTCCCCTTCTCAAGAAGAAGAAGTAACCGTCAGATTTCCTCCCCGAGGATGCGGGCGCCGAAGAAATTCGGCGCCCGTTTTTTTTGCGCAGGAAGGCCTGCCCGAACCGAAGTCGCGGGTGGTGCGGATTTGACCGGTTGGCTCCGAACGGCTAGAACATCCCGATGAGCATCGACAGCAATTACGCACACCCCGAAGCATTGGTCAGCACCTCCTGGGTTGCCGACAACCTCAAGGATCCCTCCATCCGCCTGATCGAGAGCAACGAGGACGTTCTTCTTTACGACACGGGACATCTTCCCGGTGCGGTTCACATCGACTGGCAACGCGACCTGCAGGACGGCACCGTCCGCGATTACATTCAACCCGCGGCTTTCGCGGCACTCTGCCGCCGGAACGGCATCACTCCCGAGACGACATGCATCTTTTACGGCGACAAGTCGAACTGGTGGTCCTGCTACGCCCTCTGGGTTTTCCGGCTCTTCGGCCACACCAAGGTCAAGATCATGGACGGAGGCCGTGACAAGTGGATCGCCGAGGGGCAGCCGCTGACGCGTGAGGTCCCGAAATACCCCGAGACCGATTATCCCGTTCCCGCGGCCAGGCTGGATTCCGAGATCCGTGCATTCTTTGACGATGCGCTCGAGCAGAGCCATTCCAAGAAGCCGCTGATCGACGTTCGTTCCCCCGGAGAGTATCAGGGGCTTGTCACCCACATGCCCGAGTATCCCCAGGAGGGAGTGCTTCGCGGCGGCCATATCCCGGGTGCCGACAGCGTCCCGTGGAAGACTGCCGTCAATGACGACGCCACCTTCCGGAGCGCCGGGGAGCTTCGCAAGATTTACATCGAGAACCTTGCCCTCAAGAAGGATGACGAGGTCGTCGCCTACTGCCGCATCGGGGAACGTTCCAGCCACACATGGTTCGTCCTGACCTACCTTCTGGGCTTCACCAAGGTGCGCAACTACGACGGCTCCTGGACCGAGTGGGGTAACCGCGTCGGCGCGCCGATCGAAAAGAACGTCTGATGTCCTATCCCGCGAAGCTTCACGGGATCATCGATCTCTTCTCGGGTCTTTCGGACGCCGAGAAGAGGGAGACCCTGATCGCCTACGCCGATCAGGCCCGATCCCAGGAACCGAGGGAAGGGGAGAGCTTCGATCTTGAGGATGTCCGCAAGGACGAGGAGTGCACCGATACGGTCGCCGTCTTCATGAAGATCGGCGACGATGGCGGCGCCCATTTCCGCATCACGCTGGGCCCCCAGGTCCAGACGCTCACCAAGGCGATGAGTTCCATCCTTTGCAAGGGGCTCGACGGGATCACCCCCGCGGACATCCTGGAGATCCCGGCCGATTTCGTTCCGAAGATCGTGGGCGCCGAACTCGTCCGGCTCCGGAGCCAGACCGTCTATTACCTGCTGACCAGAATGAAGGGAGTTGCGAGGGTCTGGCTGCAGAGGCAGCGTTCCGCCTCCTCGGGAGGCTAGTCTTTTTTCCACCCAGTACCCGATGCCGGCCCCCATGAAGCGCTGCTTTGTGTTCAAGCCAGACGGGATCGGGGACTTTTTCCTCGCCTCCGGAACGATCCGGTTGCTTGCGAGGGAGTTCGGTGAGGAAAACCTGGTGATTTCGGTTCTTCCGGCGCTTGAACCGGTGGTGCGCGCCCAGTTTCCGAAAGCAGTCCCGGTGATCCTGCCGATCCGCAAGAAAAGGATCATCCTCAATGTTTTCGTGGCGAATTGCATCCGCTGCTTTCCCGCGTGGTTGACGCTTCTGCGGACACATGCCGATGTCGCGGTGTCACTGCGCCATATGAGGGACTACCTGATGAATGTCCTCTTCTACAGTGTCCCTGCACGCAGACGTGTGGTTGTGGAGAACATGCTCCTTGGCAACGGACGCCCCGTCCGCCGATGGACGGAACGGTGCTTTGCTTTCCTGTTCCGGCCAAGCGTCCTGTCTTATCCTCCGCTCATTGAGGGGGTTCCCCGGGAGATCGAGGCCAATCGGAGGCTTGTGAGTGAGGCCTTGGGCCGAGAGGTCGGTGTCGAGGAGATCTGGCCCGAGCTTCAAAGGGTGGGGGATTCACCCGTGAAGGGGCCTTATTGGATCTGTGCCCCCTTTGCAAACGGTGGAGGCAAGGATTTTGCGATGGAGCGCTGGGTGGAACTGTTCACCTCGTTGCGCAACCAGGAAGTGATGCCCAAACTGCTGCTGACCGGATCGAAGGATCAGGCTTCGAGGCTGAATGCATTCCGCAATTCGTTGGTCGAGTCGTCGAGGGTATTTGCCTCCGAGGTTGAGGTCGTGCTGCCCGCGGACTTGCAGGACTTCATCGACCTGCTTGGCCAGGCGGAGCTTGTCCTGACGGTGGATACGGCCGCAGCCCACGCCGCCACTGCCTTGGATCGCGCCACCGTGGTGCTTTTCTCGGGTCAGCATCACGGCACCTTCGGCCCTTGGAAAAGAAGCCCCCGGCAAGTTTGGATCTATCCCGGCCAGCCTCCCGAGGGAACGGCGTGGCATGAACTGATCGCCACCTCGGACATTGAAAGGGAAGTGACCCTGCTCCTCCGGGGTGGAAGAGTTGGCTGATTCCCGGTGAAGGTTTGGGCGTTTTTTTGATTGCAGCGTCAAAAGCCCCTGTGTTTCCTATTCCCCTCCACTGATCCAGCGTAGCTCAGCGGTAGAGCGGTCGGCTGTTAACCGATTGGTCGTAGGTTCAAATCCTACCGCTGGAGCCATTTTTTACAGGGCACTGCCCATGTTGGGCCTGCTTCATCCCATGAAGCCTTCTTCCCTGAGGGGCATCCGTGACAGAAATTCTCTTTTGCTGCCGCGTGGGCGGAAGAATCATGAATAGTCCCTGATGATCTTCACCAAATTTCTGTCAGAGGGGAGGTCTGCAATCGGGCTGATTTCCCTCTTTCCGAGGCGTCCGCTTTTTGGTTTCCTTCAAGGCTTCATGGACACGCATGCTGCACCTTCCACCGGTCCCCGTCAGGCCGACCAGATCCCCGCAGATCTTCTGGCCAAGA
>JACCDY010453889.1_pt1 | contig 10992 bp, 17 predicted proteins | sample 7446391 | NCBI WGS metagenome assembly JACCDY01 (sample SAMN15323451, study PRJNA562643) | freshwater metagenome | isolation source: river surface water | place: USA:Blue River Watershed | collected 2017-08-18
CCAGAATAAAAGTAGTCAATATGCCTCATAATTTCTGCAAGTTTATGCATATAATGCACTTGCTCTTCAAGATACTCTAAAGTTTCTTGAGAATAGTTATAAGCATAACCATATTCATCTGGTTTGGAGTTGTTCGCAATCTCCTCTTCCAACTCATCAGCAAACTGAGAGACCTGATGATAAATGTAACCGCAATCGTTGAAATGACCACCACTCATAATTAATCCCAAGAAACGTTTTGAAGAAGAAATCCAGGCATTACATAAGTCCACTCACTAAGTTCTTGAGTATTTCCTGTCTTATAATCCCATTTATATTCATACTTATTGTGTGAGTCCCAAGTCATATATCCATTTTCTTTATCAATACGACCTTTGATTGTTAGTTTATGTACATTAGAAAAAATATTACGACTACGAAGTGCTCCACCTTTTTCCCGAGTTTCAATTACGACACAAGTTCCAGGAAAGGTTTTATCTTGATACTCCAATACACATGGTGTTTCATATCGAAAGGGACGATAAGTTTTTGTTTCTTGGGAAAAAGCAGGAGAAGTAAAAAGGATAGCAAAAATAGCAATAATTTTTTTCATGGATTCACCCCAATAATAGATTTAATTTCTTTAAGATTATTCAGATGCGTTTCTACAATATCACACTGTTCAGACAACCAATCGAGACTACAATCCTCATAGTTTGTCTCTTCTCGGATTTGCCAGGACAAATCTTCAAGTTCTCCTTCCATTTGTCGGATAAAGAAATCAATAGTATCAATAAGATTTGAGTTCATTTGTCTTTTGTGTATAAAAGTAGTATAGCATAAAAAAGGCACCCCTAGGGGTGCTCAGTGGACAGTTTTTTAAGTGTCTAGTCTCTTTGTCTCCAGTCTTCTGGTCTATCTTCGGTAAAGAAGTCTACAATATCATCAACACTATTAAATCCACTTATCCCCTTGCCTTCATGGCCAATTCCACCAATATCCAATGCATTTAAAAATCCATCAAGACTATCTTCAGTCATCTCTGGGTTTTCTGCTTTTCTTCTTGCTTGCCTTAACATTGTAGCAGCACTTCTATTTGCTTTAGCAAGTTTCTCTGCCCATATCATATCTTCTAGGCTAACTGTTCTTCCTTCAACGATGCAATTACAAATTTTCTCCAAACGAAGACGATACTGGGTAGATAGCATAAAAACTCCATTCTCGTATATTTATTTTAATTTAAAATATATTTTATAGTATTTTTTCCTCATTTCATCGAGGATTTTATAGTCCTCTTCATCAAAACAATCAAGAATATAACAAGCTCCTTCTAGTTCACTGATTAACCTAGCAATAGTTGTTTGGTTAATCTCTTTTAGATTCCATTTTGGTTTGAAATTCTTTTTCAAGTTCTCTAGCAATTCTTGCATATCTCCACTTCATAATTAAATTAGTAATTGGATTGCTAGGGTGGAATCTAATCATCCACCAAATTCTTTCGATATTAACTTTTATTAATTTGACGATGAGTGTTATGTAAGCACTAACATTCTCATCGACAAACATCATATATGCTACTACACCAAATAAGATTAGTAAAGTAGATTGAAAGGGGTTCAACATTTTAATCCCACCACAGTTGTAAAGATTCTAATGCTCGGAGAAATTGTCCAGCATAATATGTATCGGGATTAGACATTTCTTTCAATTGTTCAATGTATTGAATAATACCTTTTGTTGCTGGATTTATCTCGAAATACTCATAAAATCGAAATACATCAAACTTTTCGATGTACTGAAACATAGTTCCAAAGTTTTCTTGATATCCCTTTATATAAACATCTTCTCTCTCAATGTTATTCGTATTTCCGAATTTTATTGGAATATATTCCCTATCGTCTTGATCTTTTTCTTCTTGGGTTCTGATATCGAAGAGTTCTCTTCCAGTATCAGCATCCAATATTTGCAACCCATCTTTATACTTTTCATAAAGTTCAAGATCAGTAATTATTTCAGATTTCTTCCACTCCTTACATTCACCTAAAAATCTTTGCTTAGTGCTGTAGTACTCATCATCTTTATCAGATGCACGAAAAACAAGGTTGAGGCGATAGCAACCTTCTGGGTGAAATGATTTCCAATGGCGATAAGAAAAATGTAGAATTTCAAATGATTTATCTTCCATTGTTTTTATCATCCTTTATTTTTATTGGGCAAGTTTTTACAACTTTTTTTATCTCCAAGGCTATTTCTTCCTTTTGTGATTTAGTAAGACCAGAAACGTTTTCCAGTCTATTCAATAAAGAAATAGCCTGAGAGCAAGTAATTATGGTAGCCAAAGTAATAGGAATCATGGTGTCCCTATGTATCTTTGACTATTTAATCAGATAGTAATCCATCTTTCATTTTCCAAAGTCCAATTTGTCACTTCGGAAATTCTTTCTCGGACACTCTTGGAAGGTTCCCACCCAAGTTCCTTCATCTTAGATCCATCAAGAGCGTACCTAAGATCATGACCAGGCCGAGAAGAATGGAAATCAACCAACTCATAATTCAATTCTTTTCCTTGTGCATCTGCAATAATTTGTGCAAGTTCAAGATTATTAAGTTCTTCAGAACCTACAATATTAAACTTAGGACATTTCGCTCCCGTTTCATCTGGTTCCCACTTTTGTTTAGGATAACGGAGTAAGAACAAAACAGCATCAGAAACATCCGCTGCATGAATGTAATGACGAGAACCAGGGATAGTTTTAGTCTTATCACTATGAATAGTGACAGTTTCTCCATCACGGATCTTACGGATGCACATCGGAATATACTTCTCTGGGTGCTGACGCTCCCCGAATACATTCATAGTATGGGTGATGTAGATTGGAAGACCGTAGGTGTTCTCGTAAGCGACCGCAAGCTCCTCTCCTCCAGCCTTAGAGGCGCTGTAGGGGTTCGTGGAGTTGTATCGGTCGTTCTCCTTGTACTTGATCCCACCAGGGGCAGGACCGAATACTTCATCAGTACTGAAGTAAATAAATCGCTTAAGATTTTTAAGAGTTCTAGCAAACTCAAGAATATTGCATGTACCAACTACGTTGTCCAGTACAAACTCCATAGGATATTCAATACTTCTATCCACATGAGAGCCAGCAGCAAGGTGAAGAACATAGTCAACTTCTCCAATTGTAGATCTAATTAGGGGATTAAGTTCTGATTTTAGATCATGGTAAACAACTTTAACTCTCTTGCGAGTTTGCTCATCATGAGCGGTCATCAGAAGATCATGAAGTCGGTTTAGATTACCACTGTAATCCAAACGATCTAGGGTAATAATTTCCCAGTCAGTATTTTTAAGAAGGTGGGAAACAAGGTGATGTGCAATGAACCCAGCACCACCAGTAATAAGTGCTCTTTCAGCCATGTTTAATCAATATAATCATCAGAATTATCTTCGATTTCCCAATTTAAGTCAAGGTTTTCAATGAATTGAACGAGTTCATCTTCATCTTCTGGAAGTTCTTCACCCTCCTCCAAAGTAAAAGTTCCAGTGCAAACAGCAGGACCATACTCTGGAGGATCATAAAGAGTCTGATTATGCATCAGAACTACATCTTCAATAACAGCGCGAACTGTGATTTCATCTTCATTTCGAACCACATCATAAATCATCGAAATCATTTCTTTTTCCTGTTTTGTTTTTGAATGAATTTTTTAGCAGTATCTAGAGAATGATGTACGCAGATTTGTTCTCCATTGAAAATGGAGATGTATTTTCCTTTAGTCCAAGGAACTGCTGCCCATAGTCCGTTTGAACTAATGTACCCATCTTGGGTTTCACTATCACTCATAAAAATTACCTGGAATAATCATCAAAATCAATGTCTTCGTAGTATCTTTTTTTGTAATTTAATTCATAAAGATCTTCGAAATCAACCCCAAGATATCTTGCGTATTCACCAAGATCATCTTTTACTTTTTCAAGATTGACTACTTTTTCTTCTTGTTGAGTCATAAGTCCTCCTAATTAGTAGCCGTGTCTTGAAATCATTTGCTCCATTCTGTCCTCTCTATATTCCTCTTCTTGATATTCTTCTTTCCCATCTTGAAGTTCTTCGTAGATTTCGTCTGCATTTTTTTCTAGAAAAATTGAACTCATAGGAAGAAAAAGGTAATAGTGGATGTTTTTATATAGTACGGAAAGGAGGTCAACCCTCCGTTTCCGTTTCGGTTTGCTTAAACTCTGCGTCAATCTTGTCGTAGAGTTCCACAAAGGTGCTCTTAGTCTCATCATCGAATCGGTTCAGACAAACTTTGATTGCTTTGTCTTTCTTACCGAAGATAGAATATGCCTTGATAATATGCACAAGACGACGAGTGGAAATCACCTCATCAATACCTCCATCGTTGAAGGTTTTGCGAATGATTTCAGACCAAGTACAAAGATGTTTGATGAAGTCAGTATGCTCACCAATCATAGGAATATTATACGACTCAGCAACCTTAGTCAAGATTTTGATTTCAGTTGCAAGAGTAGGATAATCCTGCTCAAAGGTAATCGGGAATCGTTCCAGGAATGCTTCATTCAGCACGTTGGTGCCGATGAAACGACCATCATCAGAACCTTTACCTTTGGTGTTCGCAGTCGCAAAGATATTGAATCCCTGCTTAGGAACAACGTGCTTACCAATCTTCTTCAGGAAGACACCTTTGCCCTCCAGAATCGACTGGAGACACATAATCTTGTTAGAAGCAAGGTCAATCTCATCGAGCAGAAGGATTGCACCACGTTCCATAGCCTCAACTACAGGACCATTGTGCCAAACAGTTTCCCCATTCACAAGACGGAAACCACCAATCAGGTCATCCTCGTCAGTTTCAATCGTGATATTCACACGAATAAGTTCACGTTTCAGTTGAGCACAAGCTTGCTCAATACCGAAAGTTTTACCATTACCAGAGAGACCAGTAATGAAGACAGGATAAAAGAGACCAGACTGAACAACTTTCTTAACATCAGAGAAATTACCAAAGCTGATGAAGGTATCATCTTTCTTAGGAATCAGATTTTGTTGGACAGATTGAATTGTTGCTACACCAGGAACCGTATCAGTCCCCTCAGCAGCAGGAGAGTTATAAGTATGCTCTAGGTCTTGCACAGTTGCCTCCAGGTTCCATTTACCACGACCCACCTTGTATTGATTCAGATACTTGGAGAGAGTCGCATAAGAAGTATTGAGTTCCTCTGCGACTGCTTTCACAGCATCGGCACCGAACTCAGTACCATACTTTTCTTTCAGAAGGTTGATTGCTTGTTCGGTCATTTGGGATCGGGGCATCGGTTTGATTGATTACTTCGTAATAATAGCACAAAAAAAGGTGCCTTGGGGGCACCTGGGGACAGTTGCTTGAGTGGTCCTCACCCGAGGATTGAGTCTCTCCATTCATCACTCATATTCACCATAATTGCTTCTGCTGCTTCTGGTGTTTCAGCATATCCTTCATCAAGTAAGTGTGAAAGGATGATGTCGTAAATATCTACTTCTTCTTGAGTTTTTTTCATATTTCTTTCACTTTTAGACATTTTTCCAGTCATACTACCAAAATTTGTAGCACCTAACATTCCATATCTTTGATTACCAAAAAATGAAGGATTTTGTTTTGCTTTTCTTACTGTTGGTTTTTCCTGCCCCACCTTTTCAGGATTTCTTTTTGGTATTAATTTTTTTCTTCTTCCGTGAACATCATATTTTTTATCATCAGTTGCTTCACCCATAACAACTTCCATATATGCTTCCTGAAGAATGCGAATCTCGTTAGAATCCATTTTTTTTATAATTTTTAATTATTTATTAAAAGGGGAGTGTTTATTACTCCCCAAATCTTCAGGCAATCAATTCGACTTTCCATCCTTTATGAGATTTTTGCTGTCCATTTAAAACTCTATACATATTACCACTATCTAAATTATTTTCTCTACAAAATTTACGAATATTATTCACATAGTATTCGTACTTTTCTGGAGAAATAACTTTATAAGTTTTTATACATCTAGTTTTAGTTCTTTTTTCTATTGCTTGTTTTCCCATCTTTTTACCAATATGGGATTCACTCATCTTTTTTCTTGTTTTTTCATTATGAGTCTGAACTCCTCTTTTCCCTTTGTTCCAAGGAATTTGACCAAGATTTGATTTTCTTATTTTTTCTTTGGTTTCTTCGGATGGTTCACCTCTTTTTTTACCAGTCATTATAAGACTTCTTCTAAGTCTATATTCCTCACTAAATTTATATCCAGAAATTCCTTCACCGCCATCAGTGAAATTTCTCAATATACCAGTTCCATTATTTTTTCTTCCCAAAACAGCAATCATATAAATTTCGTGTTTGAATGCTTCTTCCTCAGTAAGATTTTTCTTAAGTATTAAAATTCTTTCTCTGGGTGGAATTGGTATTTTTCTTCTAGATTTTTGATATGCCCTATTACCTTTCCCCTTACCAATATAATAAGGAGTTTTATCCTGCCTTAAATAGGCATACGTATAATATTCCATAAAATCTTTAACTGACTAGCATTACTATTTATTAGTAAAATAGGGAGATTTCTCCCCCCTTTGCCTTAAAGATGCTAGTCAGTTAAGACATTATTATTTAGGCAATCATAGAAACAAATTCACTCAACAATTTTTTGTTAGTTTTTTTCTTGCTCAAGTGTTTTGAGAAGGCTGTTTTAATTTGTGCCTTAGAAGCACCTTCCTGCACCTCAAAGGATTCATCCTGAGAAAGAGTATTGGACGCAATCACATTAAATTGATCGAAACCAGTGTTCTTGAAGGTGATGAAACTATCTTTATTGAATTTTTTCTTAGCAGTTTCATACTCGTTGTAGTCATTCCCATACCAACGATAGCAGTTCTGGAACTCACGGGAAGGAGTAATCCTGAAGTTGACCAGATTCACCATAGGGAAACGGTCCTTCACAGATTGCAGCAGAACCTTTGCGTAGACGGGGAAGTTTCCATAGTCATAACTGGAATAGATTCGACCAGTTTTACGATCACGGAGATTCGTTTTGTTGTATTTAGTGTATCCAACAAACGTTTCACCCCGTCCATTCTTCCGTTCTTTGGTTGCAGAGTTCACATAACCCTCACCATCAGTCAGGAATACCACATTCACTTTCTGCAGTTTATTTTTCTGCTGGAAGTGGGGAATAATTTTATGCAGACAGATGATGGATTCACCGATAGGAGAACCAGAAAGGTCCATATGTCGGGGAGAACCAATCGCACGTTTCTGGAAAGAGTAAGCACACTTCCAGACATTTTGCATCTGCTCTTCAAGAACACGATTACTCACGTTGCTGGTGAAGAAATTCATCAGTCGGAAAGAAGATTCCAGTGCAATTACATCCTTTACTTTCTTGAAAGTTTGAGGATGATTTGGTTGCAATTCAATATAAGAATTGCAATCCAAAGTGAAGGCATACACCTCGAAGGGAATGTTCACCTTGCGGCAGAACCAAATCAGACTGAAAAGTTGCTTGCAAGTATCAAGAATCCAATCCTGCATCGAACCAGACCAGTCAAGAATAAAGATGAGACCGTGATTCTTACCATCAGGAATTACAGATACTTTCTTGAACAGGTCTTCGTTGAACTTATAAGTATGCAGTTTCTGAGTGTCCAGAACACCAGTGCGAGCAGTGCTAGCACGGGCATACTGATCTGCAGACTTCTTGCACTCAAACTCTTTTACAAGATAAGAGACTTCTTTCTCTGCAGTTTTCTTGAATTCTTTGTATTCTTGAACACAAATCTTCAGAGAATCTTTCCACCAAGTACCATAACCATCAGATTCTTGTGCGTTGTTGTAAAACTCAGAGCACTTCTGATGTACCCATTCGTTAGGAATCACAACGTTCTCAAGAATAACTTCAGGGAGTTCCACATAAGCAGTCTCAGCAGCAAACTTATCTACCAAGTCTTGAGACTTTTCGTCAAAGGAACGAGAAGTCTTAGACTTCAGTTCATCTTCAAGATCACCGTGCTTATTGCTAGCATCCCTACCATTTTGGTTATCCATACCATTCCCTTCTGAATCCATCTTCTCACCCGTAGGTGCTTCAGTACGATTCAGTTCACCATCTTCCTGTTCAGAAGGTTGGGACTCCATTTCGGATTGTCCAGGTTGATTAGTAGATTGATCCTGAGGGAGTTCTACTTCCTGACCACTTCCCATCTCATCGGACATGGAAGCATTAGCAGGCATTTCGGGAAGTTGTTCCCGACGATACTTCAGATACTCCACAAGTTCCCGAGAAATATCAAGAACTTCTTTGAAGGTTTCGACTTTACTGATGCGAGTCAGAAACTCGTTCTCATCATCGTTGAACTCGATGTTATGGAATGCACCAATCTTGAAGTACATATTGATACGGTCAATAAACGAGAGTTTATTGAGATCTTCATCTTTCGTGGAGAAGAAGTCTTGATCGTTCAGTTCATTATAACCGTTGTAGAACGTTTTGGAAAGACCAGGATACTTTTTCTTCATCAGACGTTCTACACGAACATCCTCAACAACGTTCACAAAATCTTTGGGAACTTCAGGATATTCTTCTGTCCAGTCAATATTGTCGGTGAACAAACTATGCCCTACTTCATGGGCAACAAGAAGATCGTATACTGTATTACTTGCTTTATCCCAAGTAGGAAGAGTCAGAACACGACGGTCAACATCAAAACAAGCAGTTGGAACTTTCTTGTGCTCAACAATAATATTTTCCGTAGCCAGACACTTAGCTAGCATTCCTTTGACTTCTAGATTGACGGACATACGGTGTGCTTTTGAACTTCTAGTATCATAGCAGATACTTCTGCTACTTAGTTGGTGCTTCAGACACTTTTAGAAGTGGTCCAGGTCTACCCAAAACCCATTCTTCACCAGGACATTCATAACACAATTTAGTTCTCTTTCCGTCATTCCACCACCTTCTTCCTTTTCTCACTTTACTTTGTTTTTCTTTTGTTTCTTTACTAACAATTTTACCCAAATTATTTTTTCTAGACTTTTCTCCAAACTCTTTTGTTTTATATTTTTCATATTTTTTGGTAAACATTCTCCCCAAAACCCACCCTTCACCAGGACACTCAACAGTATGTTTATCAACCTCACCATTATTCCACCATCTTCTTTGAGAAACTTGCTGTGAAACTTTTTTCTTATGTTCATCAGTGAGAGTTTTTCCTGCATTTACCTGCTTAGTCCTTTCGATACAATATTCACTAGGTTTTCTACCAGAACTTCCCTCTCCACCATAAGACATATTAATTAATATACCACCTTCACTTTTTAAACCTAAAATAGTAATAATATAATTTTCGTGCTTATACGCATCAAACTCTGTTAGATTTTTCTTTAAAAATAGTATTCTATCTTTTGGTGGAGGAGACATATTTTTATTCCCTCTTTTATGAGAACGATATGCTCGATTTTCAATACCTTTACCAACATAGTAAGGAGTCATATCTTCTCTCAACCAAGCATAAGTATAATAATTATTTTTCATCTAGGGACACGCACTATACACTATTATTTATAAAAAAAGAGGGGTAAAAATACCCCTCCGTGTTCCACCTTGTAAACCGTCCCACCACCTTGAACGGGTCAAGAAAACTCAAAGTTGCAAAGTTTTCGGTTGACTTTCATAGTATATGACGACTTCAAAAATTAGTCAAGCATCATGCAAGACTTGCCGCTCTTGACCTCTCCATCAACGATTTTCATAGCATCAAAGATTTTTTGATCAACCAATTTAGGATGTACCCACCAATCTTCATAACTATTTTTACCGTCAAAAGAAACTTCATCAAAAATCATTTCATATCCAAAAGACTTTAGAAGTTTTCTAGATTTTTCCTTGATATTTTTATCATCATGATATGCATCATGCTCAAAAGTAATCACAGCAAACTTATATTTCTCAAATGGAATCTTCTTCAAGATTTCAAATGAAACTTCTGGTGGATCACAATCAATTTGCAGATAATCAATTTCTGGTCCAAGATCCATACCACTCAACAGATCATCATAATCCATTGTAATCGCATCTCTAAGTAGAGCAACGTTTTCTCTTTTCTCAAAGAATTGATCAATAAAACTCTGATCTAAATCAAGAGATACTCCTTTCCATCCAAAATCTTTTTCAAGAAGAGCTGTATTGTTTCCATAGAATGGATGACCAGCACCAATTTCAAGATAAGTTCCATTCTTTTTACCATTCAAAACAGAAAGAATAAAAAGATCTTGATAACTTTCGGAATAATTCGTTTTAATTTCTTTAGATCCTGGGAACTTATGTTTTAATTTCAGATAATCAGAATCTGTATAGTTTACAATTGTTTTTCCGCCGATACCAAGATTGTTCAAATTATAATCGACAGCATTTCTGTGCGTGTCGTCCATCTTATAATTATAACGCAGATTTAAAAGTATCCCTCGGGCTTCATCACAGAGACCACACCACCAACTAGCAATTGCTCTTTGGAAAAGAACTCCATATTCTCCAGGATAATCAACGTAAGTATGAAGTGGAGGATGATCAAACTTACACACCTGCTGTCCAATGGTTGAGATCATATAACTCTCGCTCCATTCTTCTTTTCTTTCATAATATCGACTAAGAAGAAAATAACCTTCTGGTCTTGTTGGTTCGAGAGCAACAGAATGCTGAAGTAGTCCCTTTACTGTATAGTTTCTAGTTCCCTGTTTATCAAAACAAATTGCAGCACGAAGAATAGATTCATACACAATAGATGTAAGATAAGTTCTCTCAGCAGTTCTCAGGTAATAAGAAACTGCTGATGCAGTTTGCCCATGCTGCTCATAAAATAATCCAAGATTAAAATTTGCTACTGGATCATCTGGATTATCAATATAAATTTTTAAAAGTTTTTCTAGTTCTTTAGTATTCATCACAGCAAATCTCTAATAGTTTTGTTTGGTCCGTTTTCTTTCCACCAA
>JACCDY010608223.1_pt1 | contig 10992 bp, 13 predicted proteins | sample 7446391 | NCBI WGS metagenome assembly JACCDY01 (sample SAMN15323451, study PRJNA562643) | freshwater metagenome | isolation source: river surface water | place: USA:Blue River Watershed | collected 2017-08-18
CCGCTCGACCTGACGAAGGTCGGCACCCTCGACTTCGAGGCGCCCAGGACGGACCTTTTCCCAGCCCTTGATCTGGCACGACGCGCCGGAACCGCGGGAGGCACCCTCCCCGCCGTGCTCAATGCCGCCAACGAAGCGGCCGTCGAGGCCTTTCTCGCGGGACGCCTCAGCTTCCCCGGGATCTGGGAGGGCGTGGCGCGGGCCATGGACACGGTCCCCTTCGTGGAGCATCCGACCCTGGATCAGCTGATTGCCGCCGACCACGCCGCACGGCTGGTTGTCGAAAGCTAGAAGAGTTTTTCCCACAGAGGCGCAGAGACGCGGAGAGGGGAAGGAATCAAGTGTGCCGAACACTCGATGCGCGGCTCCCGTTGATATTCTTAACTCAGTTTCTTTAGCCTTCCATTGCTCTGCGCCTCCGCGCCTCTGCGGGAGAATTCCTCCGACTCCTTCGCCAAACAGAAAGCCCCGCGCCGTTTCCGGAGCGGGGCTTTTGTGAATGCTTGATTTTGGCTCGGGGCTAGGCGTCGCGAGCGATGCCGTAGCAAAACCTACGGCGAGCGAGTAGCAACAACGCCCCGGGTCAAAAGCAACTACTTGAGTGCGTTCAGATAGTTCTGCTCGGCGTGATTCCAGTTAACCACGTTCCACCAGGCCTTGAGGTAGTCGGGGCGGCGGTTCTGGTAGTTGAGGTAGTAGGCGTGCTCCCAGACATCATTGCCGAGGACCGGCTTGCCGGAACCGTCCATCAGGGGGCTGTCCTGGTTGGGAGTGGAGACGATCTCAAGGGCTCCCTGCTTGTTGACGATCAGCCAGGCCCATCCGCTGCCGAAACGGCCGACGCCGGCGGCCTCGAACTTGGCCTTGAACTCGTCGACGCTGCCGAAGGTCTTCGTGATGGCCTCGGCGAGCTTGCCAACGGGGGCGGAGGCGCCGCCCGGAGTCATGAGTTCCCAGAAGAAGGTGTGGTTGGAATGACCGCCGCCGTTGTTACGGACGGGACCGCGGATGGCCTCGGGAACGGCGCCGAGATCGGCGATGAGCTCGTTGACCGGCTTGGCGGAGAGCTCGGGATGATCCTTGAGGGCGTTGTTGAGGTTGTTCACGTAAGCCGCGTGGTGCTTGTCGTGATGGATCTCCATCGTGCGGGCGTCGATGTGGGGCTCGAGCGCGTTGAAGGCGTAGGGAAGAGCGGGAAGTGTGTAGGCCATAGGACCCCTAGCATGGTCCCGCCAACCCGTGTGAGACAAGACTGATCTCTTCCTCCCGGCGCCGTCGGGCGCATTCGCCCTGCAGGGAGCCTACAGGGGCTCGTCGGAGAGCGGGTAGAGCTTGCGGTACTCGATGGCCTGAAGGCCGATGATCGCCGCCACGGCGGCGATGTCCTCACTGAGGGTGCCGCGGGAGATGCGGGCGGCCGGACGGGAGAGGCCGTTCACGATGTGTCCGTAGACGCGGGCACCTCCCAGGCACTGGACGAGTTTCACGGCGATATTGCCCGAATTCAGATCGGGGAAAATCAGGACGTTGGCACGTCCGGCGACGAGACTCTCGGGCAACTTCATCTTGGCCACGGAAGGAACGATCGCCGTGTCGGCCTGAACCTCCCCGTCGATCTCCATGGGATGGTCGAGCGCCTCGGTGCCGCCGATCCGGATCGCCAGTTCGCGTGCCTGGGCGGCCGCGGCGGCCATCTTGGTGGCCGAAGGATGGGAGGAGCTGCCGTGGGTGGAAAAGCTCAGGAAGGCGATGCGGGGCGTCTTCCCGAAAACCTGGCGGGCAAGGAGTCCGGTCTGCACGCCGATGGAGGCGAGCTGCGCCACGGTCGGCTCGGGCACCATGCCGCAATCGGCGAAGAAGAGAACGCCGTCGTCACCGTATTCCGGACGCGGCACCTCGACGATCATGGAGCCGGAGATCACGGGGGCGTGCGCCAGCGGCTTGATCAGCTGGAGCAAGGGGCGGAAGAGCGCGGAGGCATAGGCTCCGACGCCGCCCACAAGGCCGTCCGCCAGACCGTTCTGGAGCATCATGCAGGCGAAGTAGTTGGGCGTGGCGAGCAGGTCGCGGAGTCCTCCCGGCTCCATGCCGCGGTAGCGCTCGAGGCTGCCCGCAAACTGCAGGAACCGCGGCATCTCGGAGGATGTCGCCGGATCGACGATGGCGACGCGCTCCAGGGAGATGCCGTTGGCGGCGGCCATGGCGGCGATCTCCTCGCGGTTGCCAACCAGGATCGCCACGCCAAGCCCGCGGTCGTTGAAGATCCGGGCAGCCCGGATCACGCGGGGGTCGTTGCCATCCGGGAAGACGATCCTCTTCGGGTGGCGCTGCAGCTTCGCGTAAACGGATTGGAGAAACGACATCTCGGGGAAAGGTGAAAAAGATGGAGGCCGCTGACAAGAATGTTCGGGTGACATCCCTGCTGCAAACCATTCCGGAGGCTGGAGGCTCCGGCGAGGGCCTCCTCAGGTGCCGCGAGTATTTCCGAAGAGGGCGATCTGCAGACGGGGCGCAAAGCGGAAGCCATGTTCCAGACAAAGCTCGGCGAGCGTCGGTCCCTTTTCCGCGAGTTGCTCCGCATCGGTCCCCTCGGGCATGAGCAGGACACGGTCCCGGGTGAATCCGTGAAGACTCCCCACCTCGATCAGGAGATCCTCGATCTCCGGAAGATCCTCGGGACCCGAAACGACGAACTTGAGCTGGGCGGGACCGGCTTCAAGCCATGCGCGGATCACCCCGGGCCGCAGGCGCGTCTCCTCGTGACGCCGTCGCCATGGCCCCGCGGTCTCCTCATCCGGAGTGGAGTTCGCAAGCTTCGGGCTGAGCGAGGCGAGATCGCAGGCGATCCCCTCGGGGGCGATCGTCGCCGCCGTCTCCACGGTGATGTGCATCCCTTCCGAGCGGAGCGCGGAGGCAAGGTCACGGATGCCCGCAGCCACCATCGGTTCGCCGCCGGTGAGGACCACATGGTTGCACCCGTAGGCCTTCACGCGCGCCACGACCACGGGAACGTCCATCTCCTCCCCCTCGGGATTCCAGGAGGCGTAGGGGGTATCGCACCAGCGGCAGCGCAGGTTGCACCCCGAGGTCCTCACAAACACCGAGGGGACTCCCAGCAACAACCCCTCGCCCTGGATGGAATGAAAGATCTCCGAGATCCTCATCGGGCCGGAGGTTTGGCAGGGAGATCGCCCGTCTCCAGATAGCGGGTCGGATCGGGCACGCCCGCCAGCAGGAAGGCCTCGCGCCGCTCCACGCAGGTGCCGCATGTGCCGCAATGGACCTCGCCCCCCTTGTAGCAGGACCAGGTGCGGGAGAAATCGACACCGAGTTCCGCACCCCGCCTCGCGATGGCCGCCTTGTCCATCGCCACAAAAGGGCGCAGGAGCTCGATCCCAGCATAGGTCCCTGCCCGGATGGCCTCGGCCATCGGCGCGAGGAACTCCTCGCGGCAGTCGGGATAAATCGCGTGATCCCCCGCGTGCGCGGCGATCACCACGCCGGAGGCGCCGCGGCTTTCGGCAAACCCGGCGGCGATGGAGAGCATGATCCCGTTGCGGAAGGGAACGACCGTGCTCTTCATCGACGCCTCCTCGTAATGGCCGTCGGGAATCTCGCCGCCCCGCACAAGAAGGTCGGAGGAGAATTCCTCGGCCACGAATCCCAGCGGCGCGATCCGGTGGGGAATTCCCGCCTGCTCGCAGTGCCAGGCCGCCATGGGAAGCTCCCGCGCATGATGCTTGGCGCCGTAATCGAAGCTCAGTCCGGCCACCACCTCATGCTCGCGGAGCGCGGCATGGAAAGCGGTGACGGAGTCCATCCCGCCGCTGAGCAGGACGACGACCTTCACCGGCCCCGGCCTTTGGAGTGGGTCGCCTCGACGCGGATGCCGATGCCTCCGCGCGGGGAAAAGTCGCCGATCACCACGGCGTGGCGCGGCGAGGTGGCGGCGACCACGTCGGCAAGAATCCGGTTGGTGATGGCTTCCGCGAAAACCGCCTGATTGCGGTAGGATCCGAGGTATTGCTTGAGGGACTTGCTCTCGATGCAGAGGCGGTCGGGAACGTAGCGGATCGTGATGCCGGCGTAGTCGGGCTGACCCGTCACCGGGCAGAGGGACGTGAACTCGTCCGTGGAGAAGGTCACCTCATAGTCCCGCGGAGAGGGGCTCGGGAAGGTTTCAAGCACGGCCTCGTCGGGCGAGGAGAGCTGGGGCATCGGCCCGCCGCCAAGAAGGGTGAGGGAGGATTTCTGACGGGAGGGTTTTTTGGTGCGCGCGGACTTGGCCATGGAAGGGATCGTCCCGCAGAGAGAGTGCCCAGCCAAGTCCGAAGTGGTCTCCCCCTTTTCAAGAGGCGGGCGGATGGTTATGCTCCCCCGGTGCGAAAGAAAAAGAACAGGGATGCCTCCGGGGGCAAGGCCACCGGACGTACGTTCCTCTTCCACCTGATCTGGGCGGCTCCGCTCCTCCTTCTCGCCGTGGGCCTGATCGCGGGGATCACGGGTCTGCAACGCTGGCTTGCAGGCAACGAGTGCCGCTCCCTGATCGAGCGCAAATCCTCCGAGGCCCTCCACGCCCAGGCGGCGATCGAGCCGCTGCGCTGGGGCTGGTTCAGCCTCTCGACCGAGGGCTTCAAGGCAACGGGGACGGGCACCAACGCCCTGCGCAAACTGGAGGCGGGGGACATCCGTGGCAGGATCCAGCCCGGCGCCCTGTTGCGCGGCATCTGGCTCGTCGAGGAAATCTCCCTCGAAAAACTGCACCTGCACTTCGGCGCGGGAGCCAGCGGCGGGGAAAAACCCTCCGCGACCATCGTCGAGGAGCAGGTCGTTGAGGAAAAGCCCTCCGCCTCCACGGCCGGCAGCATGCCCAAATGGGTGCCCACCCTGCTCGAGATCAAGGCCGTCCGCGCCATGAAGACGGACCTCATCATCGACCTTCCGCTGGGCAAACCGATGGAGCTGCTCGGAACCAAACTGGAAATTTATCCGGAGGGGAAAGAGACAAGGCTGGAAGCCAGCGGCGGGGAACTCCGCACCCCGATCATCAGCAACCTCCGGTTGCAGAGCGCGCGGGCAAGGATTCTGGCAGACAACAGCATCCGCCTCAACGGGGCCGACCTCGCGTTCCCGGCGGGCGGGACGGCGCGGGTGGAGGGCGAATTTCCCGCGGAAAGCGGTTCCAGCCGGATCCGGGCCACATGGGAAAAAGTCCCGGTCACGGTGATGCTCCCGGCCCTGGAGGGGAAGGTTGCCGGAACCTTCGAGGGCGAGGGTAACTTCCTCTGGAAGGGAAACTCCCCCTGCACGATCGACGGAAGGACCCGGATCGACGGCGTCACCCTGCAGGGGCTTCCCCAGCTCGACCAGATCGCCGACTTCACCGGAATGAACCAGTTTCGAGCCTTTCCCGTGCAGGATGCCTCGGCCAGGTTTTTCCACGACGGGGAGACGACCCGCTGGACCGACGTCGTCATCGAGTCGCGCGGCCTGCTCAAGATGACCGGCGAGGCAACCACCGGACCCGGCGACCGCCTCTCGGGATCATTCCAACTCGGGATCACCACGGCCGTTGTCCGGGTGCTGCCGATGGCGACGCAGCTGCTCGGCGCCGAGGAGCGCGACGGCTATCTCTGGATGCCGCTCAAGGTTGGCGGAACCCTTACCCATCCCACCGACGACCTCTCTCCCAGACTCGTCATGGCGGTCACCACCAAGGCGGCGGGCGAACTCCGCAAGGGACTGGATGCCGGCCTGAGCCTTCTCGGCATCAAGCCAGCCCAGGCGCCGGCCGGTGGAAACGGAGCAGGATCGGCCACCACCAACGCTTCCTCCGGCACTTCAACAAACGCAGGTGCCACGGGCACCTCCACCAATGCACCCGGCCTCCTTCCTGCGGCCGCCACCAATGCCGTGAAAACCCTTGAGCAGGGGGCCGGCGCCGCGATGGATGTTCTCGGCGGCTTCCTCAAATAGAGCCGAATCTTTCAGGGCTCAGCCGCCAATCAGCCGGAGCGCCTCCTCCAGCGCCTGATCACCCTCGGGGAAGAGGGAGAGGTTGAGCACGGGGAAATCATGCTGGTTCCGGAACCAGGTAAGCTGCCGCTTGGCGTAGCGCCGTGTCGCCGTGACGATGGCGTCGCGCGTTTCCTCCCGTGTCATCCCCCCCTCCAACAGGGTGCGGATTTCGCGAAGCCCCAGGGTTCCGGCTGCGGTCGGGCCGACGCGCTCCGGGGGCAATGCCGCCACCTCCGCCTCGACCCCGCGCGCAAACATCGTCTCCACGTTCGCCATGATGCGGGCGTGGAGCTCCTCCCTCTCGCGAACCAGCAGCAGGGCGCTCACCCCTGCGGGCACGGGACGGGATCCCCGGCGCGATGCGGCAAGCGGCTCTCCCGTCAGCGTGACGATCTCCAGGGCGCGTTCCACGCGGCGGCGGTTGGCGCAGTCGACGGCGGCGGGTGCGGAGGGGTCGAGCCTTCCGAGACGCGCGATCAGCTCCGGGAGATCCATTGCGGCAAGCTCCTCCCGCAACGCGGGATCGCCCGGAGGCATCTCGTCGAGTCCCCCGAGCAGGGATTTCAGATAAAGGCCCGTCCCCCCGACCACGATGGGGCGGCGCCCGCGGGCAATAATGCCGGCGATGACCGGCTCCGCCATGCGGAGATAGCGGCCCGCATCAAAGGACTCCAGCGGATCGACGCACCCGATCAGATGATGGGGAACAAGCGCGCGCTGGGACGGGTCGGGCTGCGCCGTGAGCACCGGAAGACCGGCGTAGACCTGAAAGGCGTCCGCGCCGACGATCTCGCCCCCGAGGCGCTGTGCCAGCCGGAGGGCGAGGTCGGTTTTGCCGGCCCCCGTGGGGCCGGCGATGATGACGGTTTCCGCGGGAAGCACGGAAACGGGAAAATCCTTAGGCGGCAGCCGCCTCGGACTCGGAGGAGGTCTCCTCGCGGCGCTCGGAACGCTCGCCGCGGTTCTCGGCGACGGCCTTGGCCCCGCTGACGACGAGCTTGCGGCCCATGTAATCCTTGTCGTGGAGCTCGGTGACGGCGCGCTTGGCCTCCTCAACGCTGGAGAGCTGGACGAATCCGAAGCCCTTGGAGCGGTGGGTCTCGCGGTTGCAGACGATCTCGACGTTCTGGACGGATCCGACGCCGCTGAAGAGCTCCATCAGGTCACTCTCGGTCGCATCGAAGGAGAGGTTGCCGACGTAGACGCGCGGGGTGGTCACCTCGATGCGCTCGGGCTTGCGGCGCTCACGGGCGGGGGCACCCTCGGGGCGCTCGGCGCGGGGAGTGCGCTGGGGCTTGCCAGAGGCAGCCTTCTTGCCGCCCAAACCGAAGATGCCGAGCAGCTTGGCGAAGAATCCCTTCTTCTTGGCGGGCTGGGAACGGCGCTCGGAACGCTCGGGGCGGGGTCCGCCCTGGCCGGAGCGGCCTTGCGAACCGGAGGAACGGCGGCGGGGTCCGCGGGAGCGGCCGCGGTTGTTGGAGGAATAATTGGAGGACATGGGTGTGTTGTGTTGAGGGATCCCCGTGGACGCGGCCCGGGACACGGAGCCGGGGCTGACGGGGATCAGGACTGTGTTGTTCGTTGCGTTGTGTGGATTGCCCGGGCGCCGCTGCCTCCCGTGTGTCCCGGCCCTCGACACTGGGGAAGAGGGACGTTGCGGAGGCTGTTTCGGCCTTCAATGCCGTGGGGAGGTTGCGGAAAAACCGTACCACCTTGCGACGGGCGCCAATGGCGGGCAAGACCCTCTCTCGCACCGAAACGGGGGTGAGACAAGGGAAATCGGGTGGGAAAAGCAGGGGCTCCCTCCCTCCAAAGGAGAAACCAACCCCTTTTTCCCCGATCAGGGGAAACTGCGCTCGGGAGACGAGGGCGCCTACAGCGCTTCCCTAGATCTCTTCCTCGGATCGCAGTTGTCGGCCCATCAGGGCCTGCATCGCCCCGGCGGGGTTGACCTCGCCCTTCAGCAGGGCATCGACCTGATCGATGATCGGGGTCTCCACGCCTAGACGCCGGGCGCAGGCATGCGCGCTCGAGGCGGTCGGCACCCCCTCGGCCACCGTGGCCATCGAGGCGGTGATCGCGGAAAGCGACTCCCCGCGGCCGAGGCGGACCCCGACCTGATGGTTGCGGCTCCGTTCGCTGAAGCAGGTCACCATCAGATCCCCGATGCCGCTGAGCCCGCCGAAGGTCTCGCGCCGCCCGCCCATCGCCGTCCCGAGACGGGTCATCTCCGCGAGGGAGCGGGTCACGAGCGCCGCCTTGGCATTCTCCCCGAGCCCGAGGCCGTCGGAGATGCCGGCGGCGAGGGCGAAGATGTTCTTGAGCGCTCCGCCAAGCTGGATGCCCCGCAGGTCACTGCTCGTGTAGGCGCGGAAACTGGTCCCCTCGAAGAGTCCCTGAACGGCACCCAGCGCACCCCCGTCATCGCAGCCGATGACCCCGGCGGCGGGGATCCCCTTGGCGATCTCGCCGGCAAGGTTCGGGCCCGAGAGAACGGCGATGGTCGCCCCTCGGAAGCACTCGCCGATCACCTCGCTCATGAGGAGGCCGCGCTCCAGCTCGATCCCCTTGGTGCAGGAGACGATCACCGGACGGTGCGCGCCCGCGGCTTCCGCGATCCGGGACGTGATCGCGGAGAGGTATTTCGAAGGGACAGCAACGAATAGGATCTCCGCCTGCACGGCCTCGGCGAGATCGGCCGTGGGGTGGATCGCGGCGGGCAGGGCGATTCCGGGAAGATACTTCTCGTTGGCGCGTGAGGAGGCCATCGCCGAGGCGTGCACGGGATCGTGTCCCCAGATCCGGACGGGAATGTCGCGGCGGGCCATCAGCAGGGCCAGGGACGTGCCCCAGCCACCCGCACCGATCACGCTGACGGAAGGATGGCTCATGACTTCTTCCTCTCAAAGCGGGCCTCGGTTCCGGCACGGAGGCGGGTGATATTGGAGCGGTGACGCCAGACGGCGAGCGCGGCCATCAGGACCGAAACGGCAAACCCCAGCCAGTCGGCACGGTGAAGCCAGAAGAGAACCCCCACCGAAGCGGGAAGGGCGAGGGAGGCACCGATCGAGGCGACCGAGACATACCGGGTCGTGGTGAAGAGCAGGAGCCAGAAGCCGAGGCAGATGAGGAAGACCGGGAGGGAAAACAGGCCCACGATCACGCCGGCCGAGGTGGCGATCCCCTTGCCACCCTTGAAACCAAGCCAGACCGGGAAGCTATGTCCGAGCAGCGCGCAGAAACCGGCAAGGGCCCCCGGCGCCGAGGCGGGATCAACCAGCAGGGCGATCCCCCAGCCGAGCGCCAGCTTCACCGGGAGCCACCCCTTCAGGAAATCGAGGAGAAAAACGGGGTAGCCCCATTGCTTGCCCAACACCCGCAGGACATTGGTCGCCCCGATATTGCCACTCCCCTTGGTGCGGATGTCGATCCCGCAGAGACGGCCGGCAAGATAGCCGAAGGGGATCGAGCCGATCAGATAGGCGCCAAGGGCGATCAGAAACCAGGGAAGGACGGAACTCACAGCCCCCGATCTCACCAGTGTCCCCGTACGGAACAAGTCAAAAGAGCTGGGATTAATATGGAACTCAGATGCAACGGATGCGAAGCAACGGCCAGGCAAGCCAAATCAGGAACCGAGTGATGCAATGGTGTCGAATATCTGTTTCCTCGTTGGCAGGCTTCTTTTCGTGAGTTCCTGAGTTCCATATCTTTTCGATTCTTGTGCTAGAGTATTTCCATGTTCTCCCGTCATCTCTTGCCCACCTTGCTGCTGCTTTCTATGATCCCGCTCATGTCCGCGCAGACTCCCTCAAGCGCCGCCGATACCGTGGCCGTCCGGCTCATCGGGCCCGATGGCAAGCCGGGACCCGTCGTCCAGAGCCCCCGTGTCGTGAAAACCGATGCCGAGTGGGAGAAACAGCTCGGCCCCGCCGCCTACCGCGTCCTGCGGGCCAAGGGAACCGAGGCCCCTTTCTGCGGCAACCTGCTTGATAACCACAAGACGGGCGTCTACTTCTGCGCCGGATGCGACCTGCCGCTCTTCTCCTCCGGATCCAAGTTTCACTCAGGCACCGGCTGGCCCAGCTTCTACCAACCCTTTGCCAAGGAGAACATCACCGAGATCCGCGACTCCTCCCACGGGATGATCCGCACCGAGATCCTCTGCACGCGCTGCGGAGGCCACCTCGGCCATGTCTTTGACGACGGCCCGCCGCCCACCGGCCTACGCTACTGCCTCAACTCCGTCTCCCTCATCTTCCGCGACGAGGCGGAGGTGAAGAAGATGGGTGCGGCATCTGCCAAATAGCAGCTTCTCCGTTCGCTGGACACGGCCCGATTACCGACTCGTTGCCGGCCGGTTAAAAATCTTGCGCTGCAATACATGATGCGGCACAGAGAATGTGTCCATGAACGCCAATCGCTTCCGAGTCGTGAATAAATCGCTCCTTGTGGCGGTCCTTGGGAGCTTGGTCCTTGCAGGACTTGCGTGGGCATCAGGCCTCTGGGAGTGCAACTACTGTCACCAACAGTATCAAGGCACAACGCCACCGGCCTTTGCCAAGTGTCCCGCGAAAGACATGAAACAATCACATTGGTGGCTGAGCAAATCGTCCTGTTCGTCAAATCTGTGGGAGTGCAATTACTGTCACCAGCAGTACCAAGGCACCACGGCCCCGGCCTTTGCCAAGTGCCCCGCGAAGGACATGAAACAATCGCATTGGTGGATTAAGAAGTAATCCTTCGGTCCGTTGGCCTCGGGAGGAGTCGTCCCCCGAGGCATTAATCCCAGTCGAGGTGCTTGGAGAGCATCACCTCGTTGTCAAAATGGAAGTACCCCTTGAAGGTCTTCCCCTCGAGCATCCCGGGCAGCCAGTGGATGTCATCGGCCCACATGTCATGATAGGGAATCGCTGACGGCCCCATCCAATGGGGGATCGCCTCGTCGGTCTCGACCGGCTCCCCGTCGCAGCC
>JACCDY010023574.1_pt1 | contig 10991 bp, 10 predicted proteins | sample 7446391 | NCBI WGS metagenome assembly JACCDY01 (sample SAMN15323451, study PRJNA562643) | freshwater metagenome | isolation source: river surface water | place: USA:Blue River Watershed | collected 2017-08-18
GAAAAAATAAAACTAGAAGAAAATAATATATTTGAATAACCTCACCCCTGACCCCTCTCCATCATAGATGGAGAGGGGAATTTGGTTTCTTATACTAAAAGTTTATATATAGATTATTATCTATTACTTTATATATTCTATATAATCACACTTCCTTCTCTAGTTTACTGGAGAAGGGTCGGGGATGAGGTGTTGTTCAAAATGGATTAGTTTGTTAGGTTCTTTAGACACCTTGTTTTTTAAAATATATGTGATATAATATTTTTTAAATATAAAACCATGGAAAATTATCTATCAGTAATTTCTGCTTATCAGGCGTTGCCTGAAGACATGCAGAAAAAGTTTCAAAAACAAACAGGGCTTATTCCAAGACCCATTAGCACAAAATTTCAACGGACCAACATTACTGTTTCTTGCCCTGGCCAAACAGACTATTTCACTCAAACTGACATTTTTAAAATGCTGGAGAATAGTGGGGTAATTGATATTGTTGATTTCGACATTGAGGGTTATGTCTTTGATGACAATCCTAAAAAAGAATACAAAGGTTGTAAGGCTGTATCTGGTGTTGTAGATAAATTAATAAATGATATCAAAAACAAGGATATTATTACAGAAGGTCAGATGTTGCAAACCCATTTGCAGGTAAATTTACTTCAAGGAGCTTTACTCGCAATTGAATTGGTTAAAGCTGGAGTTGTCGATGGAAAAGGTAAAGGTTTAATTATCTACCTTAATGAAAAAATTAATGGGATTTCTTACGTATTAAATGTTTGGAGTAACATGAATGGTCAGGTTCTCATTCATTTGGAAGGGTTGGATCCTAATGTTGATTGCATTGCAGGTTACGGTGTTCTCTCCGAGTGACTGATTGATTATTGGTTGCTCAAAATATTTTTTTAACCTTAGACTCTTTAGGTCTAAGGTTCTTTTTTATTCAAAATGGATTAGTTTGTCAGTTCGGCTTAGGCGTTCTTTTATGGCTGGATAGTTTTTTAATTCAGGGTCAGTATCCAGTATATTTCGGGCTTCTTTTTTAGCAGCTTCAACTAGCCGGATATTACGTAATGCCTCCATAGCCAGGTCCGAAATACCGGACTGTTTAAGCCCTGCAAAATGCCCTGGGCCACGCTCCATTAAATCCGCCTCGGCTAATTCAAAACCATTTTTAGATTCAACTAGTGACATAATTCTTTTACCAGATTTTTCACTTTCAGTATCACTTAGGAAATAGCAATAGCTTTGGTGGTTACCACGTATAACTCGTCCGCGCAGTTGGTGTAGTTGGGCCACCCCAAATCTTTCCGCTTCTTCAATTATTATAAAACTAGCATTGGGAATATTTACCCCAACCTCAACAACACTTGTTGCCACCAGTACATCAATTTCTTTCCTTAAGAATTTTTCCATAATGTCTTCTTTTTCGTTGGGTTTCATTTTGCCATGTAAAATTCCAACTTTGTAACCAGCAAATTCTTTTTTAGTTAATCTTTTAGCTTCTTCAACTACTGATCTTTTACCCCCACCAACTGATGTTTTTATGGGTAATCTATTTTTATTATTTTCTAAATCAATTGATTCATCTTTGTCATTAATCCTTGGGCAAATAACATAACCTTGTCGGCTTTGTTTTAATTGTTCCACGGCTTCTTTGTACATCGTTTCGCGCATACCTTTACTAATAAATTTACTTATTATTGGTTTACGGCCAGGTGGCATATCGGTTAATAATGATAAATCCAAATCACCAAATATTGTTAGTGCTAATGTTCGGGGGATTGGCGTTGCTGTCATTGACAGTAGGTGTGGAGCAAAGCCATCTTTGGTTATTAATGCGCGTCTTTGTTTGGCACCAAACCGGTGTTGTTCATCAATTATGGCTAATGCCGGATGGCGCATAACGACTGATTTATTCATTAAAGAATGTGTCCCAATTAAAATATCAATTGTGCCATCCTTAGCCCATTTTAATAATTGTGCTCGTGATACTGGGGTCCAGCCAATATCAAGTCTTTTTAAAGATACTGATTTTGCTGGGAATTTCTTACATCCTGAACTAGTAATAAGCCCAATTGTTTTATTAAACGGAGCAAACATTTGGCAAAAGCTTTCAAAATGTTGATTTGCTAATATTTCAGTTGGGGCCATATATAGTACTTGCAAGTATTCATTTTTTTTATCCGATGGTGTGTTGACTGTTCCATAAGCAATAGTCGCAGCAATTGCGGTTTTACCACTCCCAACATCACCCTCAAGAAGCCGGGTCATTGGAATATTTTTAGCACAGTCTTTGATAATGTCATCTAAAACATTTTTTTGACCAACAGTTAGTTTATAAGGTAGAGATTTTAAAAATTCTTTAACTTCAGGATTTATTTTGTATGCTCCATGACCTTGGTATTCATCTCGTGCACGTAACCTCTCGATTTCGATATTTAAAATCTCTTCAAAAGCAAATCTTTTTCTTGCAGCGGTTGCGTCATCATCATTTCTTGGTATATGCATCCACAAAATAGCTGATTCTAATTTAGGTAAGTGGTATTTTTCTAAAATTTCTTTTGGCAGTGTTTCTTTGATATTTTTATGAGCACCAGCATTTAATGATTTTTGAATTATATAGTAAAACCATTTTGCATTTAAACCTTTTGTTTCGGGGTATATGGGTAAACTAGTTATTTTAATGTCTTTATTTTCAGAGAATAAATCATTATGAATTTCATCATTATTTTTTAAAACATCTGGATTAATTATAGTTTTTTTATTACTCTTTACGGAGATATTACCTGAAATGGTTATGTTTTGACCATCTTTAAGCATTTTTGAAATATAAGGCTGATGTAGCCAAACAAGCTCAATTACACCAGTTGTGTCCTTAAACTTGGCTCTTGTCATTGGGATACGGTTCTTCCAGGAAACTTCTTTTTTAATATTATAAATTTCACCAGTTAGAACCATTTTATCGCCATTATTTAGTTCAACTACACTTTTACCTCCAGATGTTTTGACGTATCTATTTGGGAAATAAAACAAGACATCTTTAATAGTATTTAACCCAATTTTCTTTAATGTTGATTCTTGGGTTTTTACCAATCGAGTATGTTTTTTAATTGGGTCTTCTGGGTGCATATTATTTTACAAAATCTGGTTTTGTTGTGGTGGGTGTTGGTTTATCTTCTGGGTAATATTTGTCTCTTATTTTTTTTAGTTCAGCTAAAGTAGTAGCATCATCTTTTGAAATTGATTTTGCCAAAGTACGTATTTCATTTTGACCACCAGCAACAGTACCTATTTTTGATAAAGTTACCGAGCTTTCATATGCTGTTATCATTGCATCTAAATATTTTTTATCAAAGACTGCACCGGTTTCTTTTTGGGCTGATTTTATAACTTCATCTAGACTATCTTTGGCTTCATTAATCAAACTAGTGTCCTCGGTATTATTTTTATTAAACATTCCAGACTTAACAAAAGAAAAAATATTTCCACCTTTTGCGGTAAAATTCCCAATCATGAATCCAATAATGAGTACTATAATTAACCCTAATATGCTTTTCATATGTCTATTATATCATACATGGTTAATTTGCCATTATGTTATAATAATCTAATGTTTGCACAGTGTATACCACCTAGTGGGATTTTAGGACAAATCTATACATTACTAGATAGTGGCACTATTTCGATGGGTGTTGCTTTTATTGGTGGTCTTTTGTCATTTTTAGCACCGTGTGTACTGCCGTTAATTCCTGGGGCAATTGCGTATTTATCGGGGTCAACAGGTGATGATGCTAATTCTAAAATAAAAAGAATCAAACATACATTGTTTTTAGTTTTGGGGTTTATTATAACTTTTGTAGTTTTGGGTGTTTTGTTGGGGATAATTTTTTCAAGTATTCATTTTGATTATTTTGTATGGGTAAGACGTTTCGGGGGGATAGTTATTTGTTTGTTTGCATTAATTAATTTAGGGATTATTCCATTTAATATTTTTAAAACCCCAGGAGTAAAATTTGTAAAAGGTAAAATTTCATATTTAAAATCATTTATTTTTGGATCATTGTTTGGTTTAGCTTGGACACCGTGCAGTACTCCAATACTGGGATCAATTTTAGGTTTGTCTTTAACTAGTTTAAACTCAACAATAATTTTGTTTTTAGTTTATTCATTAGGTTTAGCAATACCTTTTATAATTACATCATATATTGGTTCAAATTTGTTTATTAAATTAACAAAAAAATCAGGAAGCATGTATTCTATCCTGATGGTTATTTTTTCGCTAGTTTTATTATTTATTGGTACTCTTATGCTTTTCCAATAAGGTTTTCAATCTCCATAACAATATCAGACAATGAAAAATTTGCTTTAATTAAATATTTTGTAGCTCCAGCTTCGGTGGCTTTGTTTAATGCATCACCATCAGCTAAATTTGAAAAAACAACAATTGGGATTTCTCTTGTTTTTTCGATACTTCTTAATTTTCTTATAACTTCAAATCCATCAATATGAGGTATAACTAAATCACAAATAACTAAATCAAATTCTTTTTCATTTACTATATTAATAGCTTCTTGTCCATTTTGAACCGCAAAAACACTATACCCAGCTTTTTCTAGTTTTTTAGCTGTTAATTCTTCTATAAAACTATCGTCTTCAACAATTAAAATTCTTTTACTCATGTTGTTATATTAGCATATATGGTTAATTATTCGAAATTGGTATTGAAACACTAACAGTGGTACCTTTACCTAATTCGCTTTCAATATTAAATTTACCATTATGGCCTTCAATTATACGACAACATATATAAAGCCCAATACCAGAACCAGCTTTAGCTTTTTCTGTTGCATTTGGAGCACGGTAGAATTGGCTAGTAACCATTGGTAAATCTTTAGAATCTATTCCAATCCCAGTGTCTTTAATATTAATTACTGCCATGTTATCTTTTTGGCTAAGTGATATTACTACACGATCACCGGCTTTACTATATTTAATAGCGTTATCAATAACATTTTGGAAAACAATCCTTAGTTTTGATTCATCACCATTTATTTTAGGAAAAGTTACTTCAGGTTTTATGTATACTAATTCAACATGTTGGGAGAATGCTTCACTACCGAATTCAAAAACAACAGAATCAATAATATCCACAACATCGATACTTGCCATATGGTATTCACTTTCATGATTTGAAGTTTTACTAAGAGTAATTAAATTACCAGCTACATCCATCATTCGAGCATTAGATATTGCTAGTTTGTTAATCATCTCTTTTTGAGTATTTGTTAATTCACCAACATCACCATCTTGGAACATTTCAATCATCCATTTTGATGCTGTTAACGAAGTACGAAGTTCATGAGAAATCATTGAAAGAGTTTCTTCACGACTTAGGTTTTTTGGGGGATTATTATCCATATGGTTAAATTATACCATAGCTTTGTATTTCCTTGCAAAAATATATAACTTTATAATATAATATAAACAGTCGGACACAATTATGAGTTAGACGATGTTACTATTATGATGCTTGGCGGACACTAATTTTATAAATTCTCGAGAATTTATAAATTCAAAATAAAAGCGTTAACTTTAATTAGTTGACGCTTTTGTTTTATTTATATAGTCTATAGGTATGCATACTGATATTGTAAAAAATAAATCTAATTGTGATTATTGTGGTGATAGCCCAGTTAACCATTCTCTTTCTTATATTAGTCAATCTTTGGGTGTTTTCTTGGATCCACTTTTATTAAAAATTGCTGGTAAACGAAATAGTCTTTTGCAAAAAATACTAAAAATTTTTAATAAAATTTATATTTTTTTATCAACTAAAATGGGGATTGTTTGGTTTAGTAAAAATATAAACAATACCAAAACCACACGTTCAAAAGTTATTTGGCAAGAAGCAAATAAACGCGGAATATTGATGCAACAAATGGTTATTTATGGTAAACCAGTAGAACAATATCGTGCAAAAATAAAAAATAAAAAAGGAAAATTAAAATGGTTTTATTTTGAAAGTTTACCTATACCACCATTTTTAAATCAAGATAATTATAATTTTATTGATGATAAGTTTTTATTAAAAAATTTGTTAAACAAAAATAATATTCCTGTCCCTAAAAGCATTTCAGTTAGTAATTTAAAACAAGCATTAAATGTCTTCAGGACATTTAATGGGCCCGTAATTGTTAAACCACGTGTTGGCTCAAGAGGGCGCCATACCACAGTTTATATTAATGATGAACAAGACTTTATCAAAGCTTTTAAGTGTGCTCAGGTTTTGTGTAAATATGTAGTAGTGGAAGAACATTTAATAGGTTCAGTTTGTAGAGCAACTATTGTTAATAAAAAGTTAGTTGGGTTTTTTGTAGCTAAATCGCCAAGCATAACAGGTGATGGATTTTCAACGATTTCAAAATTAATAGAAGAAAAAAATAAAAATAAAAATGAAAAAGTTGATAATATTGTTATTACAAATGAACATTTGGAATATCTATCTCGCCAAGGATATGATTTAAATTCTATTCTTGAGAAAGAAAAAACAATACCAGTGCTTTCTCGCACCGGGAGATTTTTTGGAGGCGAAACAGAAGAATTCTTACCTAAGATTCATCCTAAATTAAAAAATATATTAGAAAAAGCTGGTGACATTGTTGATGTGCCGGTTGTTGGGTTTGATGTAATAATTAAAAATCCCGAACTTGACCCAGATACTCAAAAATGGGGAATTATTGAAGCCAATAGTTTACCTTTTATTGATTTACATTATTTTCCACTTTATGGAGAGCCTATAAATATTGCTAGTTATATTTGGGATTTATGGGAATAAAGTTATAATATAATAATAAATTAAATAACAAAGTTGATATAAAACCAAAAATTGATATTGGATTTGTATCTAAATAAAATTCTTGATATTTTAAGCAAAAAAGCATATATTTAAGATATGAATATATATTTGGCACTTGTGTTAGTTGGGATTATCCCTGCATCTTTTATATTTTTTCTACCCAAAAAGAAAATATTTTTTGAAAAATCAGCTGTCAAAGGTTTTGGGTTAGGGGTTTATACCGCTTTAATCTTTGTTCTTTTACGAGAATCATTTGAACATGGGGGATTTTATATTGGGATTTTAGGGCTTGTTATTGGTTTGTTTATTAGTTTGGTTATTAGTTTTTCTTTTAAAGAATTTCACCATCACCATGAAGAAGGTGTAAATCATACTCATTCAAAGTCATCAGCTATTAAAATCCTTGTTTCTGATTTTTTTCATAATATTGTCGATGGAATTGCAATTATTTCTGGATTTGCAATAAATAATACAATTGGGTTTGCTTCATTAGTTGGGGTTTTGGGGCATCAAATAATCCAACAATCTGGTCAGCAAATATTATTAACATCCGAAGGTGTTAAACCCAAAAAGGCAATCATTATTTCTTTTATTGTTTCACTTTCTGTATTTTTTGCTTTATTTATAAAAAACAATATTTCAATCGAGAGCATTTTGATGGCTTTATCTGCAGGGGTTATTTTATTTAAAATATTAGTTGATATTAAAGAGACAAAATGGGTAAAATCATCATTAGTTGGGTTTATTTTTGGGTTTGCAATACTTATTGTTTCTCTTTTTTTAATACCACATACTCACTAAAACAAATATTGTTAAATATTTAAGAGCATTGTATTATATATAATATGCCTTTTACTGATCCATCTTCTTTTGAAATTATTTTAAATACAATAGCTTTTGTTGTCATATTTGTTTTTGGTTTGGCTGTTTATTTTAAAAACCCTAAAAGTCATACTAATATTTTATTTTTCCTTTTAGCTATTGTTTTGGATGCTTATATTGTATCTACTGTTTTTGCATTGCATCCAATTATAAAGACGTTGGAGAGTAATTTGTTCTGGATAAGAATGGATATGTTTTTGGGTTCATTGATTGCAGCATTTTTGTTTTTATTAGCACATACTTTCCCTAAAAATAAAATTAACCTTAAAACAAAATATTTAGTGTTTACTATACTTTATACTTTAGCCATGGTTGTGATTTCTTTTACTCCACTTGTTTTTAAATCAGTTAGTTATCCTAGTGGGTCATTAACTCCAGTCCCACACCCAGGGTCTGGGATGATATTTTATTTCTTACATATAATAGGGTATTTTAGTTTAGCTTTTATAGTTTTAATTAAAAATTATAAAAAAAGTATTGGTCAAGAAAAGGTAAAAACATTATATTTCTTAATTGGGATAATAATTACATTTACAGGAATGGCCATAGTTGATTTTTTGTTAGTTTTACTAGGGGATACAAGTTTTGTTTTTATGGGGCCATCATTTCCAGTATTTTTAATGGTTTTGGTTGGGATAGCTATTGTAAAACATCAATTTTTAGATATTAAACCAATAATTGCTAGAGCAGTTTCCTATATCATACTTTTGGCTATTTTAGCAGGAGGGTATTTTGGTTTGGTATTTTTTGTTTTTAACAAACTCTTAGGAATTAATTTAGGGAATAATTTAATTATAACTAATGTTGTTTTAGGGATAGTGATTGCTTTGACTTTCCAACCATTACGAAAATTAACAATTAAATTAACAGATAGAATATTTTACAAAGGTGGTTATAATGAACAAAAAATACTTTCAGATTTAACCCATGCTATTAGTAGCAGTATTGATTTTAATAATCTAGCGAATAAATTACTAGAAACAATAATTAAAGAATTAAAAACATCCAAAGCCGGGTTGGTTTTAATTTCAAATAATACTGTTACTGATGCACGGTCAATAGGTTACACAAATGCTAATTTAATAAATGACCCAGATTTATTTGAATTTTTAGAAAAATCAAAAGACAAAGATAGTACTTATTTTGTATTAGGGGATTTAGATGAAGATCAGAAATATTTTTTTAGACAAAATGATATTGAAGCAATATTTCCTATAAAATTTGAAGATGAATATGTGGCAGTATTGGTCTTAGGGGATAAATTATCAGGTTTACCATATTCACAAGATGATTTGAATTTACTAGATGTTTTTGCTAGTGAGTCTGGTATTGCTATTGCAAATGCAAGATTATATACAAATTTACAAAAAGCATTGGAATCTAAAAATAAATTTATTAAAGTTGTTTCGCACCAATTACGAACCCCAATGGCAACTGTTAAATGGAGTCTTGAAGAATTAAAAAATGAAAATACTAAAATTCTACAAGAAGAATTAATAAATAATTCATATCAAAAAGTTGTTTTTATTAATGAACAATTAGATGATATTTTGATTGCGCTTGATATTTATGACGATAAAATATCGATTAATAAAACAAAATGTGATTTACTGGAAATTTACAAAAGATCCATTGAAATTTTTGAAAATAAAATAAAAAATAATAATTTAAAAATAAAAAATAACTTTAATAAAAATATACAATTTATAAATGCAGATTTTAATAAATTAAATAAAATATTTGAAGTTTTAATTAAAAATGCAGTTTTGTATTCTGTAAATTATGGAGAAATCAATATTACTATTGATGAATCTATTTTGAAAGATAAAAAATCAGTTTTAGTTACTATTGCCGATAATGGTATTGGTATAGATTCTAAAGAAAAGTCTTATATTTTTGAGCCATTTTTTAGAACTGATCGTTCCAAATTAAAATCTCCCGATGGTTTGGGGTTGGGAATGTTTATTATAAAAACATTTATTAAATCACACGGTGGAGAAATTTGGGTAGAATCAAATGGGATTAATACTGGAACTAAGGTTTGTTTTAATTTACCAATTGATTAGTTTTTATTTTTTATATATTTTTTATATAAAATACGTCCGGTTACAAACAGTATTGAACCAACTACAATTAAAAATATAACTGTTATGGCTTTGTCCCCAAAGAAATCTTCAATTAACTCACCAGCGTATACACCCACCCATGCCCACAGCATTGAACCAATAAAGCTGTATAAAATATATTTTCTGGTTTTAATACCTCGAACCGCTGCAAGTATTGATGGCGTAGACCGAACTACTGGGATTAGTTTTCCAAAAATTGTAATGATTAAGATATGTCTATCAAATAAGTCCCAATTTTTTTGATGTTTTTCATTTTCAACAATAGATTTAATCCAACGCAAATGTTTAAACTTTTTACCGATAAAAAATCCTGTCATATCACCCAAAAAACTACTAACACCAATAACTAAACTGGTTATTATATGTGATAGTAAACCTTTTTGTACTAATGTTCCTGCAAATATTGCAATTGTTCCACCAGGTAAAATTGATCCGATGATTGGTAGACCTTCAGCAAATGAAAATAAAAATAATACAAAAAGCTGTACCTGTGTTGGTACGACCATTAAAAATTCAATAATTGATGAAGAAAAAGATTCCATACTGTTAACAGTTTAGCATATTTTCCTTAAATTTCACTTTGTAAAATTTTTTCTGCGGAACCGGAGAGATTCGCCGACTACATCGGCAAATCAAGATTCAATCCTTACAGGATCAGTACACCTTTTCCATTTTTTCAAAATATAATTTCTCAAAAATAAGGAAAAGCTTTTCGAATCTCTCACGTAAGACAAGAAATTGTTTTACTCGGTTCCGCATAAGAAAAAACATCCTTGACGGATGATTTTTCCAACATGCGGAACCGGAGAGATTCGAACTCTCGAGGGATTTTACTCCCTGCCTCTTTAGCAAAGAGGTACGTTAGACCACTCCGACACGGTTCCAATCATTTATATATAACATAAAAGACATTTAGATAAAAGCTTTATTAGTTAAACGCTATATGCTATATTTAAAAAACTGGAGGATTGGATGAGTGGTTTAAATCAACGGTTTACTAAACCGTCGTCCCCTTAAAGGACCGTGAGTTCGAATCTCACATCCTCCGCATTGACAACCTGTCAGTTTTGATGACTCATTTAGTTGTATAATAAGTGCGACCCACAAACCTAAATGTTACAGAAAAAAGA
>JACCDY010744851.1_pt1 | contig 10991 bp, 9 predicted proteins | sample 7446391 | NCBI WGS metagenome assembly JACCDY01 (sample SAMN15323451, study PRJNA562643) | freshwater metagenome | isolation source: river surface water | place: USA:Blue River Watershed | collected 2017-08-18
GCGCGAGAGATTCTGCCGCATCATGATTTGTCTCCCGTGCCCACTCGCAGCATCCAGTTATAGAGTACGAACGAGAACAGCAAAATGATCAGGAAGTAGATCAGCGAGAATGCCGCCGCAGGGCCGAGGTCGAACTGGCCGACCGCTTTCTGCGTCAGGTATTGCGACAAGAAGGTCGTTGCATTGCCCGGGCCGCCGCCGGTCAGCACGAAAGGCTCGGTATAGATCATGAAGCTGTCCATGAAGCGCAGCAGCACCGCGATCATCAGCACATTGCGCATCTTCGGCAGCTGGATGAAGCGGAACACCGCAAAGCGCGATGCACCATCAATCTTCGCCGCCTGATAATAGGCATCGGGAATCGCGCGTAAGCCGGCATAGCAGAGCAGCACCACCAGCGGCGTCCAGTGCCAGATATCCATCAGCAGCACCGTCAGCCAGGCATCCATCGAGTCGCCGGTGTAGTTATACGAGATGCCGGCATCATTGATCAGCTTGCCCATCAGGCCGATGTCGCCACGGCCAAAGATCTGCCAGATCGTGCCGACCACGTTCCAGGGAATCAGCAAGGGCAGGGCGACGATCACCAGCGACAATGAAGCGCGCCAGCCCTGATGCGGCATGGTCAGCGCTACACCGATGCCCAGCGGGATTTCGATGGCCAGCACCGCGAGCGAGAACCACAGCTGGCGGAAGAACGCGCCGTGCAGGTCTTCATCGCGCATCACTTCCTTGAACCATTCCATGCCGACGAACACCGCCTGATCCGGGCCGAGAATGTCTTGTACCGAGTAATTCACCACCGTCATCAGCGGCATGATGGCCGAGAAGGCCACTGACAAGATCACCGGCAGCACCAGCCACCAGGCTTTGTTGTTATGCGTCTTCATGCCACGCGCCTCTCATTCACGTAGTACAGGATGCGCTCGTCCGGCAGCCTCACGCCGATCGCATCGCCCGCGTTGACTGCATGCAGCGTGCGCTGTTTGGCCGCGATCCGATGATCGCCGAGCTGGCAATCGATCAGCCAGTGCGTGCCCAGATTGCGCGCCGCGATGACACGCGCGGGAAGACTGCCTGCGGTCCCGGCCGGCACGCACTCGACAAACTCGGGACGGATGCCCAGCGTCAGCGTCTCTCCCATGCGCAGGCCGCGCCGCACCGGCAGAAATTCATTCACGCCCGGAATGCGCACGCCATCCGCACTGAATGCGGCCGTGATCAGGTTCATGCCCGGATTGCCGATGAAATACCCAACGAAGGTATGCGCAGGTGCTTCAAACAGCTGCTGCGCGCTGCCGACCTGCACCACTTCCCCTTCCGTCATCACCACCACCTGATCAGCGAAGGTCAGTGCTTCGATCTGATCATGCGTCACATAGATCAGCGACAGATGGAGCTCGTGATGAATCTCTTTCAGCTTGCGCCGCAGCAGCCATTTGAGGTGCGGGTCAATCACCGTCAGTGGTTCATCGAACAGCACAGCCGCCACATCCGGCCGCACCAGACCGCGACCGAGCGAGATCTTTTGTTTGGCATCGGCGGTCAGGCCGCTCGCGCGATGTTTCAGGTCGCCGGTCAGTTCCAGAATCTCGGCGATCTGCGATACGCGTTTGTCGATGTCCGACTGCTTCCAGCCCCGGTTCTTCAACGGGAAAGCGAGGTTCTCGCCGACCGTCATCGTGTCGTAGATCACGGGGAACTGGAACACCTGCGCGATATTGCGCGCCTCGGTCGGCAGCTTCGTCACGTCCTTGCCATCGAACAGCACCTTGCCTTGCGACGGCTTCACCAGTCCCGAGATGATGTTCAAGAGCGTGGTCTTGCCGCAGCCTGAAGGGCCCAGCAACGCATACGCACCGCCATCGGTCCAGGTCATGTCCATCGGGCGCAGCGCATAGTCAGAGGGCTGCGAAGGATTCGGCTTGTAGCTGTGCGCAAGGCCAGCGAGTTCAATGCGTGCCATCTCAGACTCCTGCCGCGCCGGGCGCGTACATCAATGCGCCTTCCGTATTGAAAATGAACAGTTCGCCAGGCTGGAAATGCATGGTGGCTGCCGAACCCAGCGCCAGCTCATGCACGCCCGTCAGCTGAGCGACGAGTGACAGGCTGCCGCGTTTCATGTGCACGAAGGTTTCCGAGCCGCTGATCTCTGCGAGATCCACACGTCCTTCCAGCGCACAATCACCCGCGCGCGGATCCGCATGCAGACAATGCGCGCGCAGGCCCAGCGTGACCCGATGAACACCCTTCAGCCTGGCCTGCTGTCCGGGGGTCAGTGGAATCGCAAGGCCCTCCGAGAGCTGCGCGACGCCATTCGATATGCTGGCATCCATCAGATTGATCGGTGGGTCACTGAAGGTACGCGCAGCCTGCACCGAGACCGGCGCATTGAACACGGACAGCGTCGAGCCATGCTGCAGCACACGGCCTTCATGCATCAGCAGCGTCTGTCCGCCCAGCTGCAGCGCTTCCAGCGGCTCGGTCGTCGCATAAACGACCGTCGTCGCGCCGGACGAGAAGAGTTCGGTCAGCTCGCGACGCAATTCTTCCCGCAGCTTGTAATCCAGATTGACCAGCGGCTCGTCCAGCAGCAACAGGCCCGCTTCCTTGATCAGCGCGCGCGCGAGCGCCGTGCGCTGCTGCTGCCCGCCGGACAGTGCGGCGGGTGAACGATCAAGATAGGCCGAGATGTGCAGACGTTCTGCCATCTCATGAACTTTTTTCCTGATCTGATCTTCCGAGAGCTTGCCTGCGATGCGCAGCGGCGAAGCGATATTCTCGAAGACCGACAGGGAAGGGTAGTTGATGAACTGCTGATAGACCATCGCGAGATGGCGCTCGCGCACCGGCACGCCGGTCACATCCACGCCATCGACCATCACCTTGCCTTCGGCAGGGCGATCCAGACCGGCCATCACGCGCATCAACGTGGTCTTGCCGGCCAGCGTGGGGCCGAGCAGCACATTGATCGCACCGGACGCGAGCGCGACCGTGGTCGGATACAGGTGAGTGTCAGCGCCGACCCTGACGCTGACGCCTTGTAATTCGAGACGCACTCTCTCTCCTCATTCCCGGCCTTCGATGAAACCCGTGGCCGTGTTGGCATTCGTTGCCGTTTTTATATTTATCGGCGGCGTGGTCGCTGCTGTGCGATCCAGTCGTCGATGGTCTGCGCCGTCTCTGGCGGCAGATGAAGGCCGAGCTTGCTGCGCCGCCAGAGTATATCGGCGCTCGACGAAGCCCATTCAAAATTCCATAAGTAGTCCAGCTCAGCGGGATACAGCCCATCGGCCAGCGGCTCGCCCATATCGGCCAGCGACGTTCTGCCCTCCAGCAGCGTGTGAATGCGCGTGCCGTATGCGCGCGCGTAGCGGCGGATCACTTTGGGCGCGAGCCACGCATACTGTTTTTGCAATCCGTGCACATAGGCGTCGAACTCCAGCACCGAACGGTTTTGCGGTGTGCTGCCGAACAGATCGCCGCCGGGCAGACAGGCCTCCGCTGTCCATGCGCCGCGCAGGTTGCCCAGCCGGGGCGCGATCATGTCGACGGCTTCTTCGGCGAGCTTGCGGAAGGTGGTGATCTTGCCGCCAAAGACGCTCAGCAGCGGCGCGCCATTGCCATCCTTCGCCTCATCCATCGCTAGACTGTAGTCGCGTGTGATTTCCGACGCGCTCGATGATTCATCTTCCAGCAGCGGCCGAACGCCAGAATAAGACCAGACCACATCCGCAGGTTTCAGCGGTGTGCGGAAATACCGCTCGGTGACTTGGCACAGATAGTCGATCTCTTCCTGATCGATCGCTACCTTGTCCGTGTCGCCCGTGTATTCGATGTCGGTGGTGCCGACCAGTGTGAAATCCTGTTCATAATCGATCGCGAACACGATGCGGCCGTCGGGATTCTGGAAGATGTACGCATACGGATGATCGAACAGCTTCTTCACCACGATATGGCTGCCCTTGATCAGTCGCAGCGATGTCGCGCTCGGGCGATGGACTGCCTGCTGCAGGAATTGCGCAGCCCAAGGCCCTGCGGCATTCACCAGCCCGCGCGCGCGAACCTGCATCTCGCTGCCATCGGATCTGCGCAGTATCGCTGTCCAGCGATCGCCTTCGCGCAGGGCCGAGGTGCAGATCGTATGCGTGAATACTTTCGCGCCTTTTTCGGCCGCATCCAGCGCGTTCAGTACGACTAAACGCGCATCGTCCACCCAGCCGTCCGAGTAGATAAATCCTTTCGTGAATTCCGGTCTCAGCGGCTTGCCTGCCGCATGCGTGCGCAGGTCGATGCTGCCCGAACCCGGCAGAATTTCGCGTTTGGCGAGATGGTCATACACCAGCATGCCCGCGCGAATCATCCATGCAGGACGCTGCCCTTGATCGTGCGGCATCACAAAGCGCATCGGCCACATGATGTGCGGCGCCGAGCGCAGCAGCACTTCGCGCTCGATCAGGGCTTTGCGGACCAGACCGAATTCATAATGTTCCAGATAGCGCAGCCCGCCGTGAATGAGCTTGGTCGAGGCCGACGACGTGTGCGCAGCCAGATCATCCTTGTCGCACAGCACGACCGACAGTCCGCGACCCGCCGCATCGCGTGCAATGCCAGCGCCATTGATGCCGCCGCCGACGATCAGCAGGTCACAGTCAATGCGGTCAACAGGGTCAATGCGGTCCATACGATCTGAGGAATCCATTCATGCGCGCGCAAGTAGCAGAAAAGCTCGATCCAAACTTCCATCTACCAGCCGGAGCCGGAATACCCGCACCAGGACGGGCAAATACAACCAGTGAAACGCCAGCAGGGGTGAGGGAGCCGGCGACTGCCACGAAAGGCGGGTGGCCTTTCTCGCAGGAATTGCCAAGTGAACTTGGTCTGACGATAATGCGAATAAAGATAGACGCTAAACGAACAAAAAGCAACAAATGGCAGTTCTGAAATGTTCGTTTGCTTTCCTTATTTCACTTTTGCTATGCCCGATTGGGGCAGGAGCCTGACGATGACCCTGAATCCCCGCCAGCGGCAGCTGCTGGAAGCCGTGCGCCGAAAGGTGACCGTCTCCGTCGAGGAGCTGGCGCAGGAACTCGGGGTTACGCCCCAGACCGTGCGCCGCGACGTCAAGCTGATGGAAGAGGCCCAGCTGCTGGCCCGCTACCACGGCGGCGTGGGCCTGCCCTCGTCCGTCGAGAACATCGATTACAGCCAGCGGCAGGTGCTCAACAGCCAAGCCAAGCGCCGTATCGCCGCCGCCGTCGCCGAGCGGGTGCGGCCGGGCTGCTCGCTGCTGATTAATATCGGAACGACCACCGAAGAGGTCGCGCGCGCCCTCGTCCATCATCAGGGGCTGCATGTCGTCACCAACAACCTGAATGTCGCCGCCATTTTGTCTGGCCAGCCAGACTGCGAAGTCATCGTCGCCGGCGGGGTCGTGCGCGGCCGCGACCGTGCCATCGTCGGCGAGGCGACCGTCGATTTCATCCGCCAGTTCAAGGTCGATATCGGGATCATCGGCGTCTCCAGCATCGAGCCGGACGGCACCCTGCGCGACTTCGACCCGCGCGAAGTGAAGGTCGCGCAAGCCATCATCGAGCAATCACGGGAAGTCTGGCTGGTGGCTGACCGCACCAAGTTCGACCGGCAGGCGCTGGTGCGCATCACGCAGCTCTCCGAGATCGACAAGCTGTTCTGTGACGCGCCGCCACCGCCGGGGCTGATGGGCTTGCTTCGCGAGGCGGGGGTTGAGCTGATTGTTGCGCCCTGAGGGCGGCAAGCTTGTGGTGCCCGGGCGAACGGACTTGCATTGACAATGCAATTGCATTACCTCGTTGAGATTGTCGAAACCAATATCGCTTTGATACGCCGGGAGCCCGCACATGTCACCCAATCCCATTCAGCTCCAGTCCACGCTGACCGACCGATACCTAATCACCGTTCCCGAAACCGTCCGCCGTGCGTTGAACATCAGCAAGCACGACCGCATCCAGTACACCATCAAACCTAATGGTGAGGTGGTTATTGCGCGGGCCGAGCCTGAGGCCGAGGATCCGGTGTTAGGCAAATTTCTGGAGTTTCTTGCCTCAGACATCGCCGCACACCGGCAGCAGCTGGTTGGGCTGGACTCGGCACTGATCGAGCAGCTTCAGTCATTAACCAAGTCGGTCAACATCGGTCTTGATCAGCCTATGGGCACCGACGGGGAATGAGCAATGTTGTCAATGGCTGGAGCATTTTTCTGCATCTTCTCTTCCATGGACAAATTACCCGGCAGCGTGAACTGGTTGAAAAGCGGCGACAAAAAGATCCGGCCGGCTATCTGAACAAAAATGCGACCAAACGCCTTGCAGCCATCACTCGCCTTGCCTTCGAAATAATCCCGCAGGTGGGCGCGAAGATCATCGTGTACGCGTGGGTGAACGACGACGATACGCTCCGAGCCTATGACAGCAAGGATGATGCGTATCGCGTCTTCAGAAAAATGCTCGATGGTGGCAATCCGCCAGCAAGCTGGGAAGAGCTCTTGGAACAATCCCTTCCGTGATTTTCTGAGGTCTGCCCAAGCCTTTGGGTGATAATACGGCCTTCTCCGAACATCGCCACAAGGACACGGATGTCTGCCACCTTCGCCCCGCTGCAGAACGACACCTTCCTGCGCGCACTGCTGCGCCAGCCGACCGAATACACCCCGTTGTGGCTGATGCGCCAGGCAGGGCGTTATCTGCCCGAGTACCGTGCGACACGCGCGAAAGCAGGCTCCTTCATGGGGCTGGCGACCAATCCCGATTACGCGACCGAAGTCACGCTGCAGCCGCTCGATCGCTACAAGCTCGATGCCGCGATCCTCTTTTCCGACATTCTTACCGTGCCCGATGCGATGGGACTGGGTCTGTCCTTCGCCGAAGGCGAGGGCCCGCGATTCGCGCATCCGCTGCGCGATGAAGCGGCGGTCCGCGCACTGCGCGCACCCGACCTCTCCAGCCTGCAATATGTATTCGATGCCGTCACGCAGATACGCAAATCACTCAATGGCCGTGTGCCACTGATTGGTTTTTCCGGCAGCCCGTGGACGCTCGCTTGCTACATGGTCGAAGGTGGCGGCTCGGATGATTTCCGTCTGGTGAAGGCCATGCTGTATGACAGGCCCGACCTGATGCGCCACATCCTCGAGGTGAACGCACAAGCCGTGGCCGCGTATCTCAATGCACAGATCGATGCCGGTGCGCAGGCCGTGATGATCTTCGACACCTGGGGCGGTGCGCTGGCCGATGGCGTGTATCAGGCGTTCTCGCTGCATTACATGCGCGAAGTGATCAAGGGCTTGAAGCGCGAGCATGACGGCCAGCGCATACCCTGCATCGTCTTCACCAAAGGCGGCGGGCTGTGGCTGGAGGAGATCGCTGATAGCGGCGCCGATGCCGTCGGGCTGGACTGGACCGTCAACCTCGGCAAGGCGCGTGCGGCTGTCGGGCACAAGGTCGCGCTGCAGGGCAACCTCGATCCGAATGTGCTCTTCGCAAAACCGGAGCACATCCGCGGCGAAGTCGAGAAAGCCCTGACCTCGTTTGGCAAGCACACCCCCGGCAGCGGGCATGTGTTCAACCTTGGACACGGCATTTCCCAGTTCACCCCGCCGGAATCGGTCACGGCGATGGTCGAGGCCGTGCATGAGATCAGCCGCAAGATGCGCGGCTGACCGCCGGGGCGGAGAGGCGCTGCTCACGAAACAGGCCTTGGCAGGCCTTTTCAGACCGGGTGGTGGGTGACAACTAACCCTGACATCTGCAGTTATGCACACTCGTGCGCGGCTTCGGCGAATCAACGACTTGGCATCGAAAATCAGACCGGGCAGTAAATTCATCGCCTAAGTCATTGATTTTCTGTGAGATGTACATTGCCCGACGACAAGTTCGACGATCGGAAAACTTCTTTGGCGCGCTTGACTTCCCGACGAACCCGAGTTTGTTCACAAAGATATCCACAGGCTTGTGGAAACATTGGGCATCATGGGCAAGTGCCTGAACGGCAGCTTCTGCGGCCTCTATGGCTCCTTGCCATCCCGATCTCGGGACGTCATTTGCGCCGAACGAGATCGTGCGCGCCGGGCCGGTGAAAAAGAACATGGAATTCCCCGGCGTGCAAGTGAGGCGGGCGTGGCCGGAGCACTTATTCACAAAATATCGCCTTGTCAAGGCGCATGGAAAATAAATTCAAAAAATTTTTCCGGCCAGACCGGCATTGGCTAAGTCATTGATTTTGTTGAGCGCAATCAGTTGCATTCCGCCTGAGCAAAGTGTTCAGAGCCGCATGAAATCTGGGTTTTCGCCTGTCAAGACCCAGTTGCACACAAAGTTATCCACAGAAAATGTGGATAGCCGAAAAAGGCTTTGCCAGACGACGATTTAGCCGCGTTTTTAAGGAACTACTTTAAGTAGACGAGCGGGAAAGAACGCCGGACACTGACGAAAAAATTGTGTGCGGAGGAACGACCTTTTCCGACAGCTGTTTGCAAACCTTCATCAAAAAAATTTTTAAAACCGTCGTTCATTAAAAAAATTTTTCTGTCGTGTTAAAAAAAATTCTGAAAGTCGCGATCGATACCCCACTCGACACGACATTCGACTACCGCTGGACGCACACTACGACAGAGTCTGCATTGCCACGCGTCGGGCAGTTGGTGCGTTTGCCTTTCGGGCGGCGCGAAGTCACTGGCCTGATCCTCGAGGTGCTCGAGCACAGCGATGTCGATGAAGACAAGCTGCGCGACGTGCTCGAATTGCGTCAACCGATCGCGCCGCTCTCGTCCGAGTGGATCGCTTTGTGTCAGTTCGCCGCCGACTACTACCATCGCCCTCTGGGAGAAGTCGCGCTGCCCGGCGTGCCCAAGCATTTGCGCGAAGCCAAACTCGCCTCGATCGAAAAGGCACTGAAAAAAATCCGCGACGCCGCAGCGAAGAGGGAGAAGACCGCCAACGCCGACAGCGATACCTGTGCAGACGCCGCACCCATGCTGAATGACGAACAACGCGCTGCGGTGGCGGCCATTGCCAGCGCCAATGGTTTCGCCAGCCATCTGCTGCATGGCGTGACCGGCAGCGGCAAGACCGAGGTCTATCTGCATGCGTCGCAAGCGATCCTTGAACAAGCCCGGGCCGACGGCCAACGTGCGCAAATTCTGCTGCTCGTACCGGAGATCAATCTCACGCCGCAACTGGAGCATCATGTCCGTGCGCGCTTTCCGCAGCTGAACGTGGCCACCCTGCACAGCCAGCTCTCCGAAGGCGAACGCTTGCGCCACTGGCTGTCCGCGCACGAAGGGCACGCTGATATCGTGCTGGGCACCCGGCTCGCCGTGCTGGCCTCGCTGCCGCACCTGAAGCTGATCGTGATCGACGAAGAGCACGATCCCTCTTACAAGCAGCAGGAAGGCTTGCGCTACTCGGCCCGCGATCTGGCCGTCTGGCGAGCGAGGCAGCTGAATATTCCCATCGTGCTCGGCTCGGCGACGCCTTCCATCGAGAGCTGGCATCACGCCCGCAGCGGACGTTATCGCCGACTGAGCCTGACACAACGCGCCGTGTCGCAGGCGGCCTTGCCGCGCATCGGATTGATCGACATGGAACGCAACAAGGCGCCCGATGGCTTGTCACCGCCACTGATTGCCGCGCTGCGAGACCGATTGGCGCATGGCGAACAATCGCTGCTGTTCCTGAACCGACGAGGCTATGCGCCCGTCATGCATTGCGATGCCTGCGGCTGGATCAGCAACTGCCGTCGATGCACCGCGTTCATGGTGCTGCACAAGCCCGAGCGGCGCTTGCGATGCCATCACTGCAGTCTGGAGCTGCGCGTGCCCGTGTCCTGCCCCACCTGCGGCAACGTCGATCTGCAGCCGTTGGGTCGAGGCACTCAGCGCGTTGAAGAATATTTGCAGATCGCCTTTCCCGAGGCGCGCGTGCTGCGCATCGATGCCGATTCCACGCGGCGCAAGGGCAGCGCGCAGCAGGCCTTCGACGCCGTGCATCGCGGCGATGTCGATATTCTGCTGGGCACGCAAATGGTCGCCAAAGGCCATGACTTTCAGCGACTGACCCTGGTCGGCGTGATCAATCCCGATACCGCCTTGTTCTCACAGGATTACCGTGCCGGCGAGCGACTGTTTGCGCAGCTGATGCAGGTGGCGGGCCGGGCCGGACGAGCGGCGATGCCGCAAGACCGAAGCAGCGAAGTATTGCTGCAGACCCGCTATCCGCAGCATCCCCTGTACCGCGCACTGCTCGCGCAAGATTACCAAGGTTTTGCCGAAACTACGCTGGAAGAACGCCTTAGCGCCGGACTGCCGCCGTTCATCTATCAGGCCCTGTTGCGCGCCGAAGCAAAAACACTGAGTGCCGCGCTCGAATTCCTGCAGACGGCAAGCAGCGCGTTGCCACACGAAGGCATCCGCATCAACGAGCCCGTCCCCATGACGATCACGCGTGTCGCCGGCGTCGAGCGTGCGCAGCTATTGCTGGAGTGCGAGTCGCGCGCGCAGCTGCAGGCTTTTTTGAAGCCCTGGGTACAGGCCTTGCGCGCCATGAAGACACGCCTGCGCTGGTCGCTTGAGGTAGATCCGGTCGATATCTGATCGGAGATCTGATAGCCCGCCTGATGCCTGATGCCTGATGCTTAATGCCTGATGGCAGGTATCAGGCTCGGGCGGACGGCGCGGGGCGGAATTCGAGCAGATGGGGCGGGGCGGAAGGATCGAAATCCTGCCAGTCTCCTCCGACAATATGCCCGTCGCCCAGCTCGATCGCGCGCGCCCCGCATCGCCGGAATACTTCAATCGCCTTGTGCTGACTGTTTTCCACCGGCGCGCTGACGGCCACCATCAGCCCGGCATGACGGATCAGGGGCGCATCCTCCGGGCTGTCGTCGTCGCGCATCGTGCCCAGCGCACCCACCAGATTGCCGATATGCGCGCCCACCAGCCCTCCCGCGACAGCGCC
>JACCDY010925473.1_pt1 | contig 10991 bp, 12 predicted proteins | sample 7446391 | NCBI WGS metagenome assembly JACCDY01 (sample SAMN15323451, study PRJNA562643) | freshwater metagenome | isolation source: river surface water | place: USA:Blue River Watershed | collected 2017-08-18
CATGGCGCACCACTTGCCTGTGATTACAAATTTGATGGCACAAATCTCATTGCCAACTTAGATGAGCCAGTATTTGGTCTTGCAACTGGCCAGGCTTTGGTTATTTACGATAACGATCGTGTAGTTGGTTCTGGCACTATCTGCGAAACGATTTAGCATGAGTGCGCAGATTAGACATAAAATCCAAGAGCTTTGTGAAGAGATTTCAGATCATCAATTTAAATACTATGTTTTAGATGCACCAACAATTACCGATGCTGCCTTTGATAAGTTGTGGAATGAGTTAATTGAGTTAGAGAAGAAGTATCCGCAATATAAATTAGAGAGCTCACCCACTTTGCAGGTTGGTGGGGGCTTTTCAACCTCCTTTGCCCAGTTTGATCACATTGAGAAGATGATGAGCTTAGATAACGTCTTTGATGATAAAGAGCTTGATACTTGGTTTGATCGAATTGAAAAAGCTGGCGTTAAAAATGGCTGGTTATGTGAGGTCAAAGTTGATGGCTTGGCAATTAATTTACTTTATGAAGATGGCAGGCTCACTAGGGCCCTCACCCGCGGCAATGGCACAACTGGTGAAGATGTAACTTTAAATATTAAGACGATTAAATCAGTACCAACTGAATTATCTGGAAAAAACTTACCCGCAACTCTTGAGGTTCGTGGTGAGGTATTTTTCCCACTGCAATCATTTGATGAGTTAAATGATTCATTAGAAGAGGCAGGTAAACCTAGATTTGCTAATCCAAGAAATGCAGCAGCTGGATCTCTTCGGCAAAAAGATCCAAAGATCACAGCCTCTCGCCCTCTTGATGTTGTAGTTCATGGCATAGGAGCTGCCACTGGTATTTCATTTGAAAAACAATCAGATGCGTATGAACTTCTTAAAAGCTGGGGTTTGCCAACTAGTAAGCGATATAAGGTTGTTGCAACTCGCAAAGAGGTTTTAGATTTTATTAAAGGGTATGAAAAAGATCGTCATAATGTTGAACATGAAATAGATGGTGTTGTAATCAAGGTAAATGAGATCTCAGTTCAAAACACACTTGGCTTTACCTCACGGGCGCCAAAATGGGCGATTGCTTATAAGTATCCACCGGAGGAGGTAGTAACAAAGTTATTAGATATAAAGGTAAGTGTTGGTAGAACTGGGCGAGTAACCCCCTTTGCTTTTATGGAGCCAGTAAAGGTGGCGGGATCCACCGTTACCAATGCAACACTGCATAACGCACAAGAGATAGTTAGAAAAGGAATTTTGATTGGCGATACGGTATTAATCCGTAAAGCAGGAGATGTAATTCCTGAAGTATTAGCACCAGTTCTTGAAAAAAGAGATGGCAGTGAAAAGGCATTTGTGATGCCAAGTAAGTGTCCAGATTGTGGCAGCAAACTTCGCGCAATGAGTGAAGGCGATGTTGATATTCGTTGCCCAAATTCGCAATCATGCCCAGCAAAAGTTGTGGAGCGACTTTTCTATATTGGATCTCGCGCAGCATTAGATATTGATGTATTAGGTTATGAAGCAGCTGCAGCATTACTAGCAGATAAGTTGGTCGTAGATGAAGCAGATTTATTTGCTTTGACTCTAAAAGATTTAGCTAAATCTGCCTTTTTTACAAAAAAGGATGGCTCACTTTCAGTTATTGCAGATCGATTTATTACCGGCCTTGAGCTAGCTAAAACCAGACCGCTTTGGCGAATTTTAGTTGCACTCTCCATTAGACATGTTGGTCCAACAAGTGCGCAAGCACTAGCAAATAAGTTTGGCTCAATTGCAAATATTCAAAAAGCTAGTGCGGATGAGTTAGCAAATATTGAAGGTGTTGGCGCGGTAATGGCAGAGGCAATCATCGAATGGTTCTCAGTGGATTGGCATAAACAAATCATTAAAAAATGGGAAAAAGCCGGAGTAGCCTTAGTAGATGCGCCAAAGGAAAAGTTAAAACAAACTTTAGAAGGGCTCACAATTGTGGTTACCGGCTCACTTAAAGATTTCACACGCGATGGTGTGAGTGAGGCGATAACTTCACGGGGCGGAAAGGCGTCATCCTCAGTTTCATCAAAAACTGACTTCCTAGTTGCTGGTGATGCTGCTGGTTCTAAGTTAGATAAAGCACAAGAGCTAGGAATTACTATCCTCGATGAGGCCGGATTTAAATTATTGCTGGAGAAGGGGATAAACTAAGCACATGAGAATGCTTAATGAAAACCTACGCGAACTTCCAATGTCACCAGTTGCCTTTGGAGTTGTAACCTTCGCAATTCTCTCTTTGCTGCTTTATTTAACACTTCGTATCGACCGGGATTAATTATTGTTGCAGTAAACAAAGAGTTTGCCATCGTTGGTGGCACCTTTGACCCCATCCATCTAGGCCATCTTCACCTAATCAAAGAGATTTCAAATAGATATGAAAAAGTTTTAGTTATCCCATCAGGTAAACCTTGGTTAAAAGAAAATCCACCAGTTGCAACTGCTGAGCAAAGATTTCAAATGGCAGATTTAGCAGTAACCTCAATGGGGCTAAGTGAAAAGGTTGAGGTAATGCCTATTGAGATTAGAAGAGAAGGAAATAGTTACGCAATCGATACAGTTGAGGAGTTAAAGCGGATCTATCCAAATACCAACTTCACATTAGTTCTTGGAAGTGATGCAGCCAAACACTTGGATAAGTGGCATAGATCTAAAGAGCTTAAGGAGGCGGTGAATGTTTTAGTTGTTAAGCGGCCAGGATCAGCAGCTTCAGATTTTGATGAAATATCAATTAAAGCTTTAGATATCTCATCAACTAAGGTTAGGCAGTCAATTGCAAAGCGTGAAAATGTGAGTGATTTACTACCAGCAAAGGTAGTTACCTTTATTAGAGAGTTTGGGTTATATGGCAGTCGGTAAGCGCACCATTGAATTAACCAAAATCGCAGCAGCAGCTCTCGCGGACAAACTAGGAAGTGAGATCGTGGCAATTGATCTTTCTGAACAATTAGTTTTAAACCAGGTCTTCTTGCTAGTTACTGGAAATAATGAACCACAATTGCAAGCATTATCTGATGAAGTGCAACGAAAGCTTGCCGAAGCTGGTGAGAAACCTGCACGTAAAGAGGGAAGTGGCGCTTGGATTCTCCTGGATTACACCGATCTTGTTGTTCATATTCAAAGTGCTGAGCTCCGTAATTACTACATGCTTGATCGGCTTTGGAATGATTGCCCAAAGATTGATTTGGAATTAGCGAAAGCAAATCGGTAATGAGTAATCCAAATTCACCAATTCGTGTCGTACTTTGGCGCCATGGCCAAACTGACTGGAATGTTGAAAATCGCTTTCAAGGCCACTCAGATATTCCATTAAATAAAGTAGGGGAGTATCAGGTAGCACAAGCTGCCTCTGTTTTAGCAGGACTAAAACCAAATCGAATAATTTCCAGCGATTTAATCCGTGCCAGATCAACAGCTGCAGCGTTAGCAGATTTAACAAATTTAAAGGTTGAGATTAATCCTGGGCTACGGGAAACTCATGGTGGACTTTGGGAAGGTAAGACTGCGCCAGAAAATCGAGCAACTCATGGTGATCTATTTGCTAACTGGTATGAGGGCGGTGACGAACCAGCAGGTGTTACTGGGGAAAGACGCAGTGATGTGGCAAAGCGCGCAGTTGGTGTAATTGAAAAAGAAACTGCAAACTTTTCTGGAACAATTGTTTTTGTAACACATGGTGGAACTGTTCGAAGTGTTTTAGGTTCAATTCTTAAACTGCCAATTTCGCAATGGGGTGTAATCGGTGGCTTATCAAATGCATGCTGGTCAGTATTGGAATTAACTAAGCATCACACTGGCTCTCGTTGGTATTTAGCAGAACACAATGCTGGCTCACTACCTGAGCCTGTCTTTGGAGATGATGCGGTTAATTAGATAAGGTTTATCTCTTGCTTGAAATAGCGGGGCTGTAGCGCAGCTGGTAGCGCACTTGCATGGCATGCAAGGGGTCAGGGGTTCGACTCCCCTCAGCTCCACTTTTAAAATAAATATGAAGGAGTAATGGTGCCAAAGGTCTTAACATTTCCAGACAACTGGAGTGCCTCTGATATTCCAGATTTAACTGGCAAGCGATACTTAATAACTGGTGCCACCTCTGGAATTGGATTGGCAGCAGCAACTGAATTAGCCAGAAGAAATGCTCATGTGGTCATCACAGCTAGGAGCGCTGAGAAGGCACGGGATGCGTTAAAGAAAATTGGTCCAGGATTAGTTGATTACATACTCCTTGATCTAACTGATTTAGAGTCGGTAAAGCGGGCAGCAGCACGTGTTGATCGCCCCTTTGATGTTGTAGTTTTAAATGCTGGAGTTATGGCAACACCATTTACAAAAACTGTTGATGGATTTGAATTGCAAATGGGCACAAACCACTTAGGCCATTTTGCCTTTGCTGGCTTGATTAAAAATCAAATAAAAGAGCGCTTAGTTGTTGTCTCATCCTTTGCTCATAAGATGGGTAGCTTTGGCGATAATACTTTAGATTCAATTCGAAATATTTGTCTTGGTGTGGGTAAGTATCAAAAGTGGCAGGTATACGGCGCAAGTAAATTAGCAAACCTACTTTTTGTCTCTGAAGTTGAGCGACTTCGAATGCAAAATAATTGGTCTTTCATACCCCTTGCAGTTCATCCAGGTTATTCCGATACAAATTTACAAGCGGTTGCCTCCCAAATGCGTGGCGCTGCTACCGAAGAAAAAATCACCATGATGATCAACAAATTATTAGCCCAACCAGCCTCCCAAGGAGCCTTGCCAACGCTGGCAGCTTGTGTTTACCCAGATCTAATTGGTGCAAGCTTTATTGGACCAAATGGATTTTTAGAGATGCGTGGAAATCCAAAACTAACTCGCGCTAAAGCACTTGCCTATGATCAAGTATTGGCGAAGAATCTATGGCAGGTTAGTGAAGAGTTAACAAAGGTAAGTTGGTCTTAAATTATGCATGAGGCGTATGACTTCAAGGCGGTGCAGGATAAGTGGCTGCCAATTTGGGACAAGTTAGCGCCATTTAAATCTGGTAAAGATGATGATAAGCGACCAAAGAAATATGTGTTGGATATGTTCCCTTACCCATCAGGTGATCTACACATGGGACATGCTGAGGCTTATGCATTAGGTGATGTAATTGCCAGGTATTGGATTCAAAAAGGTTTTAATGTTATGCATCCAATTGGTTGGGATGCATTTGGATTGCCAGCAGAAAATGCAGCGATTAAACGAAATGCTGATCCTCGTGCCTGGACCTATGAAAATATTGATGTTCAAAAAGCATCTATGCGCAGATATGCCTGCTCATTTGATTGGGATAGAACCCTTCATACCTGTGATCCTGAATATTACAAATGGAATCAATGGTTATTTCTTAAGATGTTTGAAAAAGGGTTGGCATATCGCAAAGACTCAGCGGTTAATTGGTGTCCAGATTGCCAAACCGTATTAGCAAATGAACAAGTTGTTGCTGGGCTTTGTGAGAGGTGCGATAGTGCAGTAACAAAGAAGAAGTTAAATCAATGGTATTTAAAGATTACAGATTATGCAGATCGCCTACTAGATGACATGGATCAGTTAGAGGGTAAGTGGCCTGAGAAGGTTTTGTTAATGCAGCGCAACTGGATTGGACGCTCAACTGGTGCGCAAGTTGATTTTGCAGTTGATGGATCTGATCAAAGCATCACTGTTTACACAACTAGACCAGATACTTTATATGGCGCAACATTTATGGTTGTGGCCGCAGATTCTGAGCTTGCTGCAAAATTAGTTGCTGGAACAGATGTTGAAGCTGAGTTTAAAAAGTATGTTGAAAGTGTTAAAGCTGCCTCGGATATTGATCGCCTTGCAACAGATAGAGTCAAAACTGGAATCTTCTTAAATCGATATGCAATAAATCCGGTAAATAATGAAAAGATTCCAATATGGGCATCTGATTATGTTCTAGCTGATTATGGAACCGGTGCGATTATGGCTGTTCCTGCTCATGATCAGAGAGATTTAGATTTTGCTAAAGCAATGAAGTTGCCGGTGCGAGTAGTAATTGATACCGGCCTGGAAGATCCAAATACCTCTGGGGTTGCCACCGATGGTGATGGCAAGGTTATTAACTCAGGATCTATTACTGGATTAACCAAGGATGAGGCAATAAGTAAAATAATTGCTGAGCTTGAGAGTAAAAAGTTAGGTAAAGCAACAAAAAATTATCGCCTTCGCGATTGGTTGATCTCACGCCAACGTTTCTGGGGAACTCCTATTCCAATTATTCACTGTGATAGTTGTGGTTTAGTACCAGTTCCAGAATCGCAATTACCAGTTGAATTACCAGATGCAAAAGGTTTAGATTTAAAACCAAAGGGAACATCTCCTTTAGGGGCGGCCTCTGATTGGGTGAATGTTTCCTGCCCTAAGTGCAAAGCACCTGCCAAACGCGATGCGGACACAATGGATACATTTGTTGATTCATCTTGGTACTTTCTTCGCTACACCTCAGTAAATAACCATGAGGTAGCTTTTGATAAAAAATCAGTTGAAACCTGGCTGCCAGTTGATCAATATGTTGGTGGCGTAACCCATGCGATCTTGCACCTTTTATACTCACGCTTTTTCACCAAGGTATTACATGATCTTGGACTTTTAAACTTCACCGAACCATTTACTCGTCTTTTAAATCAAGGAATGGTGTTAATGGATGGCTCAGCAATGAGTAAGAGCCGAGGCAATCTTGTGAAATTATCTGATGAGTTAGATAAACATGGCGTAGATGCAATCCGGGTATCGATGGTCTTTGCCGCACCTCCTGAGGATGATATTGATTGGTCAGATGTGTCACCTGCAGGATCGTTAAAGTTTTTAAACCGTGCTTGGCGAATTAGCCAGGATGTAAGCAGCAAGCCAGGTGTTGATTTTAAGAGTGGAGATATAGAGCTTCGAAAGGCTATTCATAAATCCCTTTCTGAAATTGAGTTAGCGGTTGAATCCTTTAGATTTAATGTGGTTATTGCCAGAATTATGGAGTTGGTAAATGCAACACGTAAGGCAATTGACTCTGGGTGCGGCCCAACAGATCCTGCAGTGCGTGAGGCAGGTGAAACAATTGCAATCGCACTTTCACTTGTTGCCCCATACACCGCTGAAGATATGTGGGAAAAACTTGGCCATAAACCTGCAATTGCAAATGCTGGCTGGCCAGTAATTGATAAGTCTCTACTGGGTGTTGATAATGTTATTGCAATTCTGCAGATCAATGGAAAAATTAAAGATCGAATTGAGGTCTCGCCTAATATTTCAAAAGATGAGTTAGAAAAATTGGGTAGAGAGAATGCTGAGATAAAGGCTGGACTGGCTGGGGCTGAAGTTAAGAAGGTTATTACAGTCGCACCAAAGCTAGTTAATTTTGTTATTTAAAGTTTAATTCACTCTCACTTTTAATACTCTCAATTACTTCAAAAGGCTGATTTTCAAAGAAAACCTGCAATCCATCATTGACTAGTATTTTCACTTTTTCTAAACTCTTCCCCTGATAACCAACCATTCCAACCTCATCGCACTCTGCAACCCAGGTTTTATCTTCAAATGTGTAGGTTACATGCGCAATCTTTAATGAATTAGATTCCATGCCTGCTCCTCTGTAAGTCCTGCTTTTTCAACCAAAATCTCTCTAACAATACGCCCACTTATCTCAACTCGTGGGTGGTAGTGGAAGATAATTGGTTGCCGTCCTTGTGACACCAACATTAAGTGTGAACCTTTAGAGTTTCTAGATGCAATGTAATTTAAAGGATTACTTTTTAAAATTCTCAACATTCTCCTTCTTTTAATTGATGGAAATTTTCGCATTCCCGAATTGTTATGACAAGTAAGGTGAGATGAATTTTTATATCCACAACACAATTAGTTATTAATTGATATAAATAATGACTAAGAGTATTCTTATCGCATGAAGGTAATTTTTGGATTACTTAAAGCTTCACATTTTGGGCCAACTATGGCGGTTACAGTAATTTCACTTCTTCTGGCAACAAATCTCTGGTGGGAAGCTCCGGCAATTGTTATTGCCTTTGGTGTATTTCTAGGACAATTACTTGTTGGCTGGAGTAATGATTTAAATGATTATCCAGATGATTTAAAACATAGTCGCACTAGAAAACCATTGGTAAGTGGTGAAATTACTCAAAGTAAGTTACTAAAAGCGATCAAAGTAGTTACACCTTTGGCGGTAGTTTTTAACCTCTTTGGCCCACTTGGCATAAAAGGCGGCTTACTTTATTTATTTGGCGTGGGCATGGGTGTGGCATATAACTTCTACTTCAAATCAACCTTACTTTCACCACTGCCGTATGCACTTGCTTTTGCGGCGTTAGTTTCTTCAATCGTTGTTGCTACCAATCGAACTCCACCTCTTTGGCTCATCGCATCAGGCTCACTTCTTGGTGTAGCAGCCCACTTTGCTAATGTACTTAAGGATTTAGATCAAGATCTTAAATCTGGCATAACTGGATTGCCGCAAAAGATTGGTAAGCGTTATTCCAGATTAATTGTTAGCGCATTACTTATTGGCACTACCCTCATCTTGCACCAAATAAATCCCAATCTGCCATTACTTGTTATTGGTTTGGTTGGCGCAATCATCACCTCATTTTCACCTGATAAATGGATCTTCAAGTTTTTGATTGTTACGATAATTATTGATCTAATATTGTTATTAAATGCCGCGGATTCAACACTTGGCTCAATCACAATTTAAAGGTTGAATAAACGGAGTCAACCGGGTCGAAATTATTCATATTTTTATAATTTATTGGATTGTAAAAAATCCCATCTGATACACTTAAGCCACAATTTGGTCTGAGTGACAAAGTACTTTGTTCTCACTTAAATCCGACCAGTTTCTGAGTACGGAGTTAAAGTGATTAGAAAACATTATTTAAGTCGATTAGATTATGTAACGGGCCTCATTGGTGGCCTAATCATTACCAGCTTCTGGCTAATAGTGGCAACCTTCCCAAAATTTTTCTTGGTCAATCCAACAAATCAAGATGATCCATTAAGAAGAGCTGAGTTGGTCTTAAGTACAGTCGGCTGGTTATTACTTTCAACTATTGCACCATTGATTTTATTTATTTATTCACGTGGCACACATAGTGTAATAAAATTACTGCCAATTACAGCTTTGGTTTGGCCAATTAGTTTGACGATTTCGCAGCTTACCTCTTATGTCCAAACTGGATATTTCTATCTCGAATATTTAACTAAATTTCCAATATTTATCTACACAGATATAGTTCTACCAATCTTGGTATTAATAGTATGGATAGATTTAAGAGCTAAACATAATGTTCCTAAAGCTGATGTTGAAAGTTATGGCTAATTTTGGAGCATAAACTAGCCATATTATTTCAACGTTTTTTTGTTTTTGCATTCTCCATACTGTCAATCACTTTAGCAATTAATAACAACAGGGTAGAAGCTGCTCAAAATGTTGCTGTAATTGAAGCAACTATGATGGATGATACCGATGCATTTGTATTGGAATTATTACTTGGACCACAAGGCCCACTAATCCATTCCAACAGTAAAGCAAAATATCTAATTAAAAATATAAGAGCTATTTTAAGTCGCGAGATTGACATTATTGGAAAGACTGGTGATGCTGGTGCGCCAGGTGAAATCGGAACTCCAGGAATATCAGGTGCTGTTGGCGGTCAAGGTATCTCTGGAATTCCCGGAGACCCAGGAAGTACTGGCGCAACCGGAAGTACAGGTTCGCAAGGTGCAACTGGTGCAACCGGAAGTACAGGACCACAAGGTGAAACAGGAGCAACTGGTGCAACAGGACCGCAAGGTGCAACAGGACCACAAGGTGCAACAGGACCGCAAGGTGCAACAGGACCGCAAGGTGCAACAGGACCACAAGGTGCAACTGGTGCAACAGGACCACAAGGTGCAACAGGACCACAAGGAGCACCGGGGAGTATTTCAGGGTATAGAGAGCAGTTGATATGTGAGAAAAATGGCAGCATCTCATTTGGCGCCTGCACTAACAACGGAAATACATTTACTATTTTGGTAAAAAACTAAAACTTTTAAAGCCGCAAAGATAGAATTAAGTAATGTGTGGTCGTTACGCCCTTAATATATCTGGAGAAGATTTAGCACTTGAGTTTGCAGCCGGTAATGCCAATGTGGCGCTGACTCCAAGTAATTGGAATATCTCACCAACCACACCAATTCCATTTATATCAGCTACAAATCTGGCTGGAGATAGCCGGCAAATACAGATGGGCCGGTGGGGATTAATCCCAGCCTGGGCAAAGGATGCAAGTAGGCAATCAAATGCAATTAATGCCAGGGTGGAATCAATTGCTGAAAAGCCAACTTTTAAGAGCGCATTTAAATCTAGAAGATGTTTAATTCCAGCAACTGGGTATTATGAATGGGCAACTGAGCTAGGTAAATACAAACCAAAGCAGCCCTTTTATATCTCAAATAAGGATAAAAGCACTATTGCAATTGCCGGAATTTATGAGGAGTGGATCAATCCTCAAACATCTTCTCCCATTACCACCGCCGCAATTATTACCAGGGAGGTTGTTGGGATATTAAAACCAATTCACCATCGGATGCCGGTGATCTTGCCAAAGAGTTTATGGAGTAGTTGGCTAAGTAATAAATCTTTATCACCACAAGAGGTGGATGAGTATTTAAAGATGATCGATCTTGAGCGGGCCGATTCTGGCTTAACCTTTTGGCCAGTTGCAGATGAGGTTAATAATGCAAGAAATACTGGCGCACAATTGGCAGCACAAATAGAGCTACCCCCGGCTGAGACACTTTTTTAACCTCATTTATCTGCGCTAAGTAGCCCACTTGCCACTGTCGGTGGGGTTTAGTATCTTATCGAACAAATGTTCGAACGCAAATTAAGCCCTGATCTAAGCCAAAACCAGTTGGCCAAGATCTGCCTGACTAC
>JACCDY010566267.1_pt1 | contig 10989 bp, 7 predicted proteins | sample 7446391 | NCBI WGS metagenome assembly JACCDY01 (sample SAMN15323451, study PRJNA562643) | freshwater metagenome | isolation source: river surface water | place: USA:Blue River Watershed | collected 2017-08-18
AGTTGTCCGGCACGCTACCCGGGTTGGCCAGGTAGTTTTCGTACATCTCCTCGACGTACGGGGCGTTGCCCCCGAAGAGGTACGTGCTGCCCTGATAGGCAGCGTAGACGTTGTTCGTCTCGCTCATATTTCGCTACTTTCCGCTCCCCTTCAGGGAGCCTCAGCTGGTTGCAAAAACCTTCCGCGACACGGCTGAACCGGTTGGCGGATGCGACAGTGGCTGGAAGGACCAAAGTGACTCGCGGATTGTGCCACTGAAGTGCCACCGGACCCCGGACTTTCGACGCGGCGGCGCAGCATCCGGGATACGTTGTACGACAAAAGGATCAGACCGCCTGGACCTGATCCTTGATCTGCTGCAGCGTGCCCGGGTCCTCGATGGTGGTGAGGTCGCCGGGGTCACGGCCTTCGCAGACCGCCTGGATGGCGCGCCGCAGCAGCTTGCCGCTGCGGGTCTTGGGCAGCATCGTCACGAAGCGCACCCGCGCCGGGCGGGCCACCGCGCCGAGCTGGCCGTCGACCACCTTCATGATCTCGCCCTCGAGCTTCAGGCGCTCGGCTTCATCGGGCAGCAAGGCGGGGTCGCGCACCACGGCGAAGGCCATCGCCACCTGCCCTTTCACGTTGTCGGCGACGCCGACCACGGCCACCTCCGCAACCGACGGGTGGCTGGAGATGCTCTCCTCGATCTCGCGGGTGCCCAGGCGGTGGCCGGCGACGTTGATCACGTCGTCGGTGCGGCCCAGGATGAAGAAGTAGCCGTCGGCGTCCTTGATGCCCCAGTCGAAGGTGCTGTAAAGCATCTTGCCGGGGATGGACTCCCAGTACGTCTTCTTGAAGCGGGCGTCGTCACGCCAGATGGTCTGCATGAAGCCCGGGGGCGTGGGCGATTCGATCACCACCACGCCCTTCTCGTTGGGCTGGGTCAGTTCTTCACCGGTGGACTCGTTGACGATCTTGGCGCGCCAGCCGTACATCGGCACGCCGGGGCTGCCGAAGCGCGAGGCCTTCTTCTCGACGCCGTTGGCGATGGTGAGAATCGGCCAGCCGGTCTCGGTCTGCCAGTAGTTGTCGATGATCGGCACGCCCAGCGCGTCGTTGATCCAGCGCGCGGTGGGTTCGTCCAGCGGCTCGCCGGCCAGGAACAGGGCCTTGAGCGTGGACAGGTCGTACTTCTTGAGGAAGGCCGGGTCGTGTTTCTTCAGCACACGCACCGCGGTGGGCGCGCTGAACATCACGCTCACCTTGTACTTCTCGACCAGGCTCCACCAGATGCCGGCGTCGGGGCGGATCGGCAGGCCTTCGTAGAGGATGGTCGCCATGCCGCCGATCAGCGGGCCATAGACGATGTAGCTGTGCCCCACCACCCAGCCGATGTCGCTGGTGCAGAAGTAGGTGCCGCCGGGCTCGCCCATCATGATGTGCTTCATGCTGGAGGCCAGGGCCACCGCGTAGCCGCCCACGTCACGCTGCACGCCCTTGGGCTTGCCGGTGGTGCCGCTGGTGTACATGGTGTAGCTGATGTCGGTGGCGTCGACCCACTCGCAGGGCACCTGCACGCCGGCGCACTCGGTGGCCATCTGGCCCCAGTGCACGTCGCGGCCGGCGACCGACTCGAACTTCTCCAGGCCCCGGTCGACCATCAGCACCGACTCGGGCTTGTGCGCGGACAGGCGGATCGCCTCGTCCAGCAGCGGCTTGTAGGGAACGACCTTGCCGCCGCGCGAGCCGGCGTCGGCGCTCACGATGACCTTGGGCGAAGCGTCCTCGATGCGCGAGGCCAGCGACACCGAGGCGAAACCGCCGAACACCACCGAGTGGATGGCGCCGATACGGGCGCAGGCCAGCATGGCGAACACCGCCTCGGGAATCATGGGCATGTAGACCAGCACCCGGTCGCCCCGGCCCACACCCAGCTTCTTGAGCATGGCGGCGGCCAGGTTGACCTTCTCATGCAGCTGCCGGAAGGTGTAGGTTTCCTCGATGCCGGTCTCGGTCGAGACGTGGATCAGGGCGGCCTGGTCCGGGCGGTCCTTCAGGTGCCGGTCGACCGCGTTGTGGCACAGGTTCGTCTTGCCGCCGACAAACCAGCGGGTGAAGGGCGCGTTGTCGTTGTCCAGGATGCGCTGGGGCGGGGTCTGCCAATCAATCAGCCTGGCCTGCTCGGCCCAGAAGGCCTCGGGCTGGTCCACCGACTGGCGGTAGAAGTCTTCGTACTTGCTCATGACGTTCTCCTCGGGTCCTTGTTCTTCCCCGCCACCCTGCCCTCCCTGGGCCCGGCGGGACACTACTTGATCAATGCCAGCGCCTCCTTGAAGCGCGGGTGGCGGCTGTCTCCCAGCCATTCGAAGGCCACCATCTCGGTGGTCACCAGCTCGCAGCCGGCGCCGGCCAGGCGGTCGAAGGCGGCGTCGCGGTTGCGGTCGGTGCGCGAGCCACAGGCGTCGGTGACGACCCAGACGTCCATTTCCTCTTCGAGCAGTTGCAGGGCGGTCTGCAGCACGCAGACATGGGCCTCGCAACCGGCCAGCACCACGCTGGCGCGGGCGGGTTCGGCTTCCACCGGCTTTTGCAGGTGGCGCGGCAGGCTGCGGGCGTTGCCGCGCGGCGCGGGTGCGGGCGGGCGCAGGCGCGGCATCAGCTCGGCGCCGGCGCCGAAGGACACCTTGGACAGGACGGTGGGCAGATGGGGCTTGAGGGCCGGGACGGTGGGGCCGAGGCCGGCGGGGTTCTGCTCGGTGGCCAGCACCGGAACCTCCAGCATCGCGGCCAGGCGGGCGAGTCGCTCCGCATTGAGGAGGACATTCGCCGCATCGGCGATGGCAGGCATGAGCCGCTGCTGGTAATCAACCAGCACCAGCGTGGAATCGGAAGCGTCTAGAAGCATCGGCGGGCATTGGAGCCGCCCGCCCTGTCTCCGAACTGACACACGGCGGGTGAGGCTCTCGGAGTGGGTTCTTTTGGATTATCGACGGGCCGCGGGCAGCACCCGCAGCAGCCGGCCCTGCGGACTGTCGGTGAGGAGGTAGAGCCAGCCGTCCGGCCCCTGGCGCACGTCGCGGATCCGGTCGCCGCCAGACAGGTCGTGACGGACCTCCTCCCTCACCCGGCCCTCCTCCAGCCGCAGCTGCACCAGCCGGCCGAACTTCAAAGATCCGATGAACAGCTGGCCCTTCATCGCAGGGCCGTAGCGATCACTGGTCAAAAAGGCCATGCCCGAGGGCGCGATGGAAGGCACCCAGTGGTACAGGGGCTGCTCCATGCCCGCCTGCGCGGTCAGGCCCTGCCCGATCTTGCCGCCGCCGTACTGCTCGCCGTAGGTGATGACCGGCCAGCCGTAGTTGCGACCGGGCTGCGGCAGGTTGATCTCGTCCCCGCCCTGGGGGCCGTGCTCGTGCGTCCAAAGCCGGCCGTCGGGCCCCAGGGTCGCGCCCTGCGGGTTGCGGTGGCCCAGGCTCCAGATCTCGGGCAAGGCGCCGGGGCGGCCGATGAAGGCGTTGCCCGGCGCGGGCGCGCCCTCGCGGGTCAGGCGCACCACCTTGCCCAGGTGGTTGTCCAGCTTCTGCGCGTCCTGCGAACGGGAGTAGCGCTCCCCCAGGGTAAGGAACAGGTGGCCCTCGCGGTCCTGCGCGATGCGGCATCCGAAGTGCAGCTGGCTAGCCACCTTGGGCCGCTGCCGGAAGATGACCCGCACCTCCTCCAGCCGCCGCTCGTCGGCCGAGAGCCGGGCGCGGGCCAGGGCGGTGCCGTTCACCGGGCCTTCGGCCTCCGCGAAGCAGAAATACACCGTGCGGGAGCCTGGGCCCGCGGCCTGGGCGAAGTCGGCATCGAGGGCGAGGTCCAGCAAGCCGCCCTGCCCCTGCGCGGCCACCGCCGGCACGCCGTCGATCGGCGGCTCCACACGCCCGTCGGCCTGGACGAGGCGCAGGCGCCCCGGGCGCTCGGTTACGAGGAAGCGGCCTCCTGGCAGAAAAGCCACGGACCAGGGGTGCGCGAGCCCGCTCGCCACGGTCTCGGCCCGCAGGCCGGGGGCGGCGTCCGCGGCGGCGCCGGACGCGATGGGCGCACCGGCCAAGGGCCCCAGGGCCGCCAGTACCCAGGCCCATGGGCCGACCCGTTTCGCGCGCAGCCGGGACAGCCGAGACTGGCGGACCCGGTCGATGGATCGGGGCATGCGGGCCGTGGACATGGAAGCCATTATGACCATCGCGTTCACCTCAAGGAGGGTTGTGCAAACGGAGTCCCAACTCAAAAAGGACCGGTAAATCAAGCATTTACACCTGTTTCCCGGTTGACCGGAAGCGGCTTGATGGTAAGCTCGTCCGGATGAGTTTCCGTCTTGTCCGCCCCCTGGGGGCGCCTGTCGCCTGGGCCTTGGCCCTCGCCCTGGCGCTGCCCGTGCAGCCCGCCCTGGCGGCGCCGCCCTCCCCGGCGGCCGGCAACGAGGACGAGATCGCCCGCCTGCTGGCAGACCGGGGCCTGATCGGCAAGCTCGAGCAGGCCGGCCTGGCGGTGCGGAACCAGACCTCCGACCTGGTCTTCAACGCCATGGGTTTCCTGGGTGTCCCGTACAAGCGCGGCGGCACCACCGTGGAAACCGGCTTCGACTGCAGCGGCTTCGTGCGCGCCATCTACGAGCAGACCGCCGGCCTGGTGCTGCCGCGTCGCGCCCGGGAGCAGGCCGCCGCCACCGAGGTGATCGACAAGCGCGACCTCAAGCCCGGCGACCTGGTGTTCTTCAACACCATGCGCAAGACCTTCAGCCACGTTGGCATCTACGTGGGCGACGGCAAGTTCATCCACTCCCCCAAGCCCGGCGCCGAAGTGCGCGTGGACGACATGTCCGGCAGCTACTGGGTGCGCCGCTTCGACGGCGCCCGGCGGGTCCTCACCGGCGCGCAGGCCACCGAACCGGCGCCCACCTCCAGCCGCTGAAGCTGGCAGCGCCCTCCAGAAATCCTTCCTCCCAAGCAAAAGGGCGCCTCGGCGCCCTTTTGCTTGATGGAGTGCCCGCAAGCGCCCGGCTCAGACTTGGCGCCCTGCCCTCACTTGCCCTCGCTCGCCTTCACTTGCGCGGCGGCGGCAGGTCGGTGCAGGTGCCGTGCGCGGCCTCGGCGGCCATGCCGATGCTCTCGCCCAGGGTCGGGTGCGGGTGGATGGTCTTGCCGATGTCCACCTCGTCGGCGCCCATCTCGATGGCCAGGGCCACCTCACCAATCATGTCGCCCGCGTGGGTGCCGACGATGCCGCCGCCCAGAATGCGGCCACTTTCGGCATCGAACAGCAGCTTGGTGAAACCTTCGTCGCGGCCATTGGCAATGGCGCGGCCCGAGGCGTTCCAGGGGAACAGGCCCTTCTTGATGGCCACGTCCTGGGCCTTGGCCTGGTCCTCGGTGAGGCCCACCCACGCCACCTCAGGATCGGTGTAGGCCACGCTGGGGATGACGCGGGCATCAAAAGCCACCTTCTCGCCGGCAGCCGCCTCGGCCGCCACATGGGCCTCGTGCACCGCCTTGTGCGCCAGCATCGGCTGGCCCACAAGGTCGCCAATGGCGAAGATGTGCGGCACGTTGGTGCGCATCTGCAGGTCCACCGGGATGAAGCCGCGGTCGGTGACGGCCACGCCGGCCTTGTCGGCGCCAATCTTGAGGCCGTTGGGCGAGCGGCCCACCGCCTGCAGCACCAGGTCATAGAGCTGGGGCTCCTTGGGCGCGCCCTCGCCTTCGAAGCGCACCAAGATGCCGTCCTTCGTGGCCTCGGCGCCCACCGTCTTCGTTTTCAACATGATGTTGTCAAAGCGCGGCGCGTTCATCTTCTGCCAGACCTTGACCAGGTCGCGATCGGCGCCCTGCATCAGGCCGTCCATCATCTCGACCACGTCCAGGCGCGCGCCCAGGCTCGAGTAGACGGTGCCCATCTCGAGGCCGATGATGCCGCCGCCCAGAATGAGCATGCGCTTCGGAACACTCGCCAGGCCCAGGGCGCCGGTGGAGTCAACCACCCGCGGGTCCTGCGGCATGAAGGGCAGGCGCACCGCCTGCGAGCCGGCGGCGATGATGGCCTGCTTGAACTTGATGGTCTGGGTCTTGCCGGTCTTCTCCTGGCCTTCGCCCGTGGTCTCCTCGACGCTCAGGTGGAAGGGGCCCTGGAAGCTGCCGTAGCCACGCACCACGGTGACCTTGCGCATCTTGGCCATGGCGGCCAGGCCGCCGGTGAGCTTGCCCACCACCTTGCCCTTGTGGGCGCGCAGCTTGTCCAGATCGATCTGGGGCTTACCGAAGCTCACGCCCAGGGACTCGAAGTGCGAGACCTCGTCCATCACCGCGGCCACGTGCAGCAGCGCCTTCGACGGAATGCAGCCGACGTTGAGGCAGACACCGCCCAGGGTGGCGTAACGCTCGACCAGCACCACCTTCATGCCGAGGTCGGCGGCGCGGAATGCGGCCGAGTAGCCGCCGGGGCCGCCGCCCAGGACCAGCATGTCGCACTCGAGGTCGGCGCCACCGGCGTAGGTGGAGGCCGGGCCCGCGGTGGCCACGGGGGCAGCCGGGGCCGGTGCGGGCGCGGAGGCCTTTGCGGGGGCCGGGGCAGCGGCAGCCACTGCAGGTGCCGGCGCGGCGCTCGCAGCGCCTGCGCCTTCGGCCACCTCCATCAGCACCAGCACCGAGCCCTCGGACACCTTGTCGCCGAGCTTGACCCGCAGCTCCTTGACCACGCCAGCGTGGGTGGACGGAATCTCCATCGAGGCCTTGTCGGACTCGACGGTCACCAGGGACTGTTCCACCTTCACCGTGTCGCCGGGCTGGACCAGCAGTTCGATGACCGCCACTTCACTGAAATCGCCGATGTCCGGCACCTTCACTTCGATCTGGCTCATGCTTGTTTTTCCTTGGTCTTGAGCGTGAACACGTCCCACGGGCCCGCGGAGTTGCGGTCGAATTCGCAGCCGGCGGCGAGACCGGCCACCGCCACCTCGCGCGCCGTCTTCGCCTTGTCATAGGCCGCGTGCATCGCGCCCAGGGCGAAGCTGCGGCCCGAGCCGATGCCCCAGAACTCCTTGAACTCGAACACCTCGCGGTAGCTGTAGAGGCCGTAGATGCCCGAGGCGTTGGCGATCAGCACGCTGAACTGGCTGGATTCGTAGGGGTCGTGGTCTTCTTCCTTGGTCTGGAGGAAGAAGTTGTCCTTGAGATAGGGGTGCAGCTTGGTGAAGGTGTCGAACACCTCCTCCTTGCTGCCCAGTTGCAGGGTCTCCTGCGGCATCGTCGCCAGCGCCTTGCGCAGCACCGGGAAGTGGGCGACCGTGCCGGCCATGCCGATGTAGCTCGGGCCGGCGTCGGTCTCGACGCGAAAGATCTTGCCGTTGTCCTCGAGGCGATGGGTCAGCCGCGTGTCGCCGAAGGTCACCAGGGTGTCCGCCGCGATGGCGACCTGCCCGTTCTTGCGGACGACGACGACGGTGGTCATGTCATGGCCTTGAGGAATGCGCGCCCGGGAGCGCGCTTACAGCAGCACCCGGCGGAAGTCCGCCAGGACCTGGCCGAGGTAGGCGTTGAAGCGCGCCGCGGACGCGCCGTCGATGACCCGGTGGTCCCAGGACAGCGACAGCGGCAGCATCAGGCGGGGCTGGAACTGCTTGCCGTCCCAGACCGGCTCCATCTGGCTCTTGCAGACGCCCAGGATCGCCACCTCGGGGGCGTTGATGATGGGCGTGAAGTAGCGCCCGCCAATGCCGCCCAGGGACGAAATCGTGAAGGACGCGCCCTGCATGTCGGCCGGGCCCAGCTTGCCCTCGCGGGCCTTCTTGGCCAGCTCGGACATTTCCTGGCTGATCTGCAGGATGCCCTTCTTGTCGGCGTCCTTGATGACCGGCACCACCAGGCCATTGGGCGTGTCCGCCGCGAAGCCGATGTGGAAGTACTGCTTGTAGACCAGCTGCTCGCCGTCGAGGCTGCTGTTGAAGTCGGGGAACTTCTTGAGGGCCGCGACGCTGGCCTTGATCAGGAAGGCCAGCATGGTGACCTTGACACCCGACTTCTCGTTTTCCTTGTTCAACTGGACGCGGAAGGCTTCCAGGTCGGTGATGTCCGCATCGTCGTGGTTGGTGACGTGCGGGATCATGACCCAGTTGCGGTGCAGGTTGGCGCCGCTGATCTTCTTGATCCGGCCCATGTCCTTGCGCTCGACCGGGCCGAACTTGGCGAAGTCGACCTTGGGCCAGGGCAGCAGGCCCAGGGCCTCGCCACCGCCCGCGCCACCCTTGGCCGCGGCGGCCTTGGTGGTGGCGGAGCCGTTCATGACCGCCTTGGTGAAGGACTGCACGTCCTCCTGGGAGATGCGACCCTTGGGGCCGGTGCCCTTGACCTCCTCCAGCGGCACGCCGAGCTCGCGGGCGAACTTGCGCACCGAGGGCGAGGCATGGGGCAGCGCGCCGGTCGGCGTGCCGGGCTGGTGGGGCGGGAGGGACGCGGTGGGCGCCACGCGCTCGGCGGCGGGGGCTGCCGGAGCAGCCGGTGCCGGTGCCGGCGCCGCCACAGGGGCGGCAGGCGCGGGAGCGGGTGCGGGTGCCGCAGCGGCGGGCGCAGCGGCCGGAGCCGGGGCAGCAGCCGCCGCATCGGCTTCCAGCATCAGGACCAGGTCACCGATGTTGACCTTGTCGCCGAGCTTGACCTTGAGCTCCTTGACCACACCCGCGGCCGAGGAGGGAATCTCCATCGAGGCCTTGTCGGACTCGACGGTGATCAGCGATTGCTCCACCTTCACGGTGTCACCGGGTTTGACGAGCAGCTCGATCACCGCCACGTCCTTGAAGTCCCCGATGTCGGGGACCTTCACTTCGATCAGCGCCATGTGCGTGTTCTCCGTTCTTGTTCAGGCTGCGCCGCGGGCCATCAGGCGTACAGCGGGTTCACCCGGTCGGTCTTGATGCCGTACTTCTTGATCGCCTCGGCCACCTTGGCCGCCGGCACCGCGCCCTCGTCGGCCAGCGACTTGAGCGCGGCGACGACGATGTAGTGGCGGTTGATCTCGAAGTGCTCGCGCAGCTTGCTGCGGAAGTCGCTGCGGCCGAAGCCGTCGGTGCCCAGCACCTTGTACTGGCGGCCCTGGGGCATGTAGGGGCGGATCTGCTCGGTGTAGGCCTTGATGTAGTCGGTCGAGGCGATCACCGGGCCGGCATGCTTCTCGAGCTGCTGGGTCACGAAGGGCACGCGGGCCTTCTCGGTCGGGTGCAGCAGGTTCCAGCGCTCGCAGTCCTGGCCGTCGCGGGCCAGCTCGTTGAAGCTGGGGCAGCTCCAGACGCTGGCCGACACGCCCCAGTCCTTCTCGAGGATGTCCTGGGCCGCCAGCGACTCGCGCAGGATGGAGCCCGAGCCGAGCAACTGCACCTGCAGCTTGCCCTTGCCGCCCGCCTTGAACAGGTACATGCCCTTGATGATTTCTTCCTCGGTGCCGGGCACCAGGCCGGGCATCGGGTAGTTCTCGTTCAGGAGCGTGAGGTAGTAGAAGACGTTCTCCTGCTTCTCCACCATGCGCTTGAGGCCATGCTGCATGATCACGCCGACTTCGTGCGCGAAGGTCGGGTCGTAGGAAATGCAGTTGGGGATGGTGCCCGCCAGGATATGGCTGTGACCGTCCTCGTGCTGCAGGCCCTCGCCGTTCAGGGTCGTCCGGCCGGAGGTGCCCCCCAGCAGGAAGCCGCGGGCCTGCATGTCGCCGGCCGCCCAGCACAGGTCGCCCACGCGCTGCAGGCCGAACATCGAGTAGTAGATGTAGAACGGCACCATGATGCGGTTGTTCGTCGAGTAGGACGTCGCCGCCGCGATCCAGCTGGCCATGCCGCCGGCTTCGTTGATGCCTTCCTGCAGGATCTGGCCGCCCTGATCCTCCTTGTAGTAGGAGACCTGGTCGCGGTCCTGCGGGGTGTATTTCTGGCCCTCGGGGTTGTAGATGCCGATCTGGCGGAACAGGCCTTCCATGCCGAAGGTGCGGGCCTCGTCCACCAGGATCGGGACCGCGCGCGGGCCCAGCTCCTTGTCACGCAGCAGCGCGGTCAGGAAGCGGACGTAGGCCTGGGTGGTCGAGATCTCGCGGCCCTCGGCGGTGGGCTCGAGGACGGCCTTGAAGGCGTCCAGGCCCGGCACCTTGAGCTGCTCGTCGGCCTTGGCACGGCGCGAAGGCAGGTAGCCGCCCAGGGCCTTGCGGCGCTCGTGCAGGTACTGCATCTCCGGCGTGTTCTCGGCCGGCTTGTAGAAGGGAATCTCGGCCAGCTTCTCGTCCGGGATCGGGATGTTGAAGCGGTCGCGGAAGGCCTTGATGTCCTCGTCGGTGAGTTTCTTGGCCTGGTGGGCGATGTTCTTGCCCTCGGCGGCCTTGCCCATGCCGAAGCCCTTGACGGTCTTGATCAGGAGCACGGTGGGCTGGCCCTCGTGCTTGACCGCGGCGTCGTAGGCGGCATAGACCTTCTGCGGGTCGTGGCCGCCACGGTTCAGGCGCCAGATGTCGTCGTCGGACATGTGGGACACCATCTCCAGCAGCTTGGGGTGGCGGCCGAAGAAGTTCTTGCGCACGAAGGCGCCGTCGTTGGCCTTCATCGCCTGGTAGTCGCCGTCGAGCGTGTCCATCATGACCTGGCGCAGGATGCCTTCCTTGTCGCGGGCCAGGAGCGGGTCCCAGTAGGAGCCCCAGACCAGCTTGATCACGTTCCAGCCAGCGCCGCGGAACTCGCCTTCGAGCTCCTGAATGATCTTGCCGTTGCCGCGCACCGGGCCGTCCAGACGCTGCAGGTTGCAGTTGACGACAAAAATCAGGTTGTCCAGCCTCTCACGCGCAGCCAAGCCAATCGCGCCCAGCGACTCGACTTCGTCCATTTCGCCGTCGCCGCAGAACACCCAGACCTTGCGGTTTTCAGTGTTGGCGATGCCACGGGCGTGCAGGTACTTCAAGAAGCGCGCCTGGTAGATGGCCATCAAAGGGCCCAGGCCCATCGAC
>JACCDY011264139.1_pt1 | contig 10985 bp, 14 predicted proteins | sample 7446391 | NCBI WGS metagenome assembly JACCDY01 (sample SAMN15323451, study PRJNA562643) | freshwater metagenome | isolation source: river surface water | place: USA:Blue River Watershed | collected 2017-08-18
GGGTGGGTCAAAAGTCCATCAACGGCCTCTTTGTCACCATGCAAAACGTTGAATACGCCGTCGGGTAACCCAGCCTCTTTCCACAGGTTCGCAAGCCACATCGCCGCAGATGGATCCTTTTCGCTGGGCTTTAGAACTACACAGTTACCTGCCGCAATCGCGACTGGGAAGAACCACATCGGAACCATTGCCGGGAAGTTGAAGGGGCTGATGATTCCCACCACACCCAGCGGCTGCTTCAAAGAGTAGACATCGACATTGGTTGAAGCGTTCTCGGAATATTCGCCCTTCAATAACTGCGGAGCACCGCAGGCAAACTCCACCACTTCTTGACCGCGGGTGATCTCGCCGAGAGCATCGGATAGAACCTTGCCATGCTCACGCGTGATGATCTCGGCTAGCTCAGACTTCTTAGTTTCTAGTAGCTCGCGAAACCTAAAAATAATCTGTTGGCGCTTGGCCAAAGTGGTGTTCTTCCAGCCGGGAAAAGCAGCCTTAGCTGCCGCCACCGCAGCATCAATCTCTGACTTGTTTGCAAAACCAACCTCGGCAATTGGAGCACCCAACGCTGGGTTGAAAACTTTGCCGCTGCGACCCGATGTTGAGACAACAACCTGACCATTGATGAAGAGACCGATCTGGCTCATCTTCGAAACCCTCTAACCGTTCAACTAGAACTTTGTTCAACTCTAGCTTCAGCGAGATTTTGGATTTTTGGTTTTCAAGCCGATTTAGAAGATAAACTCACACACGGAGAATTCGCCTAGTGGCCTATGGCGCACGCTTGGAAAGCGTGTTGGGTGAAAGCCCTCGGGGGTTCGAATCCCCCATTCTCCGCCAGTGTCATGAGTCGGGACATCGTTCCCGATCGAACCCACGAATTATGAATTTTCGTGGGTTCACTGGCTCTTGGGAGACCCACAAGGGTCAGTGAATACCTAAGAATTTTGGGCTCCTTGAAATCCCGACACTCGATTGGACCGCAGTTCCCGGGCGCAAACCCCTGTGTTACCAGCCAGACCCGCTGCTGGTGGGAGCTAGCCCTCAGGCCGCTATTCATGGCTGTCAAGGGATCTCGACGAACACCCGGGAACTATGTCCTGAACACCAAGGATTTGCTGAACCCACGATTTCGAGAAATTTGGCGACCAGCCGGGAACTATCTCCCGCCTCATGCGAGAACGATGTCTAGAGTCATGTGGGAACTATGTCCTGGCGTATGACACCCCATTCTCCGCCAGCAACTCCCTTGATTTAGAGCCTCAAAAGGCCCTTTTGAGAGGGAGTTTTTGTTTGATTGTGCAAGTGTGTGTGCAGGTTGGGGAGTGAAAGCGAAAACAGTCGCCTAGTCTGCCTCCAGATGCGATCCAGTGGAGCCTGCAGAAGATCTGAATTAACACACCAATCGCAATTGCCTGATCAAATCAAACGGCACGATTGAGTCTTGAACCACATCGCTCAGAATCGGACTCGAATTTATGCCGTCGCGGACAAAACAGTCTCACAGAACTTGGGCGCGTATTTAGTCAAACTCTCAATCACCAATAAAAACTCCAAAGCTGGGTTGTTGGTGCGCTGGGCTTGTGTGCGAATTGCCTCAAGAACGCCATCTCGATTGAGGTCGAAAAGGTCAAGAAGAAAGTCGTCTGGTGAAACTGCGTGCAAACCATACTTGAGCAATAGGTCTCGGGGGAAATCCTTGAGGTTGAAGGTGACAATCAACTCAGCACGGCCCCTAATCGCCGCCGCAACTACGTGTGCGTCGTTTGGGTCTGGCCAACGTTCTGCAATCCCGGACTCCAGATCCTCCCATCCATGAACCAGCGCCTCGGGAAACGCTTGCCTCATCGTTGTGATTCTCGCCTCAAACCTCAGAGCATTCTTGTTGGGGTGCACCCTCTTGAGGGTTCGCGAAGTCTCATCGAGTATTCGCTCGGACCAAAGGGGTTGATACAGCTCATTTTCCGCAACGGATAGCAAAGTGTCGGCCAAAGTGATCGGCACTAGAGAGCAGGCATCAAGAACCACTCCAAACCTTGCCATTACTTATTCCTCGAACCTCGCACCTCGGCCATAACATCGAGGAAATTCTCCGGCGCATCATCTGTATAAAAACCATCCTCGGCCGCTCTGCGAATCAAGGTTCCAAGCCGAGATGCTCGCTCTACGCGGATTCGCTTTTGATAGTCCATAAGATCAGAAAGGCGAACTTTGCGATGCCGCCCCTGACCAGGTTGTTCGTATGGAATCTCTTGTTCTTCCAAGAGCTTTACGACCGATGGCCTGCTGATTCCCAGGAAGTCTGCCGCCTCTTGGGTGGTCAGCTGCAGATTCAGAGGCGCTACTGTGATTGCCTTGCCTTCTTGCATTGCACTCACCACGTTGAGAAGCACGTCGTAGACCTCGGTTGGCAGCTCAATAGCCCGACCATCGTCACTGCGGATTTGAAGGTGTTTGGAAGAAGTTCGCATGAACTGCCCCAAGTCAGTGATTGGCTTTCGGTCCCTTGGGGGCAGAATTGGCGCTTCTGAAAGTGCTAGTGAGTTCATGGCCTCAGTATGACATAGAAACGAAAGAAACGAAAGAACCAAAATAAACGAAAGAACCCTAATCTTAAGAGCTGCAGGGCACAGCCCAGAAAAATCCTGCGGGCATGGAATGGCCCTTAGCCACCCCGTCACTCCAGGGGTACCCTTGTCTCAGGGGAGATCTATGAATCAGCCGATAAGTCGCCGCAGGAACCTAGTCAACCTACTCATGCTCTTCGTGGGAGGTTACATCGCAACGGTGTTGATTGGATGGGCTGTATTGCTAATCGATTACTACAACGACGGCGACTTCGGTAACTCGACCGCCCTCTCAATTTTGACTCCTGCCGGAGCGATCTTTGTTGGTGGGCTGATCGGATTGACTTCGCCCATTTTCTTTTTCATTCCAGCGAGTGCAATAGTGGCGTTTTCTGTGATGGCGGTTGAGACACCAAAGCCCAAAAAGCTTGTTTTGGCTATCAGCCTGTTGGTCTTTATGGGTGGGACGGCTATCTCATACCTAGTTCTTGGCGATCCGGCATTCAGCATCTTGGCGAGTAGCCTCGTTCTGACCCTGTGGCTGAGTGTTGGACTACTTCTTGTAATCGCCCGCAAGAAGTTCTGGCCTTCGAAAGACGGTCACAGCGCTGACAAACACTAAAGTGGCGCGTCCACTGCTCCCAGATGCTCTGGCAAGAGGTGTTCTTTGATTCTAGATTCTGCAGAAGCTAACGGCCCGAGACGGTCATTGATCTGCCGGGATTGGGCCCAGAAGATAATCTTTCGTCTAGCTCCACCAGTTGGCTGTCGTCAGTGTTAAACCTGAATTGCGAAGTCTTTCGCATAGGTTCTCATATTGCTTGTTTGCAGCTTCTGCAGCCTCGAGACTTTTGAAACCGTCCTCTTCATCAAAGTTTTCAAGCATAAATTGGGACCATTTCTTGAGATCAACCTGGAGTTGTGCATCCAATATGTTTCGCAGGTCAGGGGCATTTTGATCTCCTGCCTCTACAAACGGCCAGCTCGTCCAGTTGAATGAAAAGTGATAGGGCTGTTCACTCATGATTGCTCGCCATCCGGCCACTCCCCGGCCTGCGCAATCCGATTCGAAGCAGTAAATATCCTATTGTCCACGGTATTCCGACACTCAATATAAAGATTGCCCAACCAAATATCGGGTTTGGCCCGTCCCCAAGCCAAATGCCAAAGGGAAGAAACATGGCTCCAGCTACGAAAAAAAGTCCGGCCATAAGTTGTGTCGCCACTTTGAACCATTTGCTCATTTCGCCCAAGTCTAAATCGTTTATCAAACTGTTTGCCGGGTGAAATCAAAAGGATTGTTTGTGCAATTAGTTGTGCGGACACTAACGGTCCAAGAAGGGCATTGATGTGCAAGTGTTGTGCAAATGAGTCTCATTAGAGGACCGAAAAAGCCCCGAATTCCCCTAAATTCCTTCTAAGTACAAGCGGTAGGGGCTGTTCGAATCCCCCATTCTCCGCCAGCAACTCCCTTGATTTAGAGCCTCAAACGGCACTTCTGAGAGGGAGTTTTTGCTTTGTAATCCCCTGGTCAAAAGCGCTGAGTCAGCTTGGTGCCTGGAAGGCCTAATCAGCTGAATCAAAAGAGAGTTGGCTGAGAGAAGGGTTTTTCATTCGGTGGCTTTGGTGTGGTCGTGCGCCGACCGCGAGACATTTGTCGAGACCTTTCGTTGAACCCGTGAGCAGCAGTAAGGCCTAGTTTGTAATGCAGCTCAGAGATTGCAGCTTTTGCTGCTCGATTGGCATCTTCAAAATCAACAAATGGCATGGGGTAATCGCTCTCACCTATCAAGCCGAACTCAGCTCGCAGGGTCTCTGGGATGGCCCAAGGCATGAAGATCCATTCATCCGGCACAGCGGCCAACTCTGGAACCCAGCGTCGAACGAACTCTCCGCGAGGGTCTAGGTCAAGTGCCTGTTTTACCGGGTTATAAATCCTGAGTACCTGGTTGCCAGACATGCCGCTGTGCATTTGAATTTGGTTGTAGTGGATAGCCGGTTCGAAGTCGACAAACATTTTGGAGAGCCAGTCTCCGACGGGTCGCCATGGCAACGCCAAGGTGTGAGTTGCGATTGTGACCAACATGGCCCGCATACGGAAATTCAGCCAACCGTTGTAATGAAGAAATCTCATGCATGCATCGACCAGGGGCCAGCCCGTCCGTCCAAGTCGCCAAGCATCGAATCGAGCTGCGTCCATTGGACGCGGCAATTGCTCCATCAGTTGCACACGTGCTCGGAGCTCCGAATCTGAGTGCCTCTCTAAACTCTGCATCGCCGAGCCCTGCCACCAAAGTCGAGTCACAAAACTGTGAAGTTGATTATGCCAATGACCCCTCGGGGCGATGTTCTTTGCGCGCAGCGCAGTCTGCGCGATCTGCCGCAAACTTAGGGTGCCGTGCGCTATGTGTGGACTCAGACGAGAGGTTCCAAGCTCGGCCGTCAAAGGGGAACTCATGTTAGCGCTGTAACCCTTGCCTCGGACAGCCAGAAAACTCTGCAGGTTCTCCAGAGCCGGCTGCAAACCTCCGGATTGTCTCCCCGGGCATGGCAACTCATCGGTCTTAACGCCTGCTGGGAGCAGCAGCACGCTCTGCTCAACTGCAGGCTGCAACCAATCGGGGTTCTTCACCAGTTGCTCTAATGGGGCAGAGACCCAAGCGTCCCAGCTATCTCTTGAGCGGCGACCGCGACGAGACACCGGTCGAACCACACCGTTCTGGGGATATTCATGCCAAGTGACGCCGTGATCGCGACACCAGGCAGCCACCGCTCGATCTCGGGCATAGGTCCAAAGCCCCCCGGTTTCCTCATGGCTATGGAGTGTGAATTGACCTAGCCGGAGGTGAAGCGCGTTTAGCATCTCGATCACTGGCGCAACGTGAACCTCAAGAGCAGAGCCCAGAAACTTCAACTGCTCATCCAAACTCAAAAGACAATCGCGCACAAATTGCCACTGTCGATCACTGGTAGAGGGCTGATCCCAATACTCGAGCTCCACAGCGTAAATGCAAAGAGTCGGCCCGGAAGCTGTTGCTCGAGACAGGGGGGCATGGTCCTGCACCCGAAGGTCACGCTTGAACCAAACAACTTGAGGCAGGCCGGATGAGCTGAGCTGAGACACGCTAGTCCTCGACCGACAGGCCTAGATGCGAATTGAGAAGGCGGCAGGCGACAGCAATTGGCTGGATCAACGCAAGCTCTTGCCTGTTCACCTGGCCATCTCGCTCTCATAAGTAATGCATCTAGAGGCACCTAGTGAAAAGACTCCCCGAGGATATCTGGGGAAGCAATGTGCCCTCACTATTTGCAACCAGAGCATCGGCAGTTGATTCCTCAAGCTCTCCTGGTGACGCGACCCGCTTCCATCGATTCGAGTTGCAGAATCAAATCGGAGTAACACTCACTGGCGAGCCTTGAGGGAGAGAACTTTGACCCAAGTGTTGGTTGTCCTTGGCCATACCAACACTTAGGAAGCTAAATGTTGCTGGGACTGTCGCCTGCAACCAGTTGAAATGGATGGAGTCCAATTCCTTGGATTTAGACCTACAAAGATTGACTCGGGAGATTTGACTGGGGGCCTCGAGGGCACGCTAGCGCAAATTTCTTAGTGCAAAGAAAGTGCTCCGTGCGGGCAAAACTGGGTCGTTATCCTTGTCATGAGGGGGTGCCATGATCAGTTTTTCACGGGAGCGCAAAAACTTAGTAAACCTGCTAGCCCTTTATGTAGGTGGCTACACCTTAACAGTGTTGATCGGATGGGCAGTGTTGCTAATCGATTACTACAACCGCGACTTTGGTAACTCAAGTGCACTGTCGATCTTGACTCCCGCCGGAGTAATTTTCTTTGGTGGGTTGGCGGGATTGGCTTCACCCCTGTTCTTCTTCATCCCAGCAAGTGCGATAGTGGCGTTTTCTGTGATGGCAGTTGAGACAACAAGGCCCAAAAAGCTTGTTCTAGCTATCAGCCTGTCGGTTTTTATTGGTGGGACTGCTATCACTTACGCAATCATTGGCGATCCGGCATTCAGCGTCTTGGCGAGTAGCCTCGTGCTGACCCTCTGGCTGAGCGTTGGCTTGGTGCTGGTGAAGATCTTGAAGCGATTTAGTCATTAGAGCCCCTGCTTTATCCTCTGGTGCAACGATTTGTCGATAGGTCTTGATAAGCAAAGGCTGCATCAACCAACTTGCTTATCCTGCCCGACGACTGTTAGTGCTGTGGAAAACTCCCAGTATGAAATTCCGAGCCGTTCTAGGTTTCATCCATGTCAGGCGTGAATGGCTATTGGAAAAGGCATCCGAACAAGGAGATCCAGCGATTCCTTATCGAGTTGCACCTGCAGGGCTGGAGAATCCAGGATCCGCCCAAGTATTACAAGGCCCTATGCGGGTGTCCCGAGAAACATAGAACTACCATTCACATCACTCCAAGCGGGGGTTACTATTTGAACAACAAGCGTCAACACTTGAGAAACATGACGTGCTTTGGGGAGTCGGAGAGGGGATCGAATGCAAGCCATTCAGATGAAACTGACGTTTGAGTTTGCTTCTCAATCCAACCCAGAGACGATCTTTGACTCGGTTGCCGAAGCCCTTTTCGATCTTGAGGCAGCTAGCGACTCTCTTTTCGATGCAGATGTCGTTGGATCCCTGAGCAAATCAACAATCGTGTTGTCCATAGTTGGCTCTGGGGAAACGATTGAAGCAGCCTCCGCCAACGCCTCGAGTGCCATTCGCTCCGCTATCCACAAAAGTGGCGGGGCAACTACGGGTTGGGACGAAACGGTAGAAGTGGCACGCGCTCAATCAGTGTTCAAGTTCTTGGAGCAGAAACTCGTGCCTACTCAAGACCTGTCTACCCTGTGAAGACGCCGCTTTTGATATTTACACCTCAGTCCAGGTTTGCCTAAAGGGGGACCCATGAAGCAACTCACGAACCGAATTGTCTCGCTTCTAAAAGACGGGCCTGCCCCCACTCACCCACTTGCGATTACCGCGATCGGCCTGGCTTTTTTCATGCCCTTTATTGGTTTCGTACTCGGATTTGTCGCCAGAACCCAGATTGCTTTTTCAGGGGGTAAGTATTCGGGAGACCGACTGGCGTTAGCCGCGATAATCGTCGCCCCAATAGCGCAGTTTTCAACTCTCATTGTTGGGTTCTTGTGGCTGGTGGCCATGTTTGCCACGTCATCTAGCTTCTAAGCTCAGGATGCCGAGAAGACTTTTCTTCCGAATTCAACACCCTGCCGTTTGGACATTTGCACCTCAGTAACCACAAAGTACTCTGGCCCAAGCTCATTGGCGAGATTACGAGCAAAATCCTTGCTAGCCCGATTGAAATCTGCCATGGCAGAACCGGATGCCCATTCAAACCTTGAACTCTCGTCATTCCAGAGTGTCAAGGATTCGAATAGCTGGGAGAGCTTGACACCGCTTTGCTTTAGCTCTTCGGAGATGGGAGCTTGATCCATTTGATCCATAATCTCGTTGTCAAACCAGACCGGCCAGTTACCCTGCATGTGCATCACGCGGATTCGAACCGATGTCTTGCCACGATATCGACCGCGTTCGATAGCGGCCCATGTACTAACTGCTAGGCCGAATCCCAGCAATAGCGGTCCCGAGTAAACGAAGACCAAGGTGAAAAAGTTCAGTAGCTGCGACTGCGACTCCCAGGCGAAGGATGCTGCTGCATGCGGAAATAGAAACGTAAACGATTGGACTCCAGCTGCCACTAGCAGGGCAGACACTAGAAGTTTTTTGCGAGAAAAAGCAGCACTCTTTCCCGCAATCGCATGTGCTGCCGACACCGTTGCCAACCAGATAGCGGCGGAAATCAATACCCAGCCAGCGAAGAAGAAGATGACTGCACCGAGTTCATCCAGCACTGGGACAGTGGCGCTTACGGCCTTGCCGGCAATCAACAGGAAGCCTGCCCCCGAAACTAGCGCGAACCCGACCCATGGACGGTGCATCAAGCCGAGACCTTAGATGGTGAGACTTTTTTGGTTGGGGTGGCCCCTACCGCGAAGATGCCCAAAACCCAAGTGAGTGAGCTTAGAGAAATCAGCCCAATTGTGATCATCCACGAAGCACCGCCATCGTCGATGTAATTCTCGGGCTGAATCGGCTCTTGGTTGAATGGCCACTGGAAGTACCAGATTCGAAGTGCCAGAAGTAGCGAACCGATTACCGTCGCGTTTATAAATCCAGACACTAAAGCCGACCAAGCTCTGATTCGAATTTCGAGCCTTCTTGTTCTCAAAACAGCCAGCAATCCAAATGTCGCACTCGCAATAGCAAACAGACTCGTGAAAGTCCCGATCAGGAGATTTGAGCCAACCTTTGGATCCCAGACACTTGCTGTGGCAAGACCCACAACAAAAACAACTGGGCTGGCGAGTACGTGCAGCTCCCTCAATAGATGAATCTCTGGGCTCGTTTTAGTCATGAATCCCCCCGTCTCGAATTCTATTTCAGTCGACACGACCAGCTGCTCTTGACACTACTCTGCAATACAGAATACTGTTCATTACACAGGAGGTGTTTGTGGATACAACTCAGCTACTCAAAGGGGCTCTTGATCTCGCAATCCTTGCGGTCATAAGCAGCGAGGATCAGTACGGGTACGAAATCGCAAAGCGGCTTAGGGAATCTGGATTTATCGACATAGGTGACGCCTCGGTTTACGGAACTCTCAGAAGACTCGAAAGCTCAGGATCGCTCAAGAGCTACTTCATGGAGTCAGAGGACGGGCCAAACCGAAAGTACTACTCACTAACCAAGCTGGGTACCAAAGAACTTCTTTCCGCCCAGCAAACCTGGGTCGAATTTTCAAACACCATGAACACACTGCTAATGGAATCGAAGACAGCAAACAAGGGGGAACAAAAATGACCAGCAAAGTCCAAAGTCACCTAGTAGAAAAGTTTCTGACTGAGGTTGAGGCTCTGCTTCAGGACCTGGCTCCAGAGCTGAGAGCTGACATCGTAAGAGAAGTCAGGGAGAACTTAGAGGCTCGTGCAGATGACCCTTCGGCAGAACTTCTTCTCCCAGACTCATTTCAATATGCAAATGAGTTGCGCCAAGCAGCGGGGTTGCAGCCAATTGCGAGGCGATCCGGGGTTGTGGCCAATGCACTTGGCGAGATCAGCCGGGCAGCTAAATCGAACAGCGTCGTTAGAGCGCTAACAAAGGCTCTCAGGCCGCTGAAGCCACTGTTCTGGATCGCTGTTGGTATTAGCGCGTTTGGTTTGTTGCAGCGATTCATTCTGGGTGATGAGGGATTTATCGGAATCCCTTCTGACCTGGACCAATGGCTGATTTGGTTTGCGGTAATCGTTACTGCCCTCTGGGTTGGATCCGTGAAGTTGGGGCGGCGTTGGAGTCGGGTGAGGACAACAACTATTGCCCTGGCCTTGCTACCTCTTGCAATCGCGTTCCATGGCATCGCAGAGAGCACGATTCAGACCTTCGATCAGCTTAGGAATGGAAATCTCGGCGCAAGAACGACTGGCTTAATTTATAACGGCACGCCGGTTACCAACATCTTCCCCTATGACACTGAAGGGAATTTGCTTGAGAACATAACGCTCATAGATGACCTCGGCAGACCCTTGAACTCGGCAGCAGAGACACTAGTGACACCGATCACGGTTGTGTTCCAAGACGGTGCACTGGAGGTTCAGGGCTATCTTGCACCTTCCGTTGACCTTGGGGGCAACATGCAGTGGAACGTTTATCCACTTCAGGGATCAAAGTCCCCACTTGGCGAAGATAGGTTCCCTGTCGCGCCACCAACAATCTCGGACTAAAGCCATTGAGTTAGATCAGGACCCGAGTCGCTTTCGCCCGTAAGGCAAATCAGGAAATTAGTACTGAATTTATTTGCTCAGCCAGCATCTTGGCATCGGTGCAGCCAATTAACACCCTGTCCCACTTTGAATCAGCGAGCTCAACAACGACAATTTCCTGACCCTTGCGCCATAGCGAGAGTGTGCGCTGGCCATCCCTTCGGAAGGTTCCCTCGGCAATCAAACCCGGGAAACCGGTCCCTGGGCTTCTGAGACCCAGGCCCTCCTTTAGATAACCAGAGTCATCAGTTGCCCCTCGAATCTTGCCCAGCGGAACCTCGAAAGATCCCTGCAGTGCCCTAAGGGCCTCAAATGCAGTCAGATTCACTCGCATTGAAGTTGAGGTGATAGTTATCTTTGCCATTTACTTCTCCATCATTTTTGATAAAAGGTTTTGCCCCAGCAGGACCGCGAAATTCGAAGCGTTTGAGTCGACAATCTGCCGGCAGTGCTCTCTGATTTGGCTGTCTGTGGGAGCGAGATCTTTTAGGGCGACAGTCAAAAGATCAAGATTCTCTGAAGTGGGATCAAACTTCTCCACCAATTGTGAAAACAGCTTTTCGAA
>JACCDY010131660.1_pt1 | contig 10979 bp, 7 predicted proteins | sample 7446391 | NCBI WGS metagenome assembly JACCDY01 (sample SAMN15323451, study PRJNA562643) | freshwater metagenome | isolation source: river surface water | place: USA:Blue River Watershed | collected 2017-08-18
GCTCCAGGGCAGCAAAGATCAACTCCAAAACTTGCCAACCTTAAAAAAGATTGGGTGAGATTCGTAGCGTTTTGTAGATTGTGTTTACATCAGTTGCTGGGCGGCGATCGGAGAGCTTATTGCTAGCTGATTAGCATGCATTAGTCTCTTGTGTGGTGGGCGCAGCCTCCCAACAAAAATAGAGCGAGTTGTTGATTTTCTTATTTATTATTAGGCCTTTTATATTCCTAGATTCGTTCTATTCGAAATATACATGAACATACAATTTACTTATTACTGATTGGAACTCAATACCAGCAACCATAACTAATCTTCAAATCTAATATTGCGCTATAATTTTACTATTTGCAGAGCGATAATGGCGAAGCGAAGAAAGGGGTTATCACTTGATGATAAAAGGACTGCAATTCTAGGAATCTACCATGAAAAGTTAGATTATTATAGTAGTTGAACTTGAATATACGCAATATCCGTGATACTTATATTACGAATTTCTATTAGACGAGAACCATTAAATTTGAAAGAAATTGAATCGTTTGGAGCAAAAGCTGTAAGTGCTTTCGTGCAAAACAGATAGCTGAAGCTTAGTGTATCTTTTAATTCTTAAAAGGGTGTCGTCCAGCAAACAATAAAAGATATCAATCAATCTTTGGTTGATGACTCTCTAGTTTGTGCTGAAAAGATCGGAGCGGCGAATTTTTATTGGTCCTTCCCTTCCAAAAGTTATCATGACCAATTGTACCAGAAGGAAACATTAATGGAAGACCTCCATAATTTGGAGAGCAGCGTTAATGCCCTAAAGTCGCAGTTGAATGCCATGGATAGAACCAGATGTAATCCAACACGACGAAATGATCTTAAACGATACTTGGATGCTTTGGAGGTGGAGAAGGAACTCGATGGTCAATTGGAATTGTTCAAATTCAACGATCCTCAAGAAATTAACTTAATGGAAAACCGAACGATGGGTAACCAAGATGCCGCTAATCGCTGGACTGACAACATTTGGACTTTGAAAACTTTTTTGATTCGTAAGAAAGGGATGAATTCCAAAGAAGTAAGTATGTCAACTTCAGTTTGTTAACGTATTGACGTAGTATTCAATAATAGGTTGATAAGATTTTAAAAACCGAAGGGGATTTTGACTACCCCAGCGCACAGTGATATAATTCCCAAGCTGTCTGTGGAACATCATGTAACCGACACAAGGAGTCTAACAAATTCGAAACCTTTCCCCAAAAAAGCTTCCCTGATATCCTTTTCTCTCTCGTCATCGTACCTGCAATAATTGTCATACTCTCAGTTATCCTTCAACACCGAATACTACAATGCATCTTACCAGCCATTTCCGTCAATCCGGAGGCAGATAATTGCTCCTCCGCTTCCACAAAACTTTGCTGCCAGCCCTAATGAATCAGCCAATGTAACTATATCAATATTATTTAATCCAATGATATTGTCGCCGTAGAGCTTTCTGCGCATACTGAAGTTGAGCTTCATCAGATTTGCAAGCCGCACAAAGTTTCTTTCAAGCAAGCAGTCTCTAGCTTGATCGGCATAAGTTGCCAAGCTCTTCATTCCATCAATCACTTCCTGATCACCATTCATCCATCTCTCCTTTACCGTCGAATGAACTTTCCCAGAGTCACCGCCTTGAAAATTTGTTAGTAAAAACGAATATTATACCATCGTTTGTCTTACCTGTCTGTATGTTATAAGCCAAATACATTTGTGGGAGAAGATGAGGATCCATTCTAGTGTAAACTCCATGAGGTGGCTACAATGCAATTCACGAATTAAACGAATGCTATGGAAAATAATTGCATTTACCGATGTAAAGTCCATGTATACAAGACCACCATAGCACTGAACAACGCGATCTTGTAGGCCTGCAGTTATGCCCAATTCATCTTTTTCGATGCTTAAAATAATGCTGGGGTATTCTGAAAAATGTCAGTGCGGTGAAAACATATTGATCATTGTGATTTACCGTAGTTGCGGATACCCAATGAATCAAGACTCAGATCATAAAACTTCAAGAGAGCATTAAATGCAGCAACCACGATAGCTGATGAACCACTCAACCCAACCTGATAATAAATGAACAATAAATCAAAGCAAGAAAGTGCATAAAACAAACTGCTAGTTACCATTCTGGGGATATTAGTTGAATAGGTCATCAAAAAGCTTTTTCTATTGACACAATCTTGATTTCTTTGTGCGCACATTCGAAAAAAGACTGTGCATGTTGCTTGCAAAAGTTTCAAACCACTACTGTAACCCTGTAAAAAATTCAGGACCTTTATCGACTAGCGAAACAAATACAATTACCGCGTGTTTGGAAGAAAGCAACAGCTCATTCGAGTCACCAAATGAAATATCCTCTCTCAATATGAAGCCATGATCAGATTCTTGTTCTGTTAGCGAAACTTCGGCTTGAAAGTTGTCGATCAGAAATGAAATAGTCTTTCCGTGGAAGCCATCACTAGGATTCCCCATCAACCCAACCCGCGCGAGACATGATTCGGTGATTGTCTTCATGTCAATAAATTACCAATAGCCCGATAGCCCGCCACCTGCGAATAGGTTGGGGGTTGCTGCTACAATTGAAAAAATCCGTGCTCTTTGAAATTGGGAAATACTTTATTGTTATGCAAAATAGTGGTTGAACCGGTGGAACACGTGTGTACCACATCCGGCCGTTACACTTTGATGTCCGCCGCAGCAGCAGGCGCCAGCATATATAGTTGACACACCGAGAGACTTTATTTCAAAATCTCGTGAAGTTTTGCAACATTTGCTCTTCTGCCCCAGTATATTTCGTAATCTTGTCGAAACAATGGACGATGAAAATGGTATCACAGCAGATTTGATCAATATGACTCCAAAGCAGCGTCAGAAGGAGTTTAAGGCAACACAGAAAGAATTGCGATCCAAGGATATGCAAATAAAACTGAATGCTATGAAAAAATTAGCAGACTTGACATATTTCAAAGAAGGTGGATGTATTCCGGTCTTCCTTCAATCTCTCTACCCAAAGAAGGTCAGTTTTCAATGATTATATTTGAAGTCGTTATTGGTCATTTGTGGAAACACAGAAAGTTCTTGACTATGTGATTGAAGGACTTGGCTACTTGGCTAAATTACTTCAACCAATTCGATTTGAAGATGTCAATAATCATTCCTTTTGGGTTGGAGCACAATCACTTATTGACCAGGATGCTGATTTGCAAGCAATATTCGGTGGTTTATTAGAATGCATTACAGTCAAGGAAGAATTTAAGCCTGAAAAGAAATCGAAAAAAAATAGCAATCCGCCTATGGAAAATCCTCTTTATGGCATCATTCGATCGCTTTCGCTGAAAGTTCTCTATAACATGATGTACCCTTTGATGAAAACGGCTGTTGGAAATGAATTTCGTCTCAAGTGCAGTTCTTTGCTGGGCTTTTGTGGTGGACTATTAGATGCTTTGCAGTTAAATTTTTCCCTCATAAATATGGATGAACCTCTACATAATCATGAAGCTGTTCAAAATTGCATTTATGCAGCAAGTTTGCTTTCCTTCATAATGCATACCAACCCATTAACCACCATGGATTTTGTTATCCATCCTGTGGTGGCAAATGTAGGGTCTATGTGTAATCATCCTTTATTGTCTGTCTCTCTGTGTCAAATTTTCAGTGCTATTTCATTTCAACCTAGTGGAATCGATTTTTTGAGTGACCAAGGCAATATCAATGTACTTGTGCAAATAGTAGAAGCTTCTAAGCAGCGAGTGGCTGAGATTTGTGCCCCTCCTATAGAACTGCCTGTAGCAAAAGGAAAGGAAGGCAAGAAAGATGATAAAGGAAAGAAACCACCTCTTTCTTCAATGGAAGCTGTCGTTGATGTATATGCGTCATTTGATTACGTCAAATTTGAAGATTTACGGAAATATCTGTTCCAGTTATTTTTAATGTGTGGAGTATTCTTAAGATTATCCGACCAGAAGCCACATGTGTTTGAAGATACTGTTGTGATGAAACTTACTAATGCAATGAAGGAATATCTTCTAATCGAACGAGTTTGGGAGGATGTATGCAAAATTTCTTCCACTGAAGAATCCATTGGTGACTTGATGTGGATGTCTGCACAGTTGGTTGGTCGCCTCTGTGAAATCTCCACCAGAATAACATCATTGATCAGAACGGATGGTGGAATGAACTTACTGATATCATTGCTGATTAAATGTCATGAAGTGTATCCAACGGTTGAAGAAAACTTGTGGCTGTTGAAGAGATACGCAGAAAAGGCAATTTTTCCCTTTCTCGGTGAAAGTCGCGCTGATGAAGGAGTCAAAATATGTAGATTTAAGACTGCGAGCCAATTTATCGTTTCAAAGGATTTATTTCACCAGTTTGGTGACTTTACCGACAAATTAATAGTTTTGATGGCTTCGCAAGATATGGACCTCGTGATGCGTGGAGTGCGAATATCCTCTTCGATGCTGTGCTCATTAGTTTCATCAGACAATCCCACTTTAATCAGTGATCTGCAGCTTGAGAAAACATTATTACCATCTTTGTGTGCCGTTTGTAGCCAACTCTTGCAAATTATTCTTGAGGGAAGTTCTTCGACTGTTGGAGTTCATTTGTTAGATCCAGATTTAGAAAATTCTCTCTATTTGACTTTGTGCGGTATTGAGTTGATGATATCCCTCGATATTTTGACTGCAAAGACATTCTTTGATAAAGAACGGATGTCCATGATGGCAAAATGTATTTCAATATTTGGTCCTACTGTTGACAATGGCATAAAAGAGACTCAAGTTTTTATCCAGGATCCTCGATGTTTTGATTGGTATTTGGAAAAGTCGAAAAAATATGAAGATCAGTCATATTTTCTGCGTCCAATTATGATAGATCTATTCCGGCATCTAATAAATATGGATCGAAAATTTAGAACTTTTGAGACACCGTCGAATAATGATATGGAAATTCCACCTTCTTCTTCTCCACTGGAAGAACCCTGTTTTCTGACAGTGAAACTTACAGTAGATGTAGTCCTTCATTTATTAGGTGGAGGTATTAAATGGAGTTTCAACGAACAAGGCTGTCTAAAAATTGAATGTAAAGATTGGCCTGGGGATGAAGTCATTATTGCGGGACGGCTGTATGTACAAGCTGTTGCGGAATTGGGCCCGACCGTAATCTCGGGGTGTATTGATGAAATATTTCTTCAAGGATATTCGAGTGGTGTGGAAAGATCTTCTCTCAGCTCATTTCGAAATTTTATGTCACAGTTTGGAAATGAACTTCCTCTGGATGTTGACCAGAGTAAACGATGCTGCCTGTTCACAGATTTCTTGCCAGCAAACATTGGAAAGCCTTTTTCACTTGAGCACTGTTGTTCCCATCCTCATATTTGGCCATTTTTTGTTGTCATGGGACCCTTGGTTGGAATTTTGTATGACCGAAATATCAGCCAAGAAGTTTTGGCCCAATGTTGTAGAGCAATTTATGCACTGATTCGTTGCGACAAGCTATCCTCATCATCACAACCTGTGGTGGAGGACATATTATGTACTGTGGTATTAGGGCTTGGTGGGCTAGTTCAGTTCATAGCATTAAGTGGACGGTTCAGTAAAATCAATGATAAACACTTTTTAGATGATATCGTGACATATTGTTTAAGTCGCGGTTTCATTAGAGAGGAATTTTGGGTAAAATGGGAGCAAGATCATCGAGTCCAAATTCAAATAGATCCGAAAACGGGTAAACCGATTGTAAAAAAGGACGATAAAGATAAAAAAGCAGCACAGAAAGATAAAAAGCCTGATAAAAATGCTCCTGTAATTGCTCCCGTTTTCGCTGAAATGCAGTTTAATCTTGAATCATCAGAAGCATTCCCAGATCCAAATAGAGGGCCGACTCGTGGTTTGTGGACAGCCTTGCTCAACTCATGTTTTCCGTGCTACCATATCTTGTCGTCAAGTACTAGTGCTCTAACATCTTCTATTGTTAGTGATAAAAGCAGTTTGGTTTTTCCTATTGTAAAAAACTACTCAAACTTTGACTTTGACGTATTGGATGGTTATGGGAAAACTCCAATGATGTATGCTTTACTCCTGAACGATTCATTTGCAGTGGAGAACTTGTTATTGGTCAAAGCAGATCTCAACATCGTTGATGATAGTGGGATACCAACTTTATTGTACGGTCTTTGTTCAATGCATCCAGATCAGTTACAAATGATACTACCAGGGTTTTGTCCAATTCAATCTTCAGATTGTAAAATTGTGAAAGGAAATTCAGTTTTCTTATCCCTACTGCTTGGATCAAATCGAATCGATGTGAATGTTGCGGATTCGAAGGGTTGCTCCTCTCTCCTATTTGCATTAGGAGAAGGTTACATCGAGATGTCGATTGGAGGTTATTGTTTCAAAGTAATGAATATTGGATTTGACGAACGTGCGAATCCCGTTGAAAGACTAGATATTGTGCAGATGCTGATGAACTATGGCTGCAATATTAATCATTCCGCAAAGAATGGCAAGTGTGCTTTACATATTGCCTGCTCTGAAGGCGACATCTCTATTGTTGAGATCTTGCTGAATGCCCATTGTAATCCAAATATCGTAGATAATTGCGGATGGCATAGTGTGCATTATATTTCAGCGTGTTGTCCAGCTGCAACCGTCTATATTATGGATTTGATCTTGAAGTTTGGGGATATGCGCCCCATAACTGCGTCGCAATTTAATGACTATCGAACTGGTGCATCAGAGGAAGTTAAGTTTGATCAAGAACTTACTGATTATTTTGGCCAGGGAGTGGTAGAAGCGGTCCTCCCACTAACACTGTTTGCCCCAAGAGCTACTTTGTGGGACTTGTTGTCCCTCGGTACCGTCAATGGGCTTACACCATTCTTGTTATGTTGCATCGGCTCCACGTGTGAGTTACGTGAGGACATTAAAGTAGCATCCGATGATATGGTACACAACAGAAGAATAGTAGTTGCCCTTCATTTGTGTAATATTGCCAAAAAGGCAGGATCTCTAACGCGGTATTTTCAAGACTCGCTCCATTCCGTTATAAAAATCCACCATGCAATAGCTATTGCTCTGAAAGGAACCACAGAGAAGCAGTTGCTAAGTGATAAACAAAAACGATCAAAACGTATCAGGTATTATGAATCTGAAGAATCCAAGCTACTGTCGACTTTTCTTGAATATCGAGATCCTGGTCAATGTTTGGAGCTCTTCTGTGACTACAAAGTAAGTATATTTTCGCATACTAAATGGACCCCTTTCCATGCCATTTTTGCTAATGGAAATGTTTTTGCGCTTGAAGAATACATCAAATTGCTTGGTGTGGATGCTTTTTCCCAAATTGAACCCTTAAAGGTTGTTGCACAACTGAAAGTTCCTGTGGCGCCAGATATGGTGACTCGTCTGGTTGAGATATGCAGTAAATTGGACGACGGGGAAAAGCATTTGAACAGAAATTACGATGATATTGGATATATTATTCACCATGCAATTCAATATCAACAGGTCGAATTTGCGCGAGCGTTAATAGCTTGTGGGAAGGTAGACTTAAATGTAATCTCTTCCACGTCTGGGTTGTCTCCTGTTCAAGCTGTTTGTCGATCGCGTGATATTGGAATGCTTGAGCTCTTTAGGGCAGCTAGCGATAGAATTAATCTTACAATTTCTGTACATGGGGACCAATCTCTTCTGGGATGGCTGATAGAACAGAATCTTCCGCATATGATAAAGCTATTATCGGAAATCCGCCAAGCGGACGTGTTGGAAATGCTACTGACAGAAGATCACGATGGAAGTTCGTTATTGAAGAAGCTCGAACAGAGATTTATTACTCTGTCAGAATCATTGAGACAAAACCCCTGTGATTCTGCTACTAAAATGGATCTTGCTGACTGTAAATTTATGCTTGAAATTTGTTTGAGTATTCTTGATGCAGTCAGTGGATTTGATAACTTTGTACACTTCGATAGTTTTGATAGGCGATTGATCGAAACGTAACTTAAAAAATTTCAAGATGCATTTTTAAAATTTTGATAAATAACAATTTCCATCCATTATTTCTTCATGGTGTACATTAGTTTCAATGAGTCAAAAATATATGGTGGTATAAATTTGTAAACCACAGATTTTGGAATGGAGGAATATCCACATAACTGATCCATGAAAATCATAATGTGAAGAACCTCCTTAGGGACTTCTACAGCTTTGGTGTCAACTTCGCAAAATGCATCTTGTAAATTGCTTCGAACATATTGACCCAAATATGCAAGAAGCATTTTGGTGTACGACGGATGAAATTGCTTCAAAATACAGGCCATGCCCACCACTAATGGTATTCCATCCACCGGATACTTCGATTTCTTACGGACCAACGAACCAAAGTTGTGGTCGTATTCCAGCTGATATAAGCATACTACATTAAAATACAACCAACATGAGCAAATTAACTTACATTTGGGAGATATGCCAGTATAAATAAAAATAGCAAAATCGGCAACCCTTCAAGAGGTTGAGTTGTCAAGTATATCTTGTGCATCGGATCGTCTAAGCCGCACGCCTCCAATAAGGTTGTTGTTTCAAAGAGTAAAGGACTTTCATGGCTTGGACAAGGCCGATTTGAATCCAAATAGTGTTGTCGAACATCCCCGAGTAGGGATTTATTGAAAGTATCCAACGCTTGATATAAAATATGAGCATCCAGTTGACACCCAAATTGTAGCAAATTAGAAATTTGACGACGAATTAATTGAGTCTGACCAATCTTGCGGATATATTTTAACAAAGGAACAAGCAAATGTTCAACTTTTTTCACTGCAGCCACATACAATTTCGATGCATTGGTTGGAATCTTGTATTCCGGAAATAGAGTATTTCGAACTTGATCTAGCAATGTTCTAAAAGGGCGTACTTCTATTTCGTAGTATTTTAAAAACAGAGTAAAAGTATGTACAGTTCTGAAAGCGAATAATCTGTCCAGTCCACGGAGACCAATGACACCGATTGAACGCTCTAGAAGAGAAAAAGTCCGAACTCCACATGATTCAATTGTTTGGGAAATCTTAAGGTCGGGCGCATTATGAGTAAACCATGCTGTGCATTCCGGGGCATACACTGTTTTGGTGGGGTCCGTTAAGACCAACAATGAATTCATAACTCTCCCCATAAATGTGATAGCGGCAATATCCTCGCCATCTCCACCAAAACCGCTTCCAATTAAACGCGGAATAGGGACAGCTCTGCTTTGATATCTAGAAGATCCATCGAAAGTTTTCCTCTTGAGAAATCTGTTAGCTTCTTGTTCGGTAAAATAATTGATGACACGAGAGAATTCCTGCTGAAATATTTTTAATCCTGCAATAGCGATATAGTCCTGTAAATATTCGATCGACTTCTTCAAACCGTCTAAAATTTTTGCGACTCGACTCATATTTTCATTTATTTCATGACGACTAAATTCTTTGAAAGACAAATTTCGATGCAAAGCTTGGGACACTAACCTGACCAATTCCCTACGTAAACCTTCTTCAAGGATATTGCGAGGAAGAACTTGAATAACGCCAAGCAGCGTTTTCTCCATAACAAGAATTCCTTCAGTAAATATTGATACTTGGTGAGTCAACTTTGCCAATTCGCAACGAATGTCTAGTTGAGCATAATCTTTCAAATCTTTTGCTTCGAGTCGAATGGGCATTGGGATCATCTTTTGATTCTGAATGTGCACAATTTGATCCAATATACGAAATACCGATATTGGAATAATTTCCAACACAATTCGCACAAATTCAACGAGCTCACTTGAATAATACTCCGCAACACTGACAGCATCTGGTGAATCGATAGCGGTGATGCGTACCAGTGGAACATCCAACATAGAAGCAGCTTTAAGAAATGTTGCCCTCAGCAAGACAACAGAATTGGGATCTTTACCAATGCGTTCGTGAAAAACAGCAACATAATCAGTTAAGATTTGCCAAGCATAGGATAAATCTGAAATACTTTCAATAACATTCAGAGCTTCATTCTTGATATTGACGGTGCTTATCATGGTTTTAAAAATCTCTCGTGCCTCTTTCAAAAAGCTTTTGATCTGAATATTAGTGTCGACAGCTTCGAACTGTTCAACATCTTCTAAGGCTGCTATAATGCTCTGAATTTTTCGACCGGTCGCTGTAGCATGGCCTTCTTCCAGATTCAAAGATTTGACCTGCTCTGCAAGAGTACCAAACCATTTCATTAAACTTTCATCTCTTTTCACCCTTGTCAGAGACTTTTCACCGGTAAAATATTCGCTCAGCTCAAACATCCTTTCCGCAGCTGCTTCTTTTCCTTCATTCCAAGCTATATCCTTGTCTTTCAAAAGCTGTTGCAACATCCCCTTCAACAAGTATTCCAGTTGGGAAGTGTTCAACAACAAACCAACTATTACTTGGGGATTGACAGACGGCTCAATAACTTTTCGAAATGATTCATTTTTACATTTTCTGTGCATTAATCTCCAACGTAAAGCAATATTGCACAAGCGTACACAATTAAGAACGTTGTTCATATTCTCCAGTAAATAGTCTTGTTGCAATACACCTTCCTTCAAAAAACTCTTCAAATCAACAAGGCATTGCTGAATAAGCTTGCTGTTATTTTCATTGAGTTGCTTTATGGAATTTATCGTCAAGACATTGTCTAGGGCGAGTTTTGCGGCAGGATAATGCGCCCATTCAACTGTCAAATCCACTGTAGTGCCCATATATGTTGCAATAACCCAATTATCATTGAAATATTTGTCAACAATTTCTCTCATAGTGGACTTTTGCTTCAAGACATCTGGTGCAAAATATAATATTACATACAGCATTGCGGCTTGATTTGCCAAGCGAGTTGAACGATGATCTGGATTCGGGAAGGAATTTGCCATCAAATAGATGTCATCTGTTCGCAATCTCCCAATAACGAGAC